>Ga0137397_10000490_pt1 | contig 27259 bp, 26 predicted proteins | sample czorhiz116metaG_FD_106658 | JGI IMG/M metagenome (GOLD analysis project Ga0137397, IMG submission 106658) | Vadose zone soil microbial communities from Angelo Coast Range Reserve, California, USA - czorhiz1.16 metaG | ecosystem: Environmental > Terrestrial > Soil > Vadose zone | place: USA... | reverse complement strand
ATACGAACGACGGAAGTGTGCGCGTAACCACAAGCGACACAAAGCAAGTGGAACTGCGAGTGATCTACAACGGATACACGCTCGACAAGAACTTGAAAATTGATTCACGGCAAGACGGCGATCACGTGGAGCTGAGTGCACGCGAGACCATGCACTGGAATTGGGGCGTCCACGTTAGCAGAGGCTTGCGGCTCGAGGTTCGCATGCCAAGGAATGCTGATTTGAGCGTGGACAGCGGCGACGGCTCCGTCGAAGCGCAAGCCGTGAACGGCAATGTGGACATTCACACCGGTGATGGCCACATCAAGGTCGAAGGCGCGAAGGGCCAGATCAAATTGCGTACTGGAGACGGCAGCATTGAAGGCCGCGATCTCGACGGAAAAATCGAAGCCGATTCCGGCGACGGGCACATCACTCTGGACGGGCGCTTTGATACGTTGAACATTCGCACGGGCGACGGCAGCATCAATGCCCACGCGCAGCCCGGCTCGAAGGTGCTGTCTGCCTGGACTATCCGCACTGGTGATGGCAGCGTGGATCTGACCGTGCCGACCGACCTCAACGCCAACATTGACGCGAGCACGAATGATGGCCGCATCAGTCTCGGCATTCCCATCACGGTGGAAGGCCAGTTCAGTAATTCCCAGATTCACGGAAAAATGAACGGCGGCGGCCAGCCTGTAACCATTCACACGGGAGACGGATCCATTCGTTTGAGCCGTTCGTAAAGAAGCCTGAAGAATCCTCAGGTCTTATGCCCCGAAGAAGGTTCATCTTCTTCGGGGTTTTGCTTATTACTTCAGCTTGCTTGCGGAATCAAATGACTGTGTGCAAGAAATTGGACACAGTGGAAGCCAGGTTCCACACCTACGAGGCTCTCGATCATTGAAAACAGAGGACTTGCCTCTGGCATGACGCGTGCCATTAGGAAAGGTGTTTGGCGGAGGGTTCTGTGATTGTTTATGTTCTGCTTTTCGCGGTGGTTTGCCTGGTGGCCTTCACCTTGGCAAGTTCAATTCTTTCTTCGCAGAAGCGCCGGTCGTAAATTTGATTCCCTGTGTGCCTTAGGCTTTCCATTGGAGGGCGCACAACCTCATTCCTGACTGCTGAAGCCCCACACGCCGCACAAGGTCCTGCCAACACTGTGATCAATGGCGTCCTGATGGACCACGACTGGACGTCCGCCAGTGGAACCTATTCCGTCAACGCGAATTGCACGGGCACAATGGTTGTTGTCAAATTTGCTGGTCGAAACGCTTCTGCTGCTCCTTCCGCATTTGCAACAACGCTTCCCTTTGCGCGATACTGCTTGCTTGCTTGAGTGTGAATTTCGGGTGGTGTACCCGCTACACTAATCTGTAAAATTCAAAAGAAAACGGCCGCCGTGCGGCAGCTTGCTTGAGGGAGCAGAATGGAAAAGCCTGCGAAGATTGCGCCTGCCAAAGGGAAACTCGGAGTGTTATTGCCGGGAATGGGTGCGGTAAGCACAACGTTTATGGCGGGCGTTGAGTTGGTCCGCAAAGGCAAAGCGCAGCCGGTGGGCTCGCTCACACAGATGGGAACTGTTCGGCTCGGGAAACGTACAGATGGAAAATCGCCGCTGATCAAGAAATTCGTGCCACTCGCGGACCTGAACGATCTCGTTTTCGGCGGTTGGGATCTGTTCAAGGACGATGCTTACCAGGCCGCCGCAAAGGCTGGCGTGTTGAACTACCAGGACCTCGCAAAAGTAAAGCCCTTCCTGAAGACGATTAAGCCGATGAAGGCCGCCTTCGACCGCGAGTATGTAAAGCGCCTGGACGGCACCTATGTGAAGAAAGCGAAAAACAAGTACGAGCTGGCGCTGCAAATCAAGGAAGACATCGAGAATTTCCGCAAGACGAAGAAAGTTTCGCGGCTCGTGACTTGCTGGTGCGCCTCAACAGAAATCTTCATTAAGCCGGAAGAGGTGCACTCGACACCGGAGAAGCTCGTCGAAGGCATGAAGAAGAACGATCCAGCGATCGCGCCTTCCATGCTCTATGCGTGGGCGTCGGTTACAAGCGGAGTTCCCTTCGCGAACGGGGCGCCAAATCTGACGGTGGACATCCCGGCAATTCAAAAGCTTGCGCTCGATCACAGCGTGGCAATTTCTGGTAAAGATTTCAAGACCGGGCAAACGCTGATGAAGACGGTCCTCGCCCCTGCGTTCAAGGCGCGCATGCTCGGCTTGGATGGCTGGTATTCAACCAACATTCTCGGCAACCGCGACGGCGAAGTTCTGGACGATCCCGGCTCGTTCAAGACCAAAGAAGAATCAAAGCTTGGCGCGCTTGAATATATTTTGCAGCCGCAGCTTTATCCCGAGCTCTACAGCAAGATGTATCACAAGGTTCGCATCAACTACTATCCGCCGCGTGGCGACAACAAAGAGGGATGGGACAACATTGATATCTTCGGCTGGCTTCGCTACCCGATGCAGATCAAAGTGGATTTCCTCTGCCGCGATTCCATTCTTGCCGCGCCAATCGTTTTGGACCTGGTGATGTTTATGGATCTGGCGCAACGCGCTGGCTTCCGCGGCATTCAGGAGTGGTTGAGCTTCTACTTCAAATCACCGATGACGGGCGAGGGACTGTATCCAGAGCACGATCTCTTCATTCAATCCATGAAACTGAAGAATACTTTGCGTTGGATGATGGGCGAAGAGCTGATCACCCACCTCGGTCAGGAATACTACGACTAATTCGTTTACGGCCGCTGGCCGAAGTGAATGGCAACGTCAATCGTCGCGTCGTGCTCCGCAGGAGCGTATCGCCACTGCTTCACTGCGCGAGTGGCGGCTTCTACAAGTACGGCGTTGCCGCCAAGCGTCTGAATATCCTTCACCGTGCCATCCGGCTTAACGGTAACGCGGAGACGAACGGTGCCGCCAATGCCTTTGTCACGCAAAACTGACGGATATTCCGGCTCGACCTTCTTGACGATCTTGCGCTCGGTATCTTGCGAGGAAACAACGCCCGACCCGATTACGAAGACCGAGATCAAGCATGCTATCTGCGCTAATCTGCGCCTTCCGGCGGAACTCGTCATAAGCACGACCAATCACTAGAGTTGCAAGACAGCAGGAGGGAGGTCCCACAACGCTTGCTTGAGCGTTAAAGGAGCATGGAAAGGGCCACGCGGGCGCAAATCTTGGTGACTGTTCCAAACGTGGCAATCAATAGCGGCCCAGAACAAGCGCTTTTATTTCAGCAGGTTACGGGAACACTTTCGGCGACTGCGCCACGGCTTCGATATTTTAGAGGTGTCGCGCTTTCACAACTGTTTCAATTGTGCCGGCGAAGCGGTCTCACCATGAGAAGCAACGGGCTCCATGAGACTTTCTTCCCCGCCGCTAGGGCTGGTCGGCCTTCGCCGTTTTAGCTTCCACGGCGTCAAAAACGCGCGTCGTATAGACGAGCGCCGCGCCTGCGTTCAAAGCAACAGCTACTCCCAGCGCCTCCGCGATCTCCTCGCGCGTGGCGCCGGCTTTGAGCGCCGCATCTGTGTGCACGACGATGCAACCGTCGCAATGCGTCGTGACCGCGACCGCCAGCGAAATCAACTCACGCGTTTTCGCCCCAAGCAAGGAAGTACCGGCGTTGGCCTTGGAGAGCATCTGGTAGCCACGCACAGTGTCCGGCGACAACTTCATCACCCCGGCCATTCCCGCACCAACTTGTCTGTGGTATTCGTTCCAATCCATCATCATACATGTATCTCCTTTTTTAAAAACCCCGCACCCTTCTAACCGTCGTACTTTCTAGATGCAACACAAAAAATGCAGCGCAGAAAATTCGCGCCGAATTTTTCTTGCTGTAGTCCTTATGGTATCGTTTCAAGTTCGGTCGCGTGCGCTGAGGCAATATGGCTGGCGCGAACCAGTTGCTCTCTAACCCCGGGAGAATGGACACATGAAGGGTGTTTATAACGGAGTTTCCGTTCCGACAGAAGGGCGCGCCATCGGATACGCCAACGGCGAACTGCAGGTGCCGGACTCGCCCGTAATTCCGTTCATCGAAGGCGACGGCACCGGGCGTGATATCTGGAAAGCTTCGCGCCGCGTATTTGATGCGGCCGTCGAGCATGCCTATGGCGGCAAGCGAAAAGTTGCGTGGTTTGAAGTCTTCGCCGGCGAGAAAGCGTTCAACACATTCAAGGAATGGCTGCCCGACGATACGGTTGACGCCATCCGCGATTTTCGCATCGCTATCAAAGGTCCGCTGACCACTCCCGTGGGGGGCGGTATTCGTTCGTTGAATGTGGCGTTGCGCCAAATTCTGGATTTGTACTCCTGCGAGCGCCCCGTTCGTTATTTCCAGGGCGTTCCCTCTCCCGTTAAGCAGCCTGAAAAATTGGACGTGGTGATCTTCCGAGAGAACACGGAAGACGTATATATCGGCATCGAATGGAAGAGCGGTTCGCCCGAAGCGAAGAAGCTTCTGGAATTTCTGAACAACGACATGCTGAAAGACGGCAAGAAACAGATTCGGTGGGATTCCGGCGTCGGTATCAAGCCGATCTCTCCGACCGGAACGAAGCGGCTCGTGCGCCGCGCAATCAAATATGCGTTGAAGCACAAGCGCAAGAGCGTCACGCTCGTCCACAAGGGGAATATTCAGAAATTTACGGAAGGCGGATTCCGCGATTGGGGCTACGACCTTGCGCGCGAAGAGTTCCGCACGGATACCGTAACCGAGCGCGAAAGCTGGATATTAGACAATCTCGACAAGAATGCCGGCCTTACTGTCGAACAAAATGCGGCCATGATTGAGCCTGGCCTCGAGCAAGCCGTGGACACCTTCAAGAAATCCGTCCACGACGAGGTCAAACAGACCATCGACGCGATTTACGCAACCCACGGCAAAGGCCAGTGGAAGCGGAAGCTCATGATCAACGACCGCATCGCGGACTCGGTCTTCCAGCAAGTCCTGATGCGCGCGGATGAATACAGCGTGCTCGCGACTTCCAACCTGAATGGCGATTACCTTTCGGACGCTTGCGCAGCGCAAGTTGGCGGCCTCGGCATGGCTCCCGGCTCCAACATCGGTGACGGCTTTGGCGTTTTTGAAGCGACGCACGGCACCGCGCCCAAGTACGCGGATAAAGACGTGATCAATCCGAGCTCCGTGATGCTATCCGGCGCGATGATGTTTGAGTTTCTGGGCTGGACAGAAGCCGCCCAGCTTATTGAAGACGGCATAGCGCGGACGATTCAGCAGAAGAAAGTGACGTATGACCTCGAACGCCTCATGCCTGGCGCTACGAAGCTCGGCACGTCTGCGTTCGCGGGCGCGATTATCGAAAACATGAAGGGCATGGCAGTCGGCAAATAACAGCCAGAAAAAACTAAGGACTCAAGCCACAACCATGAGCAGAAAAAAAGTGACGGTAGTCGGCGGCGGATTTGTAGGCTCCACAACGGCGCAGCGCATCGCGGACATGGAGCTCGCTGACGTTGTGCTGACGGATATTCTCGATGGCCCGCCCGCCGGTAAAGCGCTGGATATGATGGAAACCGCGCCGATTACCCGCACGGACGTCAATGCGATTGGCATTTCCACCGCGAACGGTGATTACTCCGCCACGGCGGGGAGCGACGTAGTGGTCATCACCGCCGGTTTTCCGCGCAAACCCGGCATGAGCCGCGACGATTTGCTGAAAGCAAACTACGACGTAGTGAAAGCGGTCGTCGAGCAAATCGTGAAGCACTCCCCGAATTGCATCATCATCGTGGTGACGAATCCGCTTGACGCGATGGCGCAAGCTGCGTTCAAAGTCAGCGGCTTCCCGAAAAACCGCGTGCTCGGCATGGCGGGCGTTCTCGATTCAGCGCGCATGAGCGCGTTCGTAGCGATGGAATGCAAAGTCAGCGTTGAGAACGTGCATTCTTTCGTTCTCGGCGGACACGGCGACGACATGGTGCCTCTGCCCCGTTATTCGACTGTGGCAGGCATTCCCCTGCCGGATTTGCTGCCAAAGGAACGTATTGACGCGATCGTGGAGCGCACACGCAAAGGCGGCGCGGAGATTGTGAACCTGCTGAAGACTGGTTCGGCGTATTACGCGCCTTCGGCGGCGGCAGTCGAAATGGTCGAAGCCATTTTGAAAGACAAAAAGAAGATTCTTCCATGCGCGGTCTATCTCGAAGGGGAATACGGCATCAAAGGGCTATTCGTCGGAGTGCCGGTGAAACTCGGCGAAAAAGGTGTCGAAGAAATCATTCAGATCAAACTCACCCCTGAAGAAAATGCAGCCTTGCAAAAATCAGCAGGTTCCGTAAAAGAACTCGTAGCCGTACTCGGACTGTAATTCTCAGAAACCCAATCTCCATTTGAAAGGCAGGCGCAGATCAGATTCTGCGCCTGCCTTTCCGGTAGTTATTATTCCATTCCTTGACGTCATTAGAACGGCAGGCGTATGCTCAATGCCTCTTCCGTTTCCTGGCCGAGGAGTTGGCCAGCCACCGAGTCAATCAGAAGTTCTAGCCGACAGATGAAAGAATAAGGAGCAGCCGTATGCCAAGTAATGAACATCCATTCATTGAATCTGCATCTGGAAAGATAACCGATTTACGCGCCGCGAAGTTGGAGCTTGCAAACCGCTATATTCACGGGCGAAAGGCCGAACTCGCCAGACGATCTGGGATCCAATTGTCCGCGTCGGCGCGAGCCCTCTCGGTAGCCATCAGTCCCAATCCTCTTCAAAACGTAGTCGGTGTCGGGATTGGAGAAAAAATCAGTGAGGGCAAGCAGACCGGCACGCTTGCGGTGAAGTTGTTTGTACGCATGAAGTACCCGCAAGGGGAATTGAACGGAAACCTCGCGCTGCCGAAGGAGATCAACGGGGTCCCAACGGATATTGAGGAAGCCGGAACGTTTCGCCGCTTTCAAACTGCGGCCGCACGCAGACTTACAGGCATGCCTAACCCACGCACCAAAATGCGCCCTGCGCATCCAGGCTGCTCAATTGGATTTCAGGATCCCAGAAACCAATTCGTAATGGCGGGGACTTTCGGAGCCGTGGTGAAAGACAAGTCAGGGACCTACATCCTGAGCAACAACCACGTCCTGGCCGACGAAAACCGCTTGCCCACCGGCGCGGCAATTTACCAGCCGGGTCTGTTGGATGGCGGCAATGTCGCAACAGACCAGGTTGCTGCCTTAACACGCTTCATCGCACTCGACCCGACGAAACCAAACTCAGTGGACTGCGCAATCGCTCGGGTAACCCAAAACAACATCGTCTCAAACGTAGTTCTGCACATCGGCGCCCCAAAAGGAACGGCAGTCGCGGCGATTGACATGAACGTGCACAAGTTTGGGCGGACGACGGGATACACCGTCGGACGCGTCAGCAGCGTAGATACGGACGTTACCGTCGGATACGAGACCGGCGACTATACTTTCTCTAGTCAAATCATCATCGTGGCGAGTTCTGGACAGTCTTTCAGTGACGCGGGCGATTCCGGCTCCTTAATTCTTCAACGCGGCACCAACAAGGCGGTTGCGCTGCTGTTTGCGGGCTCGAAGAGCCACACTATCGCGAATCACGTCGGCGATGTGCTTAAAGCGCTGAAGGTAAAGCTGGCGTAAACGAAGAGTGTTAGACTGGCCGTGAGTGACCATGGCTACCGAAAAAGAGGCGCGTGACGTCAAAGATAGGCATTCGGCGGAATTGCTACGCCTCCCCGGAGTGTCTGGCGTGGGAGTGCAGAAATCGCCGGACGGCGACTTTTACATCGCGCTGCACGTGGATTCTGGTGATTCCAAGATCGCTGATCAATTGCCGAAGCAACTGGAAGGCGTCGCTGTGCAAACAATTGCCAGCGGACCTTTTAAGAAACTCTCCGGCGGGGCGAGCGCCTAAACTCTCGCGATCACTCTCGAACCAAAAAAAACGGCGCCCGCGATTGCGGACGCCCTTTTCTTGCGCCGACACCTACCAGTGAAATATCTTCTGGGCCCCAAGAACCAGCCCCAGCGTAAATGCGGCGATGACCACTTCCCCAATCGCGCCTACCGCGAATGGACGCAACCCCTGCTTGGCGAGTTCCCGGAAATTAGTACGCAATCCGACTCCGGCGAAAGTAAGCAAAAACGCCCACCGGGAAAGATTCGCCAGGGCTCCGATCTGGTCCTTGTTGAAGAACGCGAACGTCGCCAGCAGGGAAATCGCTAAAAAGCCCAAAACAAACTTCGGAAATTTCTGCCATAGGAAGGCCGCTTTGTTGCCGATAGCCTGCGCCTGACCGCGGCTGGCCCAATAGAGTGCGTATGCGAGCACTACAAAGCCGATGAGGGCGTTGCGCGTCGTTTTGGTAAGGACGGCAAGCTTTCCCGCGACGTCCGAGTACAAAGCACCCGCAGCAGCAGCTTCCGCAGTGTTGTCCACCGCGAGGCCAGACCAAACGCCATAGGCATGGTCGCTGAGATGCAATCCGTGCCCGATCAGAGGAAATGTAAAAAGGGCGAGTGCACCAAGTGCAAGGATCGCGGCAATAGCGAAGGAAGAATCCTCATCATCGGCGTCGATTGCACCTTTTGTGGCAATAATCGCGCTCACGCCGCAAACCGCGGAGCCGACCGCAAGCAATGTTGTCAGCTTTGGCTTCAAACCAAAAACGCGGCCCAGCAGCGTCATGAATCCGATGGCCACGGCGATTTCAATCACGACAAGTGCGAGGCTCGCGCCGCCCAATTTCAGCACATCGCCAAGCAAGAATCGCGAGCCGAGCAGCACGATGCCCGCTTTTAACCAGAACTCGTACGTCGCTACGCCCGCACGAAAAATCTGCGGAATGCCGACCGTGTTGGAAATGGCAAGCCCGATCAGAATCGCCCAAAGCACGTACTCAATATTCGGAAATGTCCAATGATGCGCTTTGGCATATTTGCCCACATTTTGTTCGAGCAATTTTCCAGCGTATCCGACGGCGCCGAGCAACAACACGCCGGGAACAAGCTTCAAAAACTGAATGGCCGGCCGCACCGGCTGGACCTGGGGTAGCACAACTGCATCCGCCATACTTTTCTCCCTTTTCCTTCCCTTAACTTTTCTTGATCACCAGGGCACGTGCTTAAACAATCCGGCGCGAACCAAGGCCGCCAGCGCGAAGGCCAGCAGCACGGCCCACCCGTCGAGCGACAACCCGCGCCGCTTTGGCGTCGCGAGCACTTCTCCGTCTGTCTTACTCATTGCATCCTCCTTACCCGCTAAATCAATTCTTCAACCAAGATTGCAAAACTGAACTGACCGCTTCCGTCTTGTTGAACCCAACCGCCGAAACTTTCGCGCCGATCTCTCGCACGTCCTGTGTTGCCACTCGCCCAACGATCAGCACCGCCGGCGCCGGCAATTTTTCCTCATTAAAAAGCCCGCCGACGTTCGACCAGCGAATCTTTTGCTCCGCGCGAGTCGCTTGCGAAATTACGGCGCAGGGCGTTTCCGCGCTAAGCCCTGCGTCGAGCAACCGCGCGGCAACTTCCGAGTAATCCGTTCCGGGCATATAGATCGCCAGCGTGGTGTCTGCCGTGACTTCGCGCCAGCCTAAACTCTTTACGCTGTCTCCGCGTGAGAACGTCGTGAAAAGCACCTGTGAAGCCGCACGCCGGTCGGTCAGCGAAAATCTAGCAGCTGCCGCCGCTCCAAACGCGGCGCTGATTCCTGGCACGACCTCAAACGAGACATTCGCGATGCGAAGAGCGTCAATTTCTTCGGATGCCCGGCCAAACAGCAGTGGGTCGCCGCCTTTCAGCCGCACGACGACTTCATGTTTCGCGGCGTAAGCTACCAGCAGCGAATTTATCTCATCCTGCGTGAGCAGTTTCTGCCCGGCGCGTTTGCCGACATCCAGAATCTGCGCGGAAGTTGCAACCAGGCTCAGCACGTCTGCACTCACCAGCGAATCGTGAAATACAACGTCCGCCCGCTCCAGAACGCGCACCGCCTTCACCGTGAGCAATTCCGGATCTCCCGGTCCCGCTCCGACAAGAAACACTTTCCCCATCACTGCACGCCTTCCATTGATGGTGCGCGTTTGGAATCACGTACAAACTGGTCGAACATTCCGCGGCTCGCCAGATGGTGTAGTACTTCCTTGTTCTGCTCTTGTGCAGCTCCCGCGGCCCGCAGCACTTCCCGCGCCGCGCCGAGCCACTCAATCCAGCTTTCGTACTCCGGACCAAACTGAGCTTCCAGTTCCCTACGGAGCCTTTGAGCCAGCGCTGGGCTCTTGCCGTTTGTTGAAATCGCAATCTGCAAGTCGCCGCGCTGCACTATCGAGCCGTAATAAAAATGGCAATTCTGAATGTCGTCCACAGCGTTGCACAAAAGCCCGCGCGCATCCGCGGCGCGATATACGGACTCGTTGACAGTCGGAATGGAAGTCGCCGCGATCACCAGAAACGCGCCTTCTAAATCCCCGGGAGTAAATTCCTTTTCACTCCATTCAATTTTGTTTTCTCGAACCAGCGTCGCTAAGGCGGAATTCAGCGCGGGCGAGACGATGTGCACTTTCGCCCCGGATTGCAGCAGGCTGGCAATTTTCCCGGTCGCAATTTCGCCGCCACCCACGACAACAACGCGGCGCCCCACCAGTTTCACGAACATGGGAAACAAACTCATGCTTCAGCCCTCCACACCATGCGGAACGCGGCCTTCCGGCAAGTCTCGCGCAACGACGCCGACAAGCTCGCCCGCCAAAATCGTTCGAATTTCATCGTTGCTGTGGCGCGCCAGAAATTCACGCAGGTTTTCGGAATCCTTGCGGTTGTTCGTGTACGCTTCAAGTAGGCGCTCAATCGCATCCGGAACGTCGGTGGCCGCGCAGCGATAGCCCACGGGCCGCGCAATCGAAGCAATTTGCCCAACGCTGCCACCGACGCAAAAGTAGTAAGCGTCCACCATTTTGCCGTCGGCCTTGATCTTCTTCCCCTCAATGCCGATATCCGCAATCCAGTGCTGGCCGCAGCTGTTTGGGCAGCCAGTGATGTGCAGCTTGATCTGCTCTTGAAATCCTGGCAGCCGCTCTTCGAGCTCGCGCGTCAGCCAGCGAGCAAATCCCTTGGTTTCCGTCAGTGCCAGCTTGCAGAACTCTGAGCCGGTGCATGCAACCGTGCCGCGCGCAAAAGCTGAACCGGATATGGGTAAACCTGCGCTGTTCAATTCATTCACAACGTGATTCACGTTCGCTTCGGGAATGTTGATGAGTAGAATATTTTGCTGAACCGTCGCACGGACGTGCCCGTCGCCGAACGCGTCGGCAAGTTCCGCAACCTTGCGCAACTGTGCCGGCGTAATGCGTCCACGCAAAACGGATGCGCCCATATAAAAAAGGCCCTGCTGTCTCTGACGGTGCAGGCCGATGTGGTCGCGATGAACGTCGGCTGGAATTTCTTCCGCTTCCGCCGGATCCAGCGAAAAGCCAATTTGCCGCTCAAGCTCTGCCAGGAAACTCTCGGCGGTCCATCCATGCTTCAAAAATAAGTATTTGAGCCGCGCCTGGTCCCGGCTTTGGCGTAGCACTTCACTCGCGCGAAAAATCTCAGCAACTCCGCGCGCCACGGTCACAACCTGGTCCTGCCGGATGAACGCGTTCAGTCTCACCGCGAGGTGCGGTTCAGTAGAAAGCCCCCCGCCAATACGCACTGTGAAGCCAACTTCCCTCGCGCCGTCGCGCACACGCGTCGTCGCCGTAAACGCAACATCGTTAATTTCCGGATAGCTGCACCACGAGCTGCATCCCGTCACGGAAATCTTGAACTTCCGCGGTAAGTTGTAAAAGTCGCGGTTTCCACCAAGTTCTTGATCAATCGCCAGCGCAAACGGAGAAGCATCAATCAACTCGTGGCCATCAATCCCCGCCACAGGGCAGCCCGTGACATTGCGCGCCACGTCGCCGCATGCTCCGGTTGTCGTCAGGCCGATACGCTGCAGCCGCTCGATTAAGTCAGGGATGTTTTCAATCGTCACCCAATGCAGTTGAATATTCTGGCGAACGGTAATGTCTGCAACACCTCGCCCGTACTCTTCGGAAAGCGCCGCAAGTTCTCGAACCTGATCGCTGCGTAACAATCCGTTTGGAATGCGGATGCGCACCATGAAAAACTGCGTTGCCTTGCCCTCACCGTTCTTCCCACCAACCACGCCAACACCGTCGCCCTGCGTGTAAATTCCCCACGAACGAAAATACGTCCCGAGCCATTCCGGCGGGATCGAACCATGCCCCTGCCGCGCAAATTCGCGAATTTCGTCGAGATGATCCCACGCCAGCTTTTCCCGCTTGAGCCGCTCGACCTTTTGCGCCTTCGTTTCTTGCACTTCGCTCATCGCTTTTCCGTTCACCGTGAAAACATGACCTAAAAACAAAAAACCCACGTTGCCTTTGACCTCTGGCACGTGGGCTTCGGAACTTCGAATTTACGCTGGTACTACGTCCGCGGCAGCCTCAAGCCAGAGATGTGGGTCTCGCGACAGATACAGCAGTCGCACGGACAACAAATCATCTGGCAAGAAACGTTCATGCTTTTCTTAAGCTACGCGAAGGCTCAGTGGCTGTCAATACTCGGAAGCGCCACATTGCCGATACTTCGCATCAATTTTTTGGATGCACGGCTCTGTGCCCTGGATACACGCCTTTTCTGCCTAATCCAGGTACATCCACTCACTCCAACTTGCAGCGAGCGCCTTCTTCGGCTTTCGACATATATATATGGTCAAATTCGTCTCTTCCGGCATGGCGTGCACCGGACTGACGGTCTCAAATGGCCGCACTTCTTCAAAGGATTGTTTCAGGCGCTCCGCCGGAAAGCCAATCGAAACAACGACTTCCCCTGTGTATCCCCGCGGCCCCCAATAACCGTACTGATTGTGCCCGCTAATCGCCTTGGGCAGGCCGTAATGCCTCCCGAAGTAATCAATCGCCCCCGCCTCCCCGTAGTTGTAGGCAACAAGCGCAGCCTTTGCGCTGTCAGCTTCGGGTAGCGACCTATACGCCCGCGCCACCGCTTGTACCTGCTCTTCCCATCCGAACATGTCCCCAAAAAATTGCGGCAAATCGCCAAGCGGCACATTTTCCACGTGCACGGATTTCACGTCCCAATACGCGCAATACTTTATGGCTTGTTGCACCGGTAAAATCGGCATCGCCAGCGGGGCCGCAAGGGCGGCACCCCCAAGCAGCGGCGCGATCAGTGCCGGCTTGAGCCACGCCCCAAAGCGCGGTAGTGCACGCTTTTCAATCCACAGCGCGCCGCCTGCGAGCAGCATCACGTACGCAGGCGCGAGGTAATAAATCTTTCCGTGCAGCGCGATCATTTCCGCCAGCACCACGAAATATGCCCACGCTAAAAACGCGAACTTCTTTCCTTCCTTGTCGCGCAAGAAAAACCACAAACCGAGCAGCCAAACCGGCGCGGCTAATGGGTGCGTCAACAGCGCCTGCTGGGCAATATACTCCAGCGGCGAGACAGTTGAGTACTTAGTGCCGATCACGGTGTGGAGCAATGCAATCGTCGGAAAATGATTGCGAATCTCCCAAAGCAAGTTCGGGAGAAAAATCAGAAACACCACTGCCGTGCCCAGCCAAATCCAAATCGAGCGATACACCCAACGCGCTCTTGTGAGCAGCAGGCCCACCGCGAGCCCTGACCCGAAAAACAACATCGAATGTTTATTCAGTACGCCGACTCCCGCCACCACGCCGAAGATCAACCACAGGCGCTCGTCTCCGCCATTCACAATGCGAAGAACAATCGCGGCGCAGGTCATCCAAAGCACCGGCTCAAATGAATTCATTGAGAGGAAATTGTCGAACGTCAGATAGATCGGCGCGCAAAGAACCGTAAACGAGGCAAAAAATTGCGCAAATTTCCCGCCGCCAACTTCACGGGCAATCCAGCCGCCAAGAAAAATCTTCGCCGCACTAGCGAGAGCCGGTAAGAATCGCAAAGCAAAGAGCGAATCGCCCAACACAGTGCGCGAAACGTACGATGCAATCGCCGCCAGCGGCGCGTGGTCCACATATCCCCACGCAAGATGTTCGCCGCACGCGGCGTAGTACAGCTCGTCACGAAAAAATCCGTACTGACGATTAAAGAGAAAATGCACCAGCGTCCCGCAAGCCGCAAGAACCCAAACCCAGCGGTTGAGCGGCGCACGTGGAATTTGTTGCCTGGATTTCGGCTGGTCCGCGATTAGTGCACCTTCGATGTCGCGGACGCGGGCGCGCCTTCACCCACAATAGTCGCCGACACAATGTAATCCAGCTTTGGCCAACCCTTTTTCACGTACGGCGTTCCTTGCGACTCGATCTTGTCTTGTTCCGGGCCGCCATCGTTTCCGTAGCCGTCGTAGAGCATTTCCACGACGTTCATGCCACTGCCCTCGACCACAGCGAATGGAGAGAAACCCATGCCATCCAGCCGCTGATTGTCCTTGAGGTTGATGAAAACCTGAGTGGTCCGCGTGCTTGGGCCTGCTGTGGCGAAACTTAGATATCCGCGCTTGTTGGATTGCACCACAGAGTCGTCCGGGAACTCAGTGTGCTTCCACGCAGCGGAAACTGCGGGCTTGCCGTTGATCCCAAATTGCACTACGAATCCCGGCACGACGCGGAAGAACGAGGTGTCGTCATAGAAGTGTCCCCTCACGAGATTGTAAAATCGATCGGCGCCCAGCGGCGACCACGCTCTGTTTACTTGCACCGTGATTTCGCCGCGCGTCGTCACAAACTTCACTTCGTACTTCTCCGGTGCTTTTTCCTGCAAGGTGGAAGGCTTTAGCAAATTGCCGAGCTTGGGCGCGGGAGCAGTTGCGGCCGGCGCGGGCTTCGTCTCGGTTGCCGCAGGTTTTGTTTCTGTTGGAGCTGCCGCGGGCGCTGGTGTTTCCGTCTTTGCCGTTTCCACGGGCTTCGTTTCCGCCGCAGGCTCTTTCGCCTTGCATCCAATCAGCAATACACCAGCCGCCAAAATCACGCTCCACTTTGCTATTCTCATCTCAATTTTCTCCCTCATGCTTTCACTCTGAAAGATCTTCGCGCCGTTTACTTCTTTCCGTTCAATTCCCGGCTCACGCGCTCGACTTCACTCATCACGCGCAGCGTATTTTCGCCAAGAATTTTGCGAATATCGCTTTCCGAATATCCCTTCTCTAACAGCGCTCCTGTGATTTTCGGAATCATCGTCACATCTTCCATTCCGTACGGCATGTTCGCTCCGTCGAAATCTGAACCGAGGCCCACGTTATCCGCGCCCACCAGCTTCACCGCGTGGTCAATGTGCTCGATAATCTTTGTCCACTCGACCTTCGGCAACTTTCCCGCCGCCACGTACTCCCGCGTAATCTTGTCGCCTTCAATCAACTGGCAAGCTTCGTCTTTTTCGTCAGGACACCGTTTCTTCACTTCCTTCGAAATTCCTTCGTTGATGGAAGGATCCTTCTTCTCCGCATCGCGAAATTCCTGACTCAGAAAGCTCACGTGATAATTGATCTGAATCACGCCACCCTTTGCCGCTAGGTCTTTGATCATTTGGTCGGTCATGTTCCGCGGCGCATTACAAATCGCGCGGCAGGAAGAGTGCGTTGCAAACAACGGCGATTTGCTGACTTCCAGCACGTCGTAGAACGTCTTGTCCGAAACGTGCGAAATGTCCACGATAACGCCAAGCCGGTTCATCTCGCGCACCACGTCCTCGCCAAAATCCGTCAGCCCGTTGTGTACGGGCTTATCCGTGGAAGAATCTGCCCATTCGTCATTGCCGCTGTGTGTCAGCGTCATATAGCGCACGCCGAGCGCCGCATAGGAGCGAAGCACTTCGAGATCGTTTCCGATCATGTGCCCGCCTTCAACACCCATCAGCGCGGCAATTTTCCCTTGCTTCTTCGCTGCGCGCACTTCGGCAGCGGTCGTCGCCAGCACAATTTCCTTAGGATGCTTGCTCACTTGCTCGCGCACCGCCGCAATCTGCTCGCTCGCTCGTTTCACGGCTTCCGGTCCGGTAATTTTGCTGGGTATCCAGATGGAAAAAAATATTCCAGTAAGCCCACCTTCTTTCATTCTCGGAATGTCAATGCTTCCGTCCGGGTGCCGCACGCCCAAATCAAACTTGGGATCAAGGAATCGCTGTGTCGTGTCGTCATGCGTGTCCATCACGATCGACGAAAAATGCAGTTTCTTCGCCTTCTCGGAGACGGAATCGGCGGCCAGACTCATTACCAACAGGCTTCCCTCTGCAACTGCGACAGCCACTCTTCGCAATGTCCAGCCCATCGCAATCCTTCCCCCGTCATAATTTAATTCTGCGCCTGCATTTCGCGGCTCACCTTTTCCGCTTGTTCCATCACGCGAAGCAGGTTGCCGCCCAGAATCTTGCGAATATCGTCGTCACTGTAGCCCTTGCGCATCAGCGCTTCCGTAATTTTCGGCAGTTTCGAGCAGTCTTCCATTCCTTCCGGCATCGTGGCGCCGTCGAAATCGGACCCTAGTCCGACATGATCAGGTCCCACCAACTTCGCAACGTGGTCAATGTGGTCCACAATTCTTTCCCAGCTGACGTGCGGAACCTTCCCCTCGGCAGTAGCCTGCTTCTCCATTTCCGTCATCTTGCGGCCGAGACACTCTTGATCGTCTCCACATTCCTTTTTGAATTGATCAAACACCGCAACAACGCCACCGGATACCCTCTCGGACGCCGTCCGATACGCCTCATCAATAAAGCTTTTCTCATAGTTGATCTGAATCACGCCGCCCTTCGCAGCAAGAGCCTTGATCATGCCGTCGCTCATATCTCGTGGATGATTGCAAAGTGCGCGGCACGAAGAGTGCGACGCGATCAGCGGCGCATTGCTGACTTCCAGCGCGTCGTAGAACGTCTTGTCCGAAACGTGGGAGATATCCACCAACACGTTCTGCCGGTTCATTTCGCGCACAATCTCTTTGCCGTAATCGGTCAACCCGTTGTGCGCAGGCTTGTCGGTCGAAGAATCCGCCCACTCATCATTATAAAAGTGCGAGAGCGTCATATAACCCGCGCCTAGCCTGCTGAAAATTCGCACCATGCGAATGTCGTTGCCGATCATGTGACCACCTTCGACGCCCATCAGCACGGCAATCTTTCCCTGCGCGTGGGCGCGGCGCACATCTTCTGCCGTCCGCGCGGCAACCAAATCGTTCGGATACTTCTTCACGTTCTGCTGCACCGCGTCAATCTGATCCAGTGCCTTCTGAATCGCGGGCGGCCCCATCGTGCGGCCATCAATCCAGATCGAAAAAAAGATCGCGTTCATCCCACCGTCGCGCATGCGCGGAATGTCCACATGGCCGTCCGGATTCCGTTTGCCTAAATCGTATGTCTTGGAGAAAAATCGCTGGGTCGTGTCGTCGTGGGTGTCGAGCACGATCGAAGAGAAATGCAGCTTGTGGGCGCGTTCGGAAATATCGTCCCCAAGCAAAATAGTTCCCGGCAAGACAAGCACAACAAGAAATAAAGTTAAGGCAGCAAGCAGGCGGGCAGCGCGCATTGGTTCTCCCTCAGAGAATTTAGCAACGGAGAGTTTACCCTATCAGCCAGCCAAGCAAAGCCTGTTTCCACGCCTGGCGATTTACTTCCGCGATGGATTCGGTAAGAGGAATGTTCTTCGGGCAAGCTTTCACGCAATTCTGCGCGTTGGCGCAGTCCTGAATTCCGCCGGGCTGCATCACAGCGTTGATTCGTTCTTTCGCGTGCATTGCGCCGGTCGGGTGCATGTTGAACAGCCGCACCTGGCTGATGATTGCCGCGCCAACAAATTTGCTGTTCTCGTTTACCTGCGGACAAACTTCCAGGCAGCTTCCGCACGAAATGCAGCTCGAAAGTGGATAGCCCGCTTCCTGGACCTCCGGCGAAACACGCGGCCCCTCGCCAAGGTCGTATGTGCCGTCAATCGGAATCCACGCCTTTACTCGCTTCAGGCTTTCGAACATAAACTGCCGGTCCACCGCGAGATCCCTCACCAGGGGAAACTTGCTCAACGGCTCAATCCGAATCGGCTGCTCCAGCGAATCCACCAGCGCCGAACAAGCCATTCGCGCTTTGCCATTGATCAACATCGCGCAGGAACCGCAAATCTCTTCCAGACAGTTCGAATCGTACGAAACCGGCGTCGTCTTTTTGCCATCGCGCGTCAGTGGATTTTCCGCGATGTCGCGCAGGCAAATGATGACGTTCATGGAAGGCCGCCACGCCAACGCAAACTCTTCCCACCATGCGGACTCCTTCGGTGACCGCCGCCGCTTGATTCGAACGATGACTTGTTTCTTCTCAGCCATAAGCTCTCGCCATCACTTCGCCGCGTCGTAACGCCGGGCGCGCGGAGGAATCTGCGAAATATCCACTGGGTCGTACGTCAGCTTGATTTCGCCGCTTACGTACTTGGCGCGCGTTGTCTTCAACCAGTTGGCGTCGTCACGTTCCGGAAATTCCGGCTTGTAATGCGCACCACGGGATTCATTGCGCGCCAGGGCTCCCAGCGTAATCACCCGCGCCAGCAAAAGCATATTCCCCAATTCGCGCGCGAAGTTCAGCGTCTGGTTGGACCACATTGTGCGGTCGCTCAGGCTGACACGGCTGAATCGTCCCGCCAATTCCACGAGTTTCGCGTCCGCCGCTTCCAGATTTTTATTGATACGCGTCACGGTCACGTGCTCCGTCATTGTGTCGCCCAGTTCTCGCCAAATCACCATCAGATTTTCGCTGCCCTGTCCTGACACCAACTCCTGATTCTTCGCTTCTTGCCGCTTTTGCTCGCGTGCAAACACGCTCGCGTCCACAGCTTCCGCGCCCTTATCCAAATTCTTCGCGTACTTCACTGCCGACGGCCCAGCCAGACCGCCACCAAAAATGCAGCTCACCAGCGAATTCGCGCCCAGCCGGTTTGCGCCGTGATATTGATACTCGCACTCGCCCGCGGCATAAATTCCCGGCACGTTCGTCGCTTGATCCTCCGCATTCACCCACATGCCGCCCATCGTGTAGTGCATGCCCGGGAAAACCTTCATTGGCTCTTCCCGCGGATCCACGCCGAGGAATTTTTCGTAAATTTCCAGAATACCTTCTAGCTTGCGATCCAGCGTCTCGCGCGGAATGTGACTCACATCCAGATAAACCGCCTGCCGCCCCTGCAATCCCAATTTTTCCTGAAACACAATTCGGTGAATCGCGCGCGTTGCGATATCGCGCGGAACCAGATTCCCGTACTTTGGATACCATTCCTCCAGAAAATAAAAACGCTCATTTTCCGGAATGCCCTTCGCCGGCCGTTGATCCGCGGGATCGCGCGGCACCCAAACGCGTCCGCCTTCCCCGCGCGCCGATTCGCTCATCAGACGTAGCTTGTCTTCGCCGGGGATCGCCGTCGGATGCACCTGAATGAATTCGCCGTTCGCGTAATCCACGCCTTGCTGAAACAGCGCCGATTGGGCCGATCCGGTGCACACCACCGAATTCGTCGAACGTCCAAAAATCGCTCCGACGCCGCCCGTGCAAAAAATCACTGCGTCTGCCGTAAACGTTTTCACTTCCATCGAGCGCAAATCCATGGCGCAAATGCCGCGGCAAACTCCCGCGTCGTCCAGCACCGCGGAAAGAAACGTGAATCCCTCGTACTTTTTCACCTTGCCTTCGGCTTCGTGGCGACGCACCTGCTCATCCAGCGCATAAAGCAGCTGTTGCCCTGTCGTCGCTCCCGCAAACGCCGTGCGGTGATACAGTGTCCCGCCGAATCGCCGGTAATCCAACAAACCCTCCGGCGTGCGGTTAAACATCACTCCCATGCGGTCCAGCAAATCAATAATGCCGGGCGCTGCCTCGCACATGCGCCTTACGAGCGGCTGATTCGCCAGAAAATCGCCGCCATAAATCGTGTCGTCAAAATGTTTCGCAGTCGTGTCGCCTTCGCCTTTCTGATTTTTCGCCGCGTTGATTCCGCCCTGTGCGCACACCGAGTGGGACCGCTTCACCGGCACAATCGAAAATAGATCCACCGGCACGCCGGCTTCCGCCACGCGAATCGTGGCCATCAACCCGGCCAATCCACCGCCCACGATAATGATTTTCGGCTGTCTCATTTGGTCATCGCGTACCAGGCAAACGGGTGCCAGTTCAACCGGAAGCTAAGCACAATTAAGATTCCGACCACGCTGAACGTAAATCCCACCAAAATTCCAAGGCGTCCCGCCGCGCGCTGGGCCCGAACCGTCGCCGCCAATCCCCACTTGCACAGAAAATTCCAAATCCCCACACCCAGATGAAACGACGAGGCCACAATTCCAATCACAAAAAACGCAAGGTACAAGGGGTGCCGCATGTCCTCTGCCACGCTCGCATACGTCGAACGTCCGTGCGTCAGCCACCGCTCCGTGTACAAATGCCATCCGATGTACGCAAACGCAATCAACCCTGTGTACCGCTGAAATGTGTACAGCCAGTTCCCTACCCACGGATATTGCGAGACGTTTGACTTCCCTTGCAGCCAAATGTAAATGCCGTATCCGCCGTGAAACAAAATCGGCAGAAAAATGCCCGCCCATTCCACGAACAACCGAAACGGAATCGTCTGCAACTCTTGCGACACGTCGTCGTATTTCCGCGCGCTCACCAGCGCAGCGCTGTTTGACCAGAAATGTTCAGCGAGGAACGCCCCAACAGGAATAATGCCGGATAAAGAATGGAGCTTTCGAAGGAGGTAACTTGCGTCAGGCCAGGTTGCCGGTGCGGACATGCCCTCTCCGCCGCTGGCGTCTCTTTCCATTCGCATCTCGCGATACAGAAGAGACATTCATCACTAGCGGCATCTTTAAGTATAGCAGCCGCCTAGGACTCCACAAAATCAACCGTTCCCCTGGAACATTGCGAAACTCTAACACTTTTTTTGGTCCATACCGCGCCCCGCGCTGGTATCTTGAAAGAAACCTGTGCCGCTCCGCTCCTGGCGGCAGGAAACTAACGGAAAACGACTAGGCCCATGAGCAGCACAGCGCTTATATCCGAACTTGAGCGTCTTGCGTCGGCACTAAGCTCCCAAAAGCCGGGCGAGCAGGAGATTTCCCTGCCTTCCGTTGGAGAGCGCATAGCGAAAATTCTCAACGTAAAGGCAGAAGAAGTGGCCATCCTCGCTGTCTCCAAAAACTGGCGTCATCTTCATTTTCTCGTTCCGCAAGCACTGAAAAACGTCGGTTTTATTCCTCTTTCGAGTCCATCCGCGCTCGCCGCCCGCACCGCGCGTGAGAAACGCGCCGAAGTGAACAACCATTTTCACGAGACGCGCCATGCAAGCGTCTTCGAAGGCGTGAAAGCCGAAACGCTCAGCGCCGAAGCAATTCAGAAAATTATTAGCGCGCCGATTCTCTGCGACGAAAAAGTAGTCGGCGTAATCCAAGTCAGCCGCAAAGGCATCAGCCCGGCCGCCGCGGGGCCGGATTTCTCGTCCGACGACGTCACGAAAGTCACCGCACTGTGCCGCCCGCTCGGAAAACTGATCCAGCACCTCACCGGCGAGTAGTTCGCACGCTCGCTCGCGTTCATCTGCCAGTAACTTTTCTCCCTCGAGCCTCAAATAGCGTTGACTCTCACTAGTGTTCTTGTTACTTTTTCTTTGCGCGATTTTTTTCGCCCAGCTCACTTACGGAGGCTCCATACCGACACCATGGCGTTCGTCGCTAAGAAAATATTTTTGACCAAAGGCGTCGGTAAACATCGGGAAAGGCTTTCCAGTTTTGAGCTCGCATTGCGCAACGCGGGCATAGCGGCGTGCAACATCGTTCGCGTCTCATCGATCTTTCCGCCGAATTGTAAATTGATTTCCCGCAGTGAAGGGTTGAAGCACATCAAGCCGGGGCAGGTGGCGTTCACCGTCATCAGCGAAAATTCCACCAAGGAACCGCATCGCCTCATCGCCGCCAGTATCGGTCTGGCGCTGCCGAGCGACAAATCCATGTACGGTTATCTCTCCGAGCATCATTCCTTCGGCGAAACCGAAGAAGTCGCCGGCGAGTACGGAGAAGAGCTCGCGGCTGAAATGCTCGCGACGACTCTAAACGTTGAATTTGATCCGGATCTTTCCTGGGACGAGAAAAAAGAGGTTTACCGCATCTCGAATAAAATTGTCAGAACCATGAACGTCACGCAATCGGCAGTCGGCGATAAGCGCGGCCTCTGGACCACCGTCCTCGGCGCAGCCATCCTCATCGGCGAAGACGACTAAGACTCATCCAACTCGTAGGCCGTCTTCAGCCACTTTTTCACTTCCGCATCAATCTGTTTCACATCGTTAATCTCAAAGCGATGCGTGATGCGGTCTTTTTTCGCGAGGCCGCCCGTGTCCACCAGCCGTTTCGGCAATTTTCCTTTGTAATGCGTCAGCGACAGCCCAAAATCCACGCGTGTGTTCGTCGTCGGCTTAATCTGCGCAAACACGTGATTGCGATAGAGGGGGACCATCGTCAGGCACGGGCTCGCCTTCACGTCAGCACCAATCGATTTGCCAAGATTCAGCAGCTCTTTGAAAATCGGCCGCAACGCGTTTTTCTTCCCCGCGTACTGCTTTTCAACATACTCCGGTGCCGCAGCCAAATATTTCTCAGGCGAATCTTCTTCCGATTCCTTTCCTGCAACTCGCGCAACAATCCACCATGCAGCATTAGTTCCCAGCTTCTGATTAATCTTCAACCACTCGCGCTGGCTCTTTTCGTCCTTCGGCCCTTCTTTCCTGACGAACGCCAGCCACTCTTCCAGCGAGCGCCCCGTTTTCTCTTTCAAATCCGCGATCCACTTCTGCACCATCGCCACGCCCGGATGCACGTCGTACAGCGCCTTGGTTTTCGCCCTCGCCATGGCTCACCTCTCCACACTTGTAACTCTATCTCTTAAAATATCCGATGCGTTCCAAAACCGCTCCTACCACCAGCGGCAGAGCCACCGTCGCGTCTTCAAAGACTTCCGCAAACTTCCCGCCCTCTTCCGGCGGCACAAATTTTCCCCATGAAACCGCCTCCGTGTACGTGCTCCCGCTCAACCCGCCCCAATGCACCGGCTCCGGGCAAATCCGTAATCCGTAGTTGTATCGCTTCAGCGGCACATTCTTGTATCCGCGGCGCGCGAGCAGTTCCGCGTAGACACCAAATTGCTGCGACCAATTCCGCGGCACTCCGCCACCCACCGTAAAAATTCCCATACGCTTGGTGGCCATCATCGTGTTCGCAAATTTCTCAAAGTCTTCAAATGGGTCAAATCGCAGCAGAGGCCGCTTCTCTTCCTGCCTCGCAATCTTGTGCAGCGCAAAATCGATCCCCAATTCTGAATCCGAAAATGCTGGCACAAACACCGGCACGTTGTGATCGTAAGCGGATTTCAGAATTCCCCGTCCAGTAGAACTCTTTTTTAGAAATTCGCCGATGCGCCGGTGTACTTTCCAACTGCAAACTACTTCGTCGTCGTCCCACTCATCGAAAATGTGGTCAACAACCTCTTCCACGTGGTCCAGGTTCGTCTCCGGTTCGAGTGAATCGTAGACACGGTTGTAACCCGCCTTGAACAGCTCGTTGTCGTCCATCTTCGACGGGTCGTAACGAAAATGGGAGCGGCCTGTCGCTTCCACAAGCCCGTGCGCCATCAGTGCGCCAGTCGAAACAATTGCTTTAACGATTCCGCTCTCGATCAGGTCGCAGAAAATCAACCCCATCTTTCCCACCGTCAATGCGCCAGAGAGAGTCATCACCACGAAGCAATCCTTGTCTAGCGCCATCGCTTCCAGCACATCCGCCGCGTCGCCGATCTGGCGTCCAGTGTAGGCCGTATCCCCCATCGCACGCACCAGCGCGTCAATGGAGGTGCATTTCGAAAGATCCAGCGGAAAAATCGGTCGCAGCTTGTCCCGTACCGGGTCGTGCAGCACGCGCCCCGTCACCGTCTTTCCTTTCCCAATGCCCGTAATCTTTCTCGCCTTTCTCGCCTTTTTCGCTTTCGCCATTTCTCTCCTGTTGGTTCGTGTGAATCGCGTGTTACAAATTCTTTGCGCGCGCAAGAACTGGTAAAATTCCGTGGTGAATTTCTCTGCGCATCTTACTTTTTCTTCTTCAGCGCCGTCAAAGAACTTTCTCGGCTCTCCGAGTTTTTTCCCGCGCGTGTTACGATACGAAGCATGGCGGACAAATTCACCATCGGCCTCGCGCAAATGAAGTCCACGAAGAACGCCGAAGAAAATCTTGCTCGGGCTATTGAAAAAATCAAGGAAGCGGCCTCTCTCGGCGCGCAAATCATCTGCATGGACGAACTCTTCCGCGGCGAATATTTCTGCCGCGCGGAAGACGCCGCGCTCTTCGATCTAGCCGAAGCGATTCCTGGACCCGCAACCGACGCGTTGGCGCAAGTCGCGAAAGAAAAGAAAGTCGCCATCGTCGCTTCCCTTTTCGAGCGTCGCGCTGCTGGCGTTTATCACAACTCCTGCGCCGTCCTCGACGCCGACGGCACCTACCTCGGCAAATATCGCAAGATGCATATTCCTGACGATCCTCTTTACTATGAAAAATTTTATTTCACGCCCGGCGATCTCGGTTTCCCGAATTTCGATACGAAGTACGCGCGCATCGGCATCCAGATTTGCTGGGATCAGTGGTATCCGGAAGGTTCGCGCCTCACCGCGCTCAGTGGCGCGCAAGTCATTTTCTATCCCACTAGCATCGGTTGGCACCCGAAAGAAAAAGCGGAGTTCGGCGCCGCACAGCTCGACGCTTGGCGCACGATTCAGCGTGCACATGCCATCGCCAACGGCACCTACGTCGCCGTGGTGAACCGCGTCGGTTACGAAGGCGATCCGAAAGCCGGCGATCCAGGCCTCGAGTTCTGGGGCAACTCCTTCGTCGCGGACCCGTTCGGCCAAATCACCGCGCAAGCTGGAAGTGAAAAAGAAGAAATTCTCGTCGTCGAATGCGACTCGAAGAAAAGCGAAGAGACTCGCCGCAATTGGCCCTTCTTGCGAGATCGCCGCATTGACGCCTATCAACCTATTCTCAATCGCTGGCTCGGCGAATGACCGCATCGTCGTCGAATGTAACGCCGCATCAGCTCGGCTTTCGCATGCCCGCCGAATGGGAGCCGCATGAAGGGACCTGGCTCGGTTGGCCGCATGAACTCACCGATTGGCCTGGAAAATTCGCGCCGATCCCCTGGGCATTCGCGGAAATCGTTCGCCATCTGGCACGCGTCGAGCGCGTCTTCTTATTCGTTGAAAATCGCGAAGCTGAATCCCGCGTCCGTGCAATTCTAAAAAAATCTCACGTCAATCTCGATGCTGTCACTTTCTTCTGCGTCCCCACCGATCGCGGCTGGATGCGCGACTCCGGCCCAATCTGCGTCACGAACGCCTCGAGCGAAATCGCCTTCAACATTTTTTCCTTCAACGGTTGGGCGAAATATCCCAATCACAAAAAAGACGCGCAAATCGTCACCCGTGCCAACAAATCGCTCAAGAAAAAATTCTTCCTACCCGAACACAACGGCCGCCGCGTCGTCCTCGAAGGTGGCTCTATTGACGTCAATGGCCACGGCACGCTCCTCACCACCGAAGAGTGCCTGCAAAGCAAAATTCAGGAACGCAATCCCGGTTTCTCCAAACGCGACTACGAAGAAATGTTTCGCAACTACTTTGGCGTTACCAATGTAGTCTGGCTAAAAAACGGCATCGCCGGCGACGACACCCACGGCCACGTGGACGACCTGAGCCGCTTCGTGAACGAGACCACGGTCCTCACCATCGTCGAAGAAAACGCCTCCGACGCAAACTACGCCCATCTGCAAGAAAATCTCGCACTTCTCAAGCAAAGCAAAAATGAAGCTGGCAGATCTCTCCGCGTCGAAGAACTCCCCATGCCGGCTCCTATCTTTTTCAACGGCCAGCGTCTTCCCGCCAGTTACGCCAATTTCTACATCGCCAACAAACTCGTCCTCGTTCCCGTCTTTAACGATCCAAACGACCGCATCGCGTTGAATATTTTGGCGAAGTACTTTTTCGACCGTGAAGTTGTCGGCGTCTATTGTCGAGATCTCGTTCTCGGCCTCGGCACTATCCACTGCATGACGCAACAACAGCCCTCAGCAACCTAAAGCCCCCTAGCCAATCTCGTGCAAGCCTTGACCCCACTCATTCCCGCTTGTCAAAACTTATTGGCCCTCCGCCAAACTGCGTGAGCAACAGGGCCGCCCCCCAGCATGGACAGATTCTTGGCAAACATGGCCTGTTGAACGTGAATCATCGGGTCCTGCAACCTCCAAAACGCATGCATCATGAACGTCACTGGCACCAGGAATCCAACCAGGAGCCAGGCCCCCCATTTTGTTTTATAGGCAAAGGCAACGCTTAGACCTCCAGCAAGCGCCATCACCCCAGAAATCGGATCGAGCAGGCCAGCCAGCGGTACGCCCAAATCCGCCGCATGTTGAATGCCCTCGTGCGTAAAATGACGAGGTGCCGCAGTGACAAAAATCAAAGCGAAAAGAATTCTCCCGGATGGATACAGGTAACGCATTTGCTTTCCCTCTCGTTAAACGGATTCACCGACCGTGTCTGTAGTGAATATTGTATCACTATAAGTGATAGGCGTATCATTATAGGCAGACTCCTGTCAAGGGAAGACCATGAACAATCAATTGCACTACAAAATGAAGTCCACCCGCCCTCGCCGCGGTTCACCGGAGCAAACGCGCGATCGCCTGATTGCCGCTGCTGCTGCTCTCTTCAACCGCGCCGGGTATCACGGGACAGATTCGAACCACATTGCGCGGGCCGCCGGCTATTCAACTGGCAGCTTTTATAAACACTTCAAGGACAAGCGTGAAATATTCTTGGCTGCCTATGAAACCTGGGTTTCCTCTGAGTGGAAAGAGGTCGCGGCTGTTCTATCTGAAGGCGGTTCTAACAGAGACATCGCGCGGCGCCTCGTCAAGCTGTCTGTTGAGTTCCACACACGCTGGCGCGGACTAAGAGCGTCCTTGCGCGAACTGGTTTTCACCGATGCGACGGTCCGGCGATTTTATCGAAAGCTGCGGCGCCGCCAACTTGACCTCATGGCCGACCTGCGCAAAAAAAGGGGCAGGCGTCCTCACCGGCGGGAGGAAGACCTCATCCACCTCTACACGACCGAGCGTACTTATGACGCCATTGCGCAAGGCGAACTGCGAGAGATGGGGCTTAGCCGGACATTCGTCCT
>Ga0137397_10000489_pt1 | contig 27270 bp, 13 predicted proteins | sample czorhiz116metaG_FD_106658 | JGI IMG/M metagenome (GOLD analysis project Ga0137397, IMG submission 106658) | Vadose zone soil microbial communities from Angelo Coast Range Reserve, California, USA - czorhiz1.16 metaG | ecosystem: Environmental > Terrestrial > Soil > Vadose zone | place: USA... | reverse complement strand
CGTGGCAGGGGCTGCGAGTTTTATGGCGAGATTAGCGTACTTAAAGGAGGTGTAGGAAACGCCGTGGCCGAATGGAAAGAGGGGTTTTGTATGGTTGTGTTCGTAGCCGCGGTAACCGACAAAAATACCCTCCTTATAGACAACCCGCTTCGTGCCCGGTTCCTGGTAATAATTGGCAAAGACGGGATTGTCTTCCAGGCGCTTTTCAAACGTGACCGGCAGGCGTCCGGAAGGATTCACTTCTCCAAAAAGAATTTCGGCAATCGCCCGGCCTCCCTGCTCTCCTGGGTACCACGCTTCGAGAAAACCCGGAACGCGGTCGAGCCAGCTAGTGGAGTCCACATTTCCGCCGGAAGTAACAATCACGATGGTATTTTTGTTCTGGCCAGAGAGTTCCCGGATCAGTTCGTCTTGCCCAACTGGCAGAGTGAATGTGCGGTCTCCACCCTCCGACTCACTGTCATTCGAATAGCCAACGGCGATGATGACGGCATCGCACTTCACCGCAAGTTTCCTGGCGGCTTCGCTGACCAGCTTGCTCGAATTGGCTATCGCTAAGCGGAGACGTCCAGCGAAAGCCGAGCTTTGAAAATCCTCCGCCACCACTTTGTGGCGACCCTTCGAAAGCTGAAGCACGGTATGGTCTTGGAATGCTTTCGCCATACTCCAGTCATCGATAACAAGTTTTTCATCCACGTATACGCGGTAGCCGGCTCCCTCGCCAGACCCCTGTACTGCGAGGTCGTATGGTCCGGTTTCGCCCGCGAGGTAGTATCCCGTCCACCGGCGCGAGGATTTCTTTGGCTCCTCGCTAAATAACGCAATCAGCTCGCTGAAGTCGCCAGCAAAATCCTGCCAGGAGTCTCCCTTCTCATTAATGTGGTGGGCCACACGATTTGACGTCGGAGTACCGGAAAGTTCGGCATTATCAAATGATTCCAGGTTAACGCCAGGTTTACCATTTTCCGTTGCAGTGACGAAGTCTGTTGCGGACGCAAGGTCCGCGAGCTTCGGGAGCCCGCGCTCGTAGTACACCGCGACCTCCGGCCCAACCAGGCTGCTGATTCCCTGGAGGATGCTGACAGGAGCGAACGATGCAACGGCAGCACTGCCGCCTCCAACGGTTTCCGCAGGGTAGGCATTCGGTCCGACGACGAGCACAGACTTAATCTTCTTCTTGTCCAGCGGCAGAAGATTGGCATCATTCTTCAGGAGGACGACGCTTTCTCGGGCTGCGTCCAGTGCCAGCAAGTGATTGGCTTCGTCATATTTTGAGAAAGAAAAATCAGCCTGATCACGATCTAACCAACCAAAACGTATTGCCGTTCGCACAATGCGGCGCACTTTTTCGTCGATCGTAGAACTACTGACGAGGCCATCCTGGACGGCCGGCAGGAGGTTCTTGCGATTCATGAACTTGCCAGTCGGCATTTCCAGGTCCAGGCCGCCGTTTGCGGCAGCCACCGCGTCGTAGGTGGCCACCCAATCCGACAACATCACCCCATCGAACCCCCATTCTTTGCGAGCGACCTGGGTGTTGAAATAGGCGTTCTGGGTCAGATGCTGCCCGTTGACGAGATTGTAGGAATCCATGATGGCTCCGACGTGCGCTTGCTTCACAGCGGATTCGAACACCGGAAGATAAATCTCGCGGAGTGTGCGCTCGTCGATGATGGAATCGGAATCGTGACGCTCATATTCAGAATTGTTTCCAAGGAAATGCTTGATGGTGGAGCTCACACCCTGTTTCTGCATGCCGCGGATGTAACCGACGGCGATGGCGGAAGACAAAAAAGGATCCTCTCCGAAGTACTCGAAATTGCGACCGTTCATGGGAGAGCGGTAAATGTTTACCCTGGGCCCGAGCATGAAATGAACGCCGCGTGCCCGAGCATCCTTGCCGATGCCTTCGCCAACGCGCTCAGCAAGTTCGCGATCCCACGTCGCGGCCAGACCGATTCCAGCGGCGTACGAGGTGGAAGGAAATCCAGTGTTGCTGCGCACACCGATCGGCCCGTCCGACATTTCAAATGCAGGCAATCCGGCGCTAGGGACTTGCCGTATGGCAAAGCCCGTGCCGCCGATGTAGTCCACCTTCTCATCAAGGGACATTTTGCCAACGATGGTATCGACTCGCTTGGTGGAATCCGCGCCGACAGTTGAAGACTGTTGCCCATTTGAGAACACTGCCGTCATCAAGACAGCGGCAAGGAACACTTTTGTTCTCATTTTCATTCTAACTTCCCTTTCGTTCTTGACGGACAGAACCAGGATGCCATTTGAATTTGTGGGCCGTACTATTTCAGGCCCTTCGACGCTTGCACAGCCTGGATCACTTGCACGGGGCCGAGAAGCCCGGAAGGTTGCAGCGGCGCGTTCGCCTTATAGAACTTCGGCGAAGTGAAGGTATAAGTCTTGGTGGCGTTTGGCTGGCGATCGCCAATGATGCGATTCGCCCAGCCATTCGTTACCTTTATTTCGACGGTATTGGCGCCGGGGCGCAATACGGAAGTCGCATTCACCCGATAGGGCGTCTTCCACATGATGCCGAGAGGTTTGCCGTTCACCGAAACTTCGGCAAGATTCTTGACTTCACCGAGATCGATCCAAAGTTCCGCACCCGGCTTGAACCAATCCGAGGCCGCCTGAAGCGTTTTTGTATAGGTTCCCGTTCCACTGAAATACCTCACGCCCTCGTCCGTGCTTTCCTGCCAGGGGACAAGTTTCTCCAAGGTGATTTGCGGAGGCGCTCCACGGTCTGGCTGAAAGCTCAACTGCCACGGACCGGAGATGGTAGCAATTGATTTTTCGACAACTGCAGGTAAAGTGCGAGCTGTCGCTTTCGCCGGATGACGGAAAACGACGAACACGGTTTCCCACGGATCCAGGCGCAAGGGCACCTTGGTTCGACCATTCACGCTCTTGTAGGAAGCGGGCTCAATCTTTCCAGTGTCCGCATGCCAGAGTTCCGCTTCCCTGCCATCGATGCGGAAAGTGGTCTCCAATTCTTCGGAGCGATCATTGCGATTGTCTACATAATAGAGGTCGGCGCCGTCGAGCCTGCGATGCACGAAGAGCAGTTCTGTGTCCGGTTTTGGCTTGGTGTATTCGAAATCAGGAGCCACATTCAACGTGGCGAGTACGTCGCCCAACTTCTCGTTGCCGTGCACCCACCCTTTGCCGACGCTGTTTCCTGCCCCGGTGGAGCCCCAGAGTTGATCCAGGATGCCCTGGAATTCGGTTGTGTCGTCGCTCAAACTGGGCGTGGCGACCGGTTTTGGACCACAAACAACTGCCCCCGCCTGCACCAGATCACGAATCCTTCGCAAAACCGGGAGCGACATGTGCTGACTGAAAGGATCGAGGGCGAGAACGCGATATCTCATGCCACTGGCCGTGGCGAGTTCGCCGTTTTCGACAGTAAGGAGATGCACTAGAGCATCGGCATTGATGTAATCAAAGTTGTAGCCCGCGGGAATCTCAGGACTTTTCGCGCCAAACAAGGCAGTGATGTTCGAGTCCTCTCCGTAAAAATAAACGATATCGGCGGCGAAACGTCCTTGCTGCAAAAGATAACTGTTGCGCGCAAGGTAAGTCATCCAGGGCTTTGCTTGTTCCGCCCAAGTCTCGTTACGGGTGAACCACTGCCCGAAGGGGCCCAGAGCAAGACCTGGTTTTTTGTCGAGCAACGGCTGGTGAACCGAGGTGTGAATGACGAAGCGGTTCAGCCCCATGGCCAATTCCTTGTCGGCGGTTGGTCTCAGTGTGGCCGGTGACCAGGCCCAGGCCCCGGAAGCGGCCGTGAGTGACTCCGCTGCCACAAGATTCTGACCGTAGAGGTGAGCGACTGATGCGGATTCTCGGACATCGGCGTTGTAACCGTATAGCTCTTTGTTCACACCAGGAGTCTGTGTCCATGTAGCGGACATGGGAACGGTGTTGCTCCGTTTTACCTGCATGCCGTCGCCAATGAACGCGCGGCCCTCTTCGTGAGATTCACCATAGTGGCCCATGCCGCGCTCTTTCAAAATCGCGGTGATTAGGTCGTAGTGATACTCGGCGAGCATGTCGGAAAGCGTTAGACGGAAATCCCACAGGAAACGATCGCTGGATTCCGAGCTTTCGATCACTCGCCCTGCCAGAACGGGCATCCACGGACGTGGATCGTAACCGCGACGTTTCGTGAACTCGGCGATCAGGTCTTCGGTCCAGTTCTGCGTGCCGGCTTCCCAGCTATCGTTGATGACATACTGCAAACCGCGCTTACCCATGAGCGGGCCGACGGCGCTCTTGTAGTTGTCGAGGTACGTGTTCATGTACTCGCGGACGTAGTCGGGATTCAGCTTGTCGACTTCTAGCCCGGTACCTTCCGGAGACGCCGGATGGTTGGTTATGCCGAGCAGGGAGTAGCCAAAGCGCATGACCACCCAACGGCCCGCGGGTGGAGTCCAATCGAGCGAACCGTCCGGACGCATCTTAGACGTAAGATCCACCACCGCACTTTTTGCGACAGCGTCTGCCGCCGCCACATTTGGAGTGGGAGCCGTGTAGAGATTCGTCAAAGTTGCGAACGCAGCTTTTTCTTCCACACGGTTAACACGCGCTCCGGCGTGAAGCGCCATTTCCGCAATCGCATAATCCTTGGACGGCGGCACGTTAAAATCGCCAAAATCGGTGTCGAATTGCATCGCTGGCGGTCCGGTGAACGGAGGCGGGGTAGTAAAACTCACTCGAAAGAAACGCGCGGTTGTCTCCTGAAAAGAAATGGTGTGCACCTGAGCGCCGTCGTTGGGAATAGTGGAAACTTTCCGGAACGAAACGCCGTCCTCGCTGGCTTCCAGATCAGGACCCGGGGCCGCTCCGCCCATAATGTCCTGAAATGGATTTACCGGACCTCCTAGAGCAAACGTAAGCGCGCGAATCGTTTGAGGCTTGGCAAAATCGAATTGAACCCAGGCCTGCTGGCCGACAGGAGCCTTGGGAAGCGCCGTGGTTTTTGTAAAGTCACCGTCCGCTAGTACGGAAGCGTCAATGCTCCCACTACTGCAAGTGACTTTTGGCTGCAGCTTAGCATCCGGGACATCGCTTTCTGGCGCAGGATAAGCGATGACCTCGGTATCGGCATAAAACTCAGGAGGGGCTGGCGGCTTTTCGCCGCTGATAATCGCGAGAAAATCAAAAAGCGGAATATTCTGATAAGGACCGGTGATGGAAGGTGGTTTGGGAAGCTTGCCTGAGAAAGGCTGGCCACCCTGGACGAAGGTTTCGCTCCAGACAAATTTTTTCATGCCGTGGGAAGGCTTAACCCAAGGACCGCCGGACTCGCTCCAACCTGGTGAGCCCGCAATGGCCTCTTCCAACCCAAGTTGGTCAGCAAGTTTCGTTGTGTATTGAAATGCGTCTTTCCATTCCGGCGTCATGTAGACGAGACGCTTGTCCACCAATTTTGGTGTGTTGAGCGCGGCATCAAAATTCTGAAAACCGCCGATTCCCACGCGCTTCATCCACTCGAGGTCGAGCTTGATCCCATCCTTGGTTATGTTCCCGTTCATCCAGTGCCACCATACGCGGGGCTTCGCGCTATCTGGAGGGTTCAGGAACCCACTCTCCAGTGCGTCGCCGGAGGACTGCCCATGAGCGCGAAGCATCAGAATAATTGTCAATATGAGGAGCAGTGAACCCAGTTTCACAATTTTCCGAGTCCTGTGCATGAAACACCTCGCTCTCTTTTTCTGAAAACTGGGTTCTTCGGCAGCAGAGAGTTACCTAGTGGACCCACGCCTCTTGATATGGCTTAGCCTGTATCTTTCTAGGGCGTTCAACGCTGTGCTAATTTGACCTTAAAAGTGTAGGTTCCTGCCGGAACTTCGAACACTTCTTCCGCCCCTTGCTTGCCAATTACCTTCACTTTCGAATTCCGCACAATCTGGTCGCCATCGAGAGTCCAGCGGCTGACCATCTCGGATGAAAGCGGCAAGACTCCTTTTGTGTTGGGGGGGAGAGTGATCTTCCAATCCGCCTGAGTGCCGCTGGCCGACCATGCGGATCGAATCGGCCCAAAGTTGGACTGATATTCAAGTTCCACGCTGCCCAACTGCGAGTCGAAATTCGGATGGAGATAAATGGTGTGAAAGCCGGGATCTGATACGATGGTATCAATGCCGGCGGCATAACGGTAGATCCAGTCCGCCACCGCCCCGTAAGCATAGTGATTGTAGGAATTCATGCTGGGATCACCGCGCATCTGATCCCCGTTCCAACGCTCCCACATCGTGGTTGCACCGTGCCCTACCAGGTATCCCCAGGATGGATACTCTGTGCTCAACAACAATCGATATGCCACATCCGCGTGGCCGGTATCCGCTAGCGCCTCCAGCAAATAGGGAGTACCGAGAAAACCGGTGGCCAGCCGTCCGTGATTTGCCGCGATTTTGTCTACCAGCTTCTGTGCCGCAGTGCTGCGCAGAGCGTCAGGCAAGAGATTCATCTTCAGGGCAAGGACATATCCGGTCTGCGTATCCACGGGCTTATCGCTGAGCTTGGTAGCTGTGCCCGAAGCGAACACGGGCGGCGGCGGCACGCCGCCAACGAATCCATCTGGCCGTACGTACGCCAGATTGAACGCGTCTTTAATCTTTTCGAAAAGTTCACCGTACTTCTTCTCATCGTCACTTTTGCCCAGCGCGTGGGCCATCTGCTTCATAAGTGTTACGTCATACGCCCAATAGGCGGTAGCGACAATGTCTTCGGGAGTCGGCCCCTCCGGCGACAGCCAATCTCCGAACGGGATTCCATAGTTTTTCTTCCACAGATAGTCTGGGTTCGCACTCCCGATGGCCGCGAGATACTTTTCCATTCCCCGCCAGTTTTGTGCCATGATCGATTTGTCACCGTTTTGATTCCATGAAGTCCACGGAATGACAACGCCAGCGTCGCTCCATCCAGCTCCAAAACCGGGGTTCGGCTGGATCGTGCCCGGAGCGAAAATACCGTACATGTCCGAGCCCACTAGCGTGCCAAGCAGGTCCTCTCCGAATTTTCGGGAAAACGCAGTCAAATCCATGTTGTAGGAAGCCGCGCGCCAGAACACCTGGGCATCGGCGGTCCAGCCCAATCGCTCATCGCGCTGCGGGCAATCCGTTGGCACACCGACAAAATTTGATCGCTGCCCCCAAAGGATGTTGCTCCACAGTTGATTCAGCATTGAGCTTCCGGTGTGCAGCTGCATGGTAAAAGGGGCATCGGTGTGAATGGCGAGGGCCTTTAGCGCCTCCGCCGTTGGTTTACCTGGAAAGCCGGTGATCTCCACGTAGCGGAATCCATGAAATGTGAACGCAGGCTGATACTCTTCGATTCCTTTCCCTGCGGTGATGAAGTGGTCGGTGGCTTTTGCCGTGCGCAGGTTCTCCACATACATCGTCCCATCGGGGTTCAAAACTTCGGCGAATCGCAACTGGATGTCCGTTCCTGCAGGGCCCTGCACGCGCAGTCGCGGCACACCACTAAGATTCTGGCCAAAATCAAAAATGAAAACGCCGGGCCTCGGGTTGGTGATTTCTTTCGCGCTCAAGACCTTCTCTTGCCGAATTGGCTGAAAGTATTGCGAAACGATTTCGGGTTCCAGTGGACGGACTAGCTGTGCTGTTTCCCAGTGTGAATCGTCGAATACAGGAGAATCCCAGCCCGGTTGCACTCGCCGTGCGTCATAGGTTTCCCCATCGTAAATCTCGGCGCGGAGGATTGGGGAGACGTCTACTTTCCAGGACTCGTCGCTCAAGATCCATTCGACAGAGCCATCTGCGTGCTCGATCCGTAATTGCGCCTTGAGGGCAGGCGGCGTATTCCCGTAGTTGTACCCCTGGCCGTACCACATCAGGGGCGTTGTGTACCAACCCGGTGCGAGTAACGCTGCGATCGCGTTCTTCCCTGCCCTAACGTCTCCCGTGATGTCGTACACCTGATACGCCACGTGTTGCCGGAAATCCATCCAGCCGGGAGCGAGAATTTGATCGCCCGCCTGTTTCCCATTGATGTGAAATTTGTACGCGCCGAGGGCGGTCACATAGAGACGCGCTGATTTTGCCGGCTTCTCCACTTCGAAGCTTCGGCGCAGGATTTCGACCGGTCCACTGTTCCATGGCTTTCCTAATTTTGTAACGCCAAAATTTGACGATGGCGGAACGTAGGCCTCAGCCTCTCTCCATGCAGTGTCTTCGAATTGCGGCGCAAACCATTCGCCCGTCGCGTTCAGTGCCGATTTCCAGCCCTTCCCTCCTGTAGCGAATACTTCCACGGAGCCGTCCGTCATCTCGATATAAACGGTCGCGCTCATGGGAGTCTGGCTCTTGTCCGAGGGAACTCTCTCGTTCCCCGGCGCGTAGTGAGTCACTTCAATCGCCAGCAGATTCTTGCCGGATTGGACTTCGGGAAAGATGCTCACGCGCTTGTAGTTCAGCCAAGGCATTTGCTTCCAGGGCGGCAGCGGGTCTTGCGGCAGGACTTGTTTCCCATTCAACCAAGCGGCGGCCGTATCCTGGCCAGTCACAAAAAGATCCGCGCATTTCACGGACTTGGAAACCTCAAACACAAACCGGAAGTCGTGGTGTGTGTCTCCGGAGCCTTCGAAGTTCTCTACTCGTGGATTGGTGGTCCAGCCGGCGTCGGCCTCGCGAACTCGTCTAAGTTCCCGATCCTCGCCTCCAATCCATTTTGCGCGCCACTCTTTCGCATCCAAGAGTCCGGTCTCCCACCAACTTACATCACTCCCTGGATAGGGCTTGCCGTCCTTGTCCCAAACTTTCACGCTCCAGAAGTATCGCTTCTCGGGGACCAATGCGGGCCCTGCGTAGCTCACCCCGGCGGAGTGATCCGATTCGACTCGGCCGCTATCCCAAATATCAGGTTTTTCGGTGGTGAGCAGTGCCGTGCTCGAAGCAATGTAAATCTGATAAGCGGTCTGCCGGGCCCCTATTCGCGCATCCTGCAGCTGCCAGGAAAGCATGGGATTTTTCGAATCGATACCCAGGGGGGTGACCAGCGAATCACACTTCAACTGCACGGGTTTTAGCGGAGGCGATTGCGCCGATGCAACTAGCACCAACGATGTGAACAAAAGAAAAAAGAATGTAAGACCAAGGAAAGTCGCTTTCATTTTTATTGCTGGCTGAATTCGAGTCAAGGCACCTCTCCAATTCTCTCTAATCTTCTTTTTCCATTCCCAGACGTGCCCTTCTTCGTGCTACGGCTCCGCGTTCGGCTCGATCACCTGCTTGGTCAGTTCGCTAGGCGGGGTTTGCTCCTTCGCGCGCGCTTGTTGGAGCGATTTCTCGTGCAAGCGCCGGAATTCCGCGAGCGCCTTCTGTTGCAGGGCATCATTCCCCAGCGCTTTCTGAGCACGCGACAGCCGGTACCATGCCACTTCGTCCTCGGGATGGATTGCCACCGCCCTTTGGAGATGCGGCAGTGCGAGATTCGCTTCGTTTTGTGACATGAGAACCGCCGCTAATCCCAGGTGTGCCTCTTCAAAATGTGGATAGTACTTCAGGGCCTCCTCAAAATATCCTCGTGCTTCATCGAGCTGCCCGGCGGTACGAGATGCCTCTCCCAGCTCGTACGCTGCGCTGGCATCGCTGGCATCCAAGGCCAGCTCCTGCTGGAACTCTTTCATGGCCTCTGCCTTGAGTTCCGCTGAGCTGTTTTGCCGCGATTGTGCGAGCAGAGTTCGGCCCAGACGATAGTGGATACGCGTCCGGCGTGGATCGAGAGTGAGCACGCGACGGTACTCCCCCACTGCCTCGGTATAAGATCCTTGGCTTTCATAGGCTTCGGCTGCCGCCAAACTCTTCCAGACTGAATCGGGAGCCACTTGTGACAACCGCTGGATCGTTAGGAACGCCTGGTTTCCGTAAATACGCGCCGTGTGGTAGAGCACTTCCGGATCATCCGGATAGACGCGATTCAGTTCCAATGCCAATCCAACAGTCTTGTGCTCCTGATTCATTCCGGTTTCGGCCCGCAAAAGCTCAAGGCCGCACATACGCCTTAACGGGGGATCGGTCAAGCGACGAAAGCACTTCTCCAGTCCCGGCGTTGCTTCGCTGTACTTGCCGAGCTCCGATAGAGACATCGCCAGCAGCGCTTCTGAATTCGGTAAATTCGCTTTCAGCTTGAGAGCTTGCCGCAGCGCCCCTACTGCTCCCTCGAACTTTTTCTCTTGAAAATAAATGGCTCCCAGATTCGCGTGCACTTCGGCCGTTCCCGGTGACAGTTCTCTCAGCTTTTCGAACGCGGCTTCTGCTTCTGGGTAGCGGCCTTCTTCCAGCGCTTTCTGACCAACTTCCGCGTATCGCTCGAGTTCCTGGGAACTGCTTGCCTGAGCGGGACTCGCCCAAGCAATAATCGAAAGCAGAACCAGAACCGCACCCCCAGTCTTGCTAAAGCAGATCATAATGGCGCTTATACTACCCCCAATTGGCATCCGCCAGGCCCTTGCGAACCTGGCGGATCTCTTTGGGGTGGGTAGAGAGTGCACCTGGCTTAGAAAGTCAGTCTCGCACCAAATTGCACTTCCCGGGTCGTTCGAGCGTTTACGATCTGCCCGAATCTCCCGGTCGGGTCTTGGAAATTGTCCGATACGGCACCCGTACCTGGACCGGACGATGCCGCGAGCGCAGATCCGGGATCCACACCAAATTGCGTGTGATTGAAGCTGTTGAAGGTCTCCACCCGGATCTGCAAGCCAACCCTTTCTGAGAAGTTAAACGTCTTTGCCAAGGCGATGTCCCAATTGTTGATTCCTGGGCCCCGTAGGATGTTGCGGCCGGCGTTGCCAAATGTGCCAGCGAGCGGTTGTGAGAAGCACGCAGTATTGAACCACTCCTTAGCGCTCTTCTGGAACCCGCCGTTGGGATTGCAGCCGGCAACTATGTTTGGACGCGCATTGAATGCCGTCAATAGGAAGAAGGGATCGTTGGTGTGCGGGGAAAAGGGGAAACCCTTCTGAAAAGTGGTCACCGCCGAGAGCTGCCATCCACCTACGGCAAGGTTTACAACTTTGCTCGCGTTGCTCAGGTGACTCTTCCCGCGTCCGAACGGCAATTGGTAAATGACACTGTTCACAAAGCGATGGTTCACGTCGAAATCCGATCGCCCGTAATCTTGAGCCGGATTGCGATCGTTCAGGTGTCCCGAAAAGCCATTTGTCGCGCCAATTCCCGCCGCGGCGGACTTGTCATCGAGACTTTTCGCCCAGGTATAGACGGACAAAAAGGCAAGGTCTTTCCCATGATGATTCACCGTGACATTCCCCGCGTGGTATTTGGAATACCCTTGCCAGAGGCTATCCAACGTGATTGTCCCCGAGAAATTAGCGTACGGCTTGCGAGAGTTCGCCGGACAATCGCCCTTGTTAAGGTTCGCTGGGTTGTTGCAGAACGCTGGATCAGTCACCGGAACCGGCTGATTGATGTTGGAGCGATCCAGCAAATGCGTTCCCTTGTTGCCGACGTAGTTCAACTCCAATGTGGTGTTCCAGCCAAGGTCGCGCTGCACAGAGAGAGACCACTGCTGCACATAAGGATTTCGTGGCGTCTCGGAGATTATCACCGCGATGAACTGCGCACCCTGCGCCGCGATGGTGACTGGAGCAGGTGCGCTCAGCGCTGGGTACAAATTATCCGTCAGCTTCGGTGCGACGGAGGGGCTCTGTGTTGCCGGACTCAGGTTTGTACGCGTGACGAACGGATACAGGTCTCCGGAGTCGTCGATCTCACGTGTTTCCGACGAATCCCAATAGATTCCGTATCCGCCACGGATCACAGTCTTGCTCCCCCCGAACGGGCGGAACGCGAAGCCGATGCGGGGTGCAAAGGGAGTCTTCGAACCGTCAGCAGGATTACGCCGCCCGCAATACCGGTAAAAACCATTTCCGGCAGGGGCGATTCCATTCGTTGACAGAGCCTTGTCGGCGAAGCAGAGCCCGCCAGCGGTATTTTGCCTGTCGATCCAGAACATTTTGTCATGCTGTTCGTACGGTACGTTTCGGTAGTCCCACCTTAGCCCGAGGTTTAGCGTCAACTTGCTGGAGACCTTCCAGTCGTCTTGCACATACGGCGCTGCATACAGGAAATGGAACTGGTTCAAATTCCCAGCTGTCTTCGGATCACTGAATGGTCCGGGCTGAAACGTCGAGGCGCCGGCGTAGTAGCCCAGCAGGAAATCCGCAACAGCATTCCCAGTTCCGCACAGGCCGGATGGCGTTGTGCAGCTACTGTTGGCGCTGTTTTGAAGTACGAGCGTATTGTTAAAACCATAGCTGCCCAGGAAATTGGAGGACAGATTGCGCTTCTGAACCCAGTTGCGATAGTCGAAGCCCACCGTGATGGTGTGTTTCCCACGGATCATCGACACCGCATCCGAGAACTGCCACATCGGAATGTCGCTAAACGTTGGGTTGTTCCCCGGGCTCCCTGCGGAGCCGCTGAGACTTTGAAACGAGATCGTTGGAAATCCCTTACCGTAGCTGGGCAGGGTCGTAAAAATACCCGATAAACCCAGTGCGGTAATGTCCGCGTCACTGGTGGGCGTCGCCCCTTGGATGGCACTAGCCTCCAGACGCCCGAATCGGAATGTGTTGATATTCCTTTGACCGAGCGAGATCGTGTGCGAAATCGCCCAGCTCGTGGAATCTTGCGTGAAAATGTTCAGTCCATTCGGGATCGAAGTTGTTCCTGCATTTTCATTCGAGTAGTTTGCCTTCGTGTAGCGGAAGCCCACCGATCCGTAGTGGCCCAAATTCTGATCCAGCTTGTAGGTCTGCTGATTCGTGTTATTCGGAAGGGTAGTCCGAGTGGCGAGGCTGCACAGGCCCGTGCTGTCGCAGTTCGCGGGATTTGCAAATATGTTCGCCCCTAAGGAGACTTTTGCAAGTCTGGAAAAACGGCTGGCGTCAATTTTGTTACCGGGAAACGGCTGACCAGTCTGCGGATCTCTCGGCAAGCATGGCAGATTCTTACTCAGATTACCGACAGCGGGATCGTTGCAGCCAGGTGTCCCATAGGCAGGCAAATTCAAGCCTGAAAAATCGCCCTTCAATTCCGTCAGGCCGGGAACGGTGGCCCCGATGTTCGTTCCATTTCTAATGCGCCACCCTTCATAATTCACCAACCAAAATGTCTTATTTCGTCCGTCGAAGAGCTTGGGAATATAAGCCGGACCACTCGCGACGAATCCAAACTGGTTTTGACGCAATTCCGCTTTTACAGGCTGCGCCTGCCCTGGCAGTGGATTGGGAACAATCGTTATGGCATCAAGTGCGTCGTTCCGGCCAAAATAGAAAACTGAGCCATGTATGTCATTGCCGCCGCTCCGGCTCACCAGGTTGACCTGATTCGCACTGAAACCGAACTCCGCAGAATAGGTTTCGGACTGCACTTTGAATTCCTGAATGGCGTCCTGGGACAGAATGACCGCCGGCGTATTCAGAGCTGTGTCCGTATTGGCCAAACCGTCCAACGTGTAGTTATTGGACTCTGGCCGTCCGCCGTTGATGCTGATGGCATTCCCCGCTCCCTGGCGCATCTGCCCTTGCTCGCCGACCGTCTGCACCGCGCCCGCGGTGATGAAAAGCAGGTTCAGGAAGTTCCGGCCGTTAAGCGGGAGTTCTTCCACCTGGGTCTTGCTAACAACCTGCGAGACTGCGGCGCTGTCGGTATCCAGTGCGAGGGCGCCAGCAGACACTACAACCTGCGTTGTCACCGCGCCGACCTTCAGTGCGACGTCCACGCGGCGTTCCTGGGCGACAACCAGGGAAATGTTGTCTACGACTGATTTGTCGAACCCCACGGCTTCTACCGTCACCCGGTACACGCCCGGGCGGAGGTACGGCACCGTATAGTTTCCGGTTTCATTCGTGGTGATCTCTTTGGAGATGTTCGTGGCTATGTTCGTAACCCGCACTTTTGCGTTGGCCACGGCCGCTCCAGTAGCATCGGTAATCGTTCCTACAATCGAGCCCACATCGCCGCCTTGGCCGTACACTGGTCTGGCAATGGTCAAAATGAATAGCAGAAAACACAGAAGACTTCGCAGTTTCATTCCGCCCTCCTGAATCTCATCGACCGGGTCACCCTATTTTCGACTTCCCCAGTTCTTGCGCACCATCGACCAACCAAGGCTCGTTCTAAAAGAAGAGAGTCCAGACCGAACAGTGGTCCCATCCTCGACTTGCCAAAATCCTCGGATCAGTTCTTGAATATCCCGCCTGCGCTGTAGCATCAGTGAAGGCCCCATGGACGCTTCACACTGTGGCGCGGACTGTATCGGCAAAATTTGGATGCTGTCAATAGAAAAATGAATTTGTTTATCTATTGAAATTCGACCTGACATCGTTCCTCTGTTGCAACGCCACACACCTATCGCTTGTTGGGTCGGAAGGTCGCTGGACTAGGCGTACGACGCGGTTATCCCCACATGCCGGTCCTGGCGCTCCCGCGTCACTCGCTCCAGGTAACCGCTGTCTCGAAAGGCCTTCAATGGGTCTTCCGGCAAACCCTTGGACTTCCGCCACTCCGCGAGGATGGGCCGCACATCCAGCCAGAACGCGCCCCGCAAGCATTCCTCAGCATCCAGAAGAGAACAGCTCTGCTGTAGCCCTCGCAGCCGCTCGTGATCCACTGTGGCTGCCTTTGCGTACAGCTCTTGGGCGGTGCACACGGTTTGGATCATTGCTTCGATCTTTCCTTTCAGGTTGTGGCTCTGGTCCACCATGAAAGCGATATCCGTGGCTGCGCCACTTTCCGCTTGGAAAGCAAGGATTTCGTGGAAAATGCGGAACACCTGATAGGGATCGATGGAACCAAGAGTGAGATCATCGTCCGCATACCGGCGATCGTTGAAATGAAATCCTCCAATCATCTTGTGATGGAGCAGCCAGGCGACGATTTGCTCGATGTTCTGCGCCTGGTAGTGATGTCCCGTATCCACGAGCACATACGCCTGCGGACCTGCAGCCTTGGCCAAGAGCAAGGCCATGCCCCAATCAGCGATGTCGGTGTGATAGAACGCCGGCTCAAAAGGTTTGTATTCGACCAGCAGCCTCTGGCCAGGCCGGAGCGCCGCATGCACTTCCTTCAGTCCCTCTTCAAAATAACCGATTCGCTTTCGAATGCTCTGAGTCCCGGGATAATTGGAACCGTCCGCAAACCACGGCGAGATGTCCCTGCAACCGAGCGCTTCAGCGATTCTGACGCAAACGAAAATATGGTTTAGAGCTTTGCGGCGAATCGATGCGTCGGGATTTCCAACCGATCCATATTTGTATTCCTGGTCCTGAAACACGTTCGGATTGATCGAACCCGGTCTGACCCCATGTTTCTTGGCGAGCTCTTTTACTTTGCCCGCGTCTTGCAACCCAGTGGGAAGGTCCCACTGAACGTGTAACGCCAGGGTAGGGCAGGCGCCAGTCACGGCATGGACCTGAGCAGCATCGCTGAATTTTTCTTCGATCGTGCTGGCGGCGGCGAGCTGGATGAACTTTCCGAATCGAGTACCGGTGTTCGCAAAGCCCCACGAAGGTAGCTCTATTCGGAGATTGTCGAGCGCCTTCCAAACCGCCTCGGTTTGCATATTCTTCATCGTGACCTCAAGCCCTTCCCGCGCACAGGTTGCTTTGCCATCAAACACTTCCTCACACGGTTTCTCGTTTCCGCACTTCTTCAAACAAGGGCCCGGCAAATTCCTCGGCCCACTGCCCCACTGCGGAGGCGTCCACCCCCGTTGTGTCATTCCAACTTCCCTGCAGCACCGCCATCTGGATGGCAAAATTGCCCAAAGTTGTGGACTCCGTCGAGCCCAGCAATACCTCTAGCCCAGTTCGTTCAGCAGCCAGACGATTCAATAGAGAGTTCTTGTTCCCCCCACCCACAATGAACAGCCGCTTCAGTTTCTTCCCGGTAATCGCGGCAATCGATCCGAGCACCTCTGCATATCGCTGGGCCATGCTGTGAAATATCATGTTTGCCATGAGCGGAATATCGCGGCTTTCCGCTGAAAATGTCGGGTGCCCCGCTCGCTGGAGTTGTCCATTAATCTTTCCGAGCATATCCCCAGGGAGTGTCAACGGAAGATCGTCTACATCGATCAAATAATCGGGAGCGGGAAGCGCCCCGCAGTCTTGCAACAATTTACTCAGCATGACGGGCGTCCCGCGCTCTTCCCACTCATCCATGCACTGGCGGAGCAGCCACATCCCGTTCACATTTTTCAGAAAGCAGACGGATCTTCCCGCGCCTCCGAGGTTTGTAAAATTCATTTGCCGCGCTTCCTCACTCACGCAGGGAGATGAAAGAACTGTTCCCACGAGTGACCAGGTGCCAGAGCTAATGAAGGCCCAATCCTCCCCGCTCGCGGGAATCGCCGCGATCGCAGATGCCGTGTCATGGCAAGCCGGGACGATCAGTTTGGTCTCGCGAAGGGGGAGGAGTTTGCTGAGATCTCCATCGAAACTACCGACGATTGAACCCGTGGGCACGATCTTCGGCGCCGCCGAAATATCCAATCCTAGCGACTGAAATATTTCCTCGCACCATTCCTGCCCACCCAGGCGCACCAACTGCGTATGCGTGGAATTTGTGTATTCCGCGACGCGTCGCCCACCCAGACGATAGGTCACATACTCCGGCAGGTTGAGCCACGCCGTGCTGGGACTCCTGCCCGCCAGTTTATCTGCATAAAGCTGATAAAGCGTGTTCAAGCCGAGCAACTGAATGCCGGTCAAAGAATAAAGCCGCGACGGAGAGATAATCTTGTAGATCTTTTTTTCGGCGTCCTGTGTTCGTTCATCCCGGTAGCAGAAAGGGTCAGCGATTGCGTCGCCATTCTCACTCAAGCGAACATAGTCGACCGCCCATCCGTCCACGCCGACTGCCGAAATCCCTTCGGGCGCTGCCTCTGCGCACAAACGCAGCCCGTCCTTGACCTCGTCAAAAATGCGGCCGATATCCCAACGAAGCCCTTCCTGAGTAGCGATAGGAGAGTTGGGGAAGCGATGAATAACATGAATGTGAGGCCGTCCTTGTTTCCATTTCAACAGCGATACACGACAACTCTGTGCGCCCAAATCTACGGCAACAAGAGCTTTTCTATTTGCCGACGACTCCATCGTGTCTACTCGCGACCTCCGCAGCCGCTTACGGGCCAACCTCTGAGGGAAAATGGCCCTATCTCAGGAACGCTTCCGTAAGACCGCCATCGACAGGAATCAGATGACCTGTCGTGCAGCGGGAGTCCGGCCCCGCCAGAAACAAAATTGCTGCCGCACAATCTTCTGGCTCAATGGGCTGATGCGTAAGCGTCCGTTTGGCATAAAACTCCGCCAACAGTCCACGCAATTGTTCATCCGTCGCCTGGGGGTCAAATTTGATTTCATATTTCGTAAGGGATGCGATCACGCGGTCGCGTGGAAACATTGTCGATCCCTTCACCACAGTCGCGGGACTGATTCCGTTCACCCTCACTCTTGGCGCCAGCGAGATGGCAAGTTCGCGTACCAGATGGCTCAGTGCAGCTTTGCTCACGTCATAGGCTTCGCTGCCGCGCTTCGGCACGACGGCATTGGCGGAGCTCGTCAACACAATACTTCCCTCGAGATTCTGCTCGCGCAGAATCTGGCCAAGTTCGTCTGCCAACCGATGGTTTGCGGTCACGTTGACGTCCAATGTTGTAGCCCATTGCGCATCATGAATTACCCCGTCCGAAGACGAAGGGAAAATCGCCGCTGTATTGATCAAAATGTCGATGCCGCCATACGTGGCAATCACTTCCCGCAAGGCCTTCCGGATGGCTTCCCGATCCCGGATATCGATGGACACGACTGCGGCACCTTCCTTGCCCGCAATCTTTTGCGCTTCCGCTGCCGTGTTCTTCGCCGCGTCCGTATCGCGGTCCGCAATGACCACGTGCGCTCCTCGTTGTGCCGCCTGCCAGGCCGTGGCCTGGCCCACGCCATTACCGCCTCCGACCACCATGACTACGCGCCTGCTTAATTCTTTCTCTGGTGGTTGGCGCCGGATTTTTGCTTCTTCCAGCTGCCAGTATTCGATCCGAAATGCCTCCGATGGTGGCAGAGCTACATAATTTGCGTGGACGGCAAAGGCCTCCGCTTTCGCCGCCGACCCCGCTTGCGGCAATTTCTCGGGAGTTTTGCCAGATCCTAGAGCTGTCGCTCCCTCCATGACGTGAATCGCATTCGTATAGAACTCTCCGGTGATTCTTGCTTCGGTCTTGTTCTTGCCGAAACTGAACATGCCGATGCCGGGAATCAGCACAACCGTGGGATTCGTATCCCGCATCTTGGGTGAATCGGGCGTCGCGAAGGAGTCGTAATACTGCTTGTACTCTTCCCGGTAGACCTTCAGCGCCCCATCGATCTTCTCGCGCAGACCACTGAGCTTAGTCGATGGTTCCCATGCCACGAAAAGCGGCCGGATTTTCGTGCGAATGAAATGATCAGGACAGCTTGTCCCCAGGTGTGCTAGTTTCTGCGCATCTCGTGAGTTGACGAACCGCAAAACCTCCGTGCTGCTGCTGAAACTACCGATCATGCGCTGCCGGCCGGAAACACGGCCTCGGATGAACGGAAAAATGTCTAGCGCCAGTTCGTGCTCGTTTTCGAGCGTCGCTGAAAGAGTTCCACCGAAGAGAGCATTTCCCTTTTCTTTCATGTGTTTCACGACGAACTGGCCCAATTGGTCGATGACGGTCAGCGTGTTGGAATAGCACTCACGATGGGTTTCTCCCCAGGTAAAGAGACCATGACCACCCAAAACAATTCCGTCGCAACCCTTACTAGCACTAACCGCCTGGCGCAACATCATAGCCAGTTCGAATCCTGGCCGCTGCCAGGGCAGCCAGATCAATCGGTGTTCAAAGTGGTGATTGAACTCTTCCAGTTTCTCGCGCCCATTCGCCGCCGCAGCTAAAGCAATTCCCCAGTCCGGATGGAGATGATCGACATGGGCAAATGGAAGAAAACCATGCAGGGGCGTATCAATGGAAGCCGCTACCGTGTTGTTCCCAAACGCGCATAACGGATACATCTCTACCATCTCGTCTTCAAATTCCACACCGCGATATCGCTGCGCCGCGGCATGCAGCTTGTCGAGATACAGGGTCGCGAAACCTTTCCGCTGAATGCTTCCAATATCCCCGCCACTCCCCTTAATCCACAAGACTGTCGCTTTACTCCCATCAAGGGGGTCCCGCTCCTCGATTTTGGAGCTTGTGTTCCCTCCCCCGAAATTCGTTATGCGCAAGTCCGATCCCAGTAAGTTGGATCGATATCGCAGCAATTCAGCATCGTCCAGGCTTGCCGCAATCGGATCGTTCCAGCGATCTTCCAGGTATATTAGTTTCTCTTTTGTCCTCATGGGAAAATCTTCGCCGGCTTCCAGGGAAGCAAATCACCAGACTGTTTGACGATCTCGGCTGCCTACAGCGTCCTAGACGATACGCTCAGGGGAGAAATACTGCAATAGGTCAATTCTTTCAATAGGGAAATAGCCTCCTTAATGCCAGGATCCCATTTTTCAGGCGGCCTGTTCATGTGGGTTGCGGTGTTCCGGCAGGTCGAGCCGTACTGTCACCGGCGTTCAACTTGCCGCGCGCACTCTTTTCGCCAAGGACGTGGCGGCGACTAGCTTGTGCGCAATGTAGTTGTAGGGCGGCACGGTCTGCCCATTGAGGATGGCTAATCCCAGCTGGATCAATCGCGGACCATAACTTCCCGCTTCATGGGATACAGAAGCGATGTAGGGTGTGCCGGACGTTTTCATTTCTTCGAGAGCCTCAGTGATACAATCCTGGCCCACGATCGCCACGTCTCTCTCTCTCTTCATTTCTCTCACTGCTTGCAGTGCTCCCAGTCCGCTTGTATCTGTGGCTGCTGCGATTAATAACCCACGTTTATTCAAATGGCGACGAAGAAAGTTTTGAGCCAGCCGGTTGCTTTTCTCTCGTAAGCCCGCTCCGTCCACCAACAGGTAAGTGTTGTCCTTCAGGCCAGGTAGTTGCGAGCGAATCCCCGCGAATGCACCGGTGATGCGACTCTGAACCAGCGGCCCCGCCTCGTCAATCCCCAATCCAAGGACTCGGCTGACCTGGCCACCCCAATGAGTTTTAGCAAAATGGGCCAAATACTGCCCGGCCTCAAAACCAACTCGGTAATTATCCACACCAAGGTAAGTGGCGTGCGGATGGGGAATGTCTACGGCGATTAGGGGAATCCCTGCTCCGCTGATTTTGTCGGCGATGGCCGGCGCGATTCGCTGATCAATCTGGAATTCGATGACCAGGTCGACCTGCTGTCGGACAAATTCTTCTGCATTCCTCACAGCTATCTGCGCATCATAGTGGTTGTCGAGAACTAACAAATCTACTCCCGCCGAGTTCGCCGCTGCTTGCAAGCTTTCTCTCACTCCCTCAGAGAAAGGCATCTCGGATGACTCACCTCCGAAGCCGAACCGGAGTTTCCTTGGCCTGGACACCAGTCGATACAGCCCATTCTCTGAATGCGCCAGGTAGCCGCGGTGAACGAGCGTCTTTAGAATGCGGTATACGGTGGTCTTGGAGATGTTTGTTCGTTGAAAGATTTCCTCGAGCGTCCTCGGAGTATTCTCCTTCTGCATTAGTTCCAGAACATCGAGAGCCTTGGACAAGACGGGGATCACGTACAACCGACTACGGTATGAATTGCTCATAGTGTTTCGCCTCAACGCGAGAAGTTCCCTGGAATTATAATCCTCAGTCGCGAATTTCAATACAGATATTCGTTTTGTATTGACAGGTCCTCATTCTGGCACTACAGTCGCGAGTCGCCGTGCCTCCCCGTTAGTTGCTTGGTTTTCTCGGGAGGCACGTCTCTACTCCGCTTGACTCAAGAACAGAGAGGGCCATTTGCTCGTATCAAATCCACCCTTGGGCGTGTTCTTACACTGGTTTGGTGGCTTGGCGTCTGCAAGCTTTTATGTTCCCTACCGCCGTGTGAAAACCTGGTCTTGGGAAACTTATTGGTTAGTCGGCGGTTTCTTCAGTTGGATAATTGCGCCGTGGTTTTTGGCCTTCGTGATGACGCGCAGCGTGGCTCAAGTCCTTCATGAGACTCCAGCGAGTAGCCTCTTCTGGACCTACACATTCGGGGTCCTTTGGGGCCTGGGTGGTCTCACCTTCGGTCTCACCATGCGCTATCTCGGCATGTCCCTCGGTATGGCCGTCGCTCTAGGCTATACCGCCGTTTTCGGGACCTTGATGCCACCCATTTTCCGCGGCGAATTCAGGTCCGAGGTATTGGGTACCTCCTCAGGGCGGATCATCCTGGTGGGTGTCGTCGTCTGTCTCCTTGGTATTATTTTTGCCGGGTCGGCGGGGATGTCGAAAGAAAGGGAGATGTCCGCAGAGGAGAAGCGCGCCTCCATCAAGGAGTTTGATTTGAAACGCGGCCTTTTGGTCGCAACCTTCTCCGGAATCATGAGCGCCTGCTTCGCTTATGGCCTTGCCGCAGGCGATCCCATCAAAGCTCTCTCTGTGAAGCACGGCACCTCGCCAATTTGGCAGGGGCTTCCGGCACTGATCGTCGTCCTGCTCGGCGGATTCACCACAAACTTTATTTGGTGCGTGATCCTCAATATAAGAAACCGCACCGGTTATCAATACTTTTCCTCTAAAATCCGCGGAGTCGGGCCCGATCGAACGAACGAGCCGATTCTCGAAACTGTCACGGATGCCCCCGGTGAGGAAATGGCTGTAGCCGCCGCGATTTCTCCCGGCAAAACCACACTAACAAGAGCGCCGATGCTCTCGAATTACTTCTTCTCAGCTCTGGCGGGAACAACTTGGTATTTTCAGTTTTTCTTCTACACCATGGGCGAAACCCAGATGGGTCGATTCAAGTTTTCCAGCTGGACTCTACACATGGCCAGCATCATTATCTTCAGCACTTTGTGGGGCATTGCCCTTAAAGAATGGAAAGGCGCTGGCACGCGCACGAAACTGCTTGTCGCGCTCAGCCTCTTGGTGCTCGTGGGCTCAACTGTGATTGTGGGCTATGGCAACTACATAGGTACAGCAGGTGCGGCAACGCAATCCGCATCTTTACGCTGAACCGGGTCCTCCATGAGACTGTGTGTTGCGACAAGAAATCCGGGGCGCCATGCGTAGCACACCACGCTCATTGGCCTCTCCCCGCGTCATTAATATCCACGACCTCCGCCACCTCGCGCAACGCCGTCTCCCCAGAGTAGTCTTCGACTATCTTGACGGCGGCGCAGAGAGTGAAGTCACTCTTCGGGAAAACTGCCGGATATTCGATGACGTCACCTTTCGCCCTCGGCAAGCTGTTGCGATTCCCGAGTGTGACCTCCGCACTTGTGTTCTCTCCGCGGATTTAGCTTTCCCGGGGATTTTAGCGCCAATTGGTTACAGTAGATTGATGCATCCCGACGGAGAAGTAGCCGCGGCAGCCGCAGCGGAGGAAGCTGGCCTTATCTACACTTTATCCACCATTTCTGGTCATAAACTGGAAAATGTCCGGGCCGCTTCAAAAGGACCCGTCTGGTATCAACTCTACCTCGTGGGTGGGCGCGAGGTTGCTGAAGGAGCTATTGACCGCGCTCGTCGCGCTGGATTCTCGGCACTGGTCGTTACTATCGACACTCCCGTGGCGGGAATGCGCGAACGCGATCCGCGCAACGGAATGAAGGAACTTTTGGGCGGCTCTATATTTTCCAAATTGCCCTTCCTGCCACAGATGTTTACACATCCTCGATGGCTCGTGTCATTTCTCATCGATGGTGGCGTACCAAAACTAGAGAATATCGTTATTCCAAGTCAAGGACCCATGTCCCTCATCGACGTTACGGCCGCTCTGGCCCAGGCTGTCGTCACTTGGGAAGATATTCGCTGGCTCAAGCGCATCTGGACCGGGCCGATTGTCGTCAAGGGTGTGCTCACGGCCGACGATGCCAGGCGTGCGGTAGACGAAGGCGCAGCCGCGATTGTCGTCTCCAACCACGGGGGACGTCAGTTGGACAGCGCTCCAGCGACTTTGAAAGTGCTCCCAGAGGTGGTTGCCGCCGTCAACGGCCAAGCCGAAGTCCTTATGGATGGCGGAGTTCGCCGAGGCAGCGATATTGTAAAAGCGATTTGTCTTGGCGCGCGCGCCGTTCTCCTGGGCCGCGCTTATGCTTTCGGCCTCGCCGCTGCTGGAAAGCCGGGTGTCACGCGCGCGCTCGAGATTTTGCGTGATGATGTGGAACGCACCCTGCGCCTCCTCGGCTGTCCGTCTGTCTCCGCGCTAAATTCCTCCTACTTAAACATTCCTAAGTATTGGTGAGTGCGACCCCAGTTACAATTCTAGGCCAACGCCGACCGATGCATCCAATACCCCATGATCTTCGTGCCATCATTCTCGACTACGGCATGGTTCTCTGCCGCAAACCTTCGCTAGGAGAGATTGATCGAATCGCCCAAATTTTCGGTGTTGATCACCCCACCTTTTGGCAAATCTACGAACAGCACCGCGGCGCTTACGACAAGAACGATATTGGTGGCAAGGAATATTGGGGCCGTTTTGCCAGCGACACGAAGACTCATCTCGATGACGATACCCTCGAGCAGTTACTGCGGTGGGACATCGAGATATGGAGCAATCTTGAAGAACCCCTGCTCTCCTGGACACGGTCCCTGCGAGTAGCCGGTTTTCAAACGGCTCTACTCTCCAACTTGCACCTCAGATTTTCCGCCCATATCCGTTCGAGTTCAGAGTGGTTGCAGTTGTTTGATCACCTGATCTTTTCCTCGGAAGTACGTCTCATCAAGCCTGATCCCGCAATATTTCTTAAGTGCCTGCAGGCTCTGCGCGTGAAGCCGGAGCAAGCTCTTTTCATTGACGATCGCGATGCGAATGTCCAGACAGCCATAGCGCTAGGGGTCTACGCAATCAAATACGAATCTGTACCGCAACTGGCCACAAATCTAAAGGCTTTGCAATTCCCAGTATTACCCCCCGTCGCTCCGACGGGATGGCGCGAATCTTTGAGTATCTAAAGGTTTGCACTCACAAGCAGAATGGGAGCCGTAGGAACCACGCAACTGCGGGCCACAAGGCCAGCTACCTTGTGACCACGCCTTTTCCTTCCACAACGGTATAGATGCGATCGACGTCTCCAACCGTGATCTCTTGCTTCACACCGCTTGGCCAATGAACCTCGATTTTGTCGATCCTGCCGGCATTACCAAGCCCAAAATGCAAACGTTGGTCAGACGAGGAGCCGTAACTCGCTCCACTAAAAACATCAGCGCGCTGCCGAATTTTGCCTGTAGTCACAAATACCTTTGCGCCAATAGCATCTCGAGGGCTCGCTTCCCCGCCGACGAGCTTAAACGCGATCCAGTGGTTGCCATTCTTCACGACATTTCGGAGCAGCGTTGGGGTTGTGTCCATATTGTTGAGCACCACGTCCACGTGGCCGTCATTGAACAGATCGCCGAACGCAGCGCCGCGCGCTGGAACAACCACCGCCAGACCGCTGCCGGTCGCCGGCGGTACTTCCTGGAACTTTTTCCCATCTAGATTGCGGAAGAGCAGCGGACGTTGCGCCCATGTCGTACCCCAATCTCGTTTATCAACGCTAGGATATCCATGGCCATTGGCAAAAAACAGATCCAGCAGACCGTCATTGTCAAAATCAAGAAACCCGGTTCCCCAACCCAGAAACGGAATTGTGGTCTCGGCAATTCCCGCGTCATAGCTGACGTCCGTAAAGCTCGCCGCACCATCATTCCGATACAACACGTAGTAATCGTCGGAAAAATCTGTAACGGCTAGGTCCACTTTTCCATCCCGGTTGTAGTCACCGACGGCGATGCCCATGGAGGCTTGTTCCTGGCCGGCGTCGTTCACCGCGAAACCCGACTCGTAGCTGACGTCCTGGAATGTTCCGTTGTGCCGGTTTCGGTAGAGGAATCTGAGCGTCGAATCGTTTGCCACCACAAGATCAACCCATCCGTCATCGTCGACGTCGAGAAACACCGAGGCAAATCCGTAGTACCGTTTTGGATCAGAAACACCCGCCTTCACACTGACGTCCGTGAATGTTCCATCGCCGTTGTTATGAAAGAGATGATCACTTTCGCCGGGCAGGCCTCGCGGACCGCACATCACGTTAATTCCCCGGAACTCGCACACGGACGCAGGCAATCCTGCCTTGTTCCGCGTCGGAGGATTATCGGGGTCGAACTTCACATATCCCGGCACAAACAAATCGAGCAATCCATCGTGATCGTAATCGCCCCAGGTGGGGCCGGTGGACCAACCACCGAGTGTCACGCCCGCCTTTTCGGCAACGTCCGTAAAAGTTCCGTCGTGATTGTTGTGGTAAAGCCGATTCTTGCCGTAGTTGGCAACGCAAATATCAGGCCAGCCATCGTTGTCATAATCTCCGATGGCCACACCAAAACCCCATCGCTCGTTCGCCACCCCCGCCTTTTCCGTCACATCCGTGAACGTGCCGTCGTGATTGTTATGCAGTAGCGTCGCATGCGGCGCTGGCTCCTTGCCTTTCAACGCCTCGGTCGTCGACCCGTTCAGAAGATAAATATCCAGCCAGCCGTCATTATCATAGTCAAGCAGTGCCACTCCTGATCCTGGCATTTCCAGGAGCAAGCCTTTTTCGGGAGTGCCCGAACGATGATGAAATTTGTCCAAGCCTGCGGATTTGGTGACATCCTTGAAAACAACTGGGGCCCCATCCACGAAACCGCCAGCCGTGATGGGTCGTGAGAGCGCATCTTTGACGGGTGCATGTGCGGTTCCACTGCTTGCGCCCCCCGTCATGCCGGACTGTGGCTTCGGAGGTTTCGGTTGTTCCTGCGCGCTCGTACAATCAGCGAGCGTGAGACTAACGGTGAGTACCAGCAGGACCGTAACCCGATTCGTCAGAGAAGTGCGCTCATAACTCACATGCATTCACGCCTCGAGAAGCTCAACTTCCTTCAGAAGACCACAAATGTTCGCACAATCCTGTGACGGCAGGCACGAGATCAAATCATAGCTTCGTCAATCGACCAGCTACATCCGCTTGCTAAGATCTCCCTTGCGCTGATGGTGGTCGTTGGCGTGCGCGCGAAGGCATTCAAGCCGAGTTTGTGGCCTTTCCCGACCGAGTTTCTTTCGAGATCAGCCGCCGCTGCGGCCATCGAGCCTATCACCTCACGCCGAAATCTTGACGGCTTTCTGCGACCCAGCGCGATCGGTTTCCTGCCGCTCTGCTCTGGCTCGACCACGCCGGAATTGCCGGTATTGTTCAGTTCTAGCGTCATTGCGGTAGGGCTTTGGCTGCTCTTTCCGGCGCAGAGACAGAAAGAATCTGAAGTCAATTGCGATTTAGGGGATGTCTTATTTGGCCTTTGATCGCGATCTGCGCACGCCCTCGACACATGCATCCCCGAACCCAAAGGGTGCCACAAGCGCGTCCCCACGCTTTACCTCTGAGGCCTCTTTTCCGCGACTCCCAGAAAAATGTACTCGTACCAAAATTTTTTCTCCCTTTTTCCCTTCTGGATGTTCCTTAAATAAGTATGCGGCTGTGATCGGGATTTCTCTGCCAGCCTGGGATTTTTACGGGCTGTTCCGCAAGGACGACGACTTCCGACACTGGGCAGACAAACACGCAAACAACCACAACAGCGAGAGAGCTAAGGGAGACGTTCTTACGAAGGCCGTCTAGCAAACATGAAATTCCGTCCAACCCAATTCGGTGAGCGCGGGAATACAGCGTCTCCAAGACAACATGCCTCGCGCCTTGCAGTAAATTCATTGCTATCGCCGTCCGACACTCTGCAGAGAAGCCCGCATCATGATGAGCCAACGCCACCCTCGGCATCCCGAACGAATGAGCAGGCTAGTTCGCTCGTTACCAAGCCGCTGGACGCGGCCGCAGGGGGAGAAAACGGAGATAGTGTCGCAAAGACCGGTTGACACATTACGTTGTTTGCTCGGGCAAAAGAAAAGCCTCTGGTTGTGGCCGCTAGCGAATAACCTCGGCGCAACTCACGGCCCAATCCGTTTCCAGCTTGTGCGGCGATGCGGAAAGTGGAATAAACAGAATCGTACTTCGTTGGAGCTCTGCCCCGGCTTGACCTGCCAAGATCTGAGCCGGAAGCGGAGCTCCTTCCTCCTGAAACAAAAATCCAACTGGAAGAGAATAACCCTTCTGGCCT
>Ga0137397_10000486_pt1 | contig 27353 bp, 44 predicted proteins | sample czorhiz116metaG_FD_106658 | JGI IMG/M metagenome (GOLD analysis project Ga0137397, IMG submission 106658) | Vadose zone soil microbial communities from Angelo Coast Range Reserve, California, USA - czorhiz1.16 metaG | ecosystem: Environmental > Terrestrial > Soil > Vadose zone | place: USA... | reverse complement strand
GAGAGAGACCGACCTGGCAGAAACGACGTCTGCTTCGATCTCCTGTTTCATGCTCGTGCAGTATTCGCCGAGCTTTGAGAGCTCGCCCGATCCCGCTTTACCCAAGTCCGCGACTGCGTCGTTGACGAAGGGCCCGAGGAGCATCGTCACCGGAAAGACGAGCGCGCGGATGAAATCGGAGAGGAGTGAGAGGACGCCCGGCACGAATATCGTCATAGACGACAGCGTCTCGAGGTGGTGGGACAACACGAGGTGCGACAGCTCGTGGGCGAGCAGTATCGCGAGATCAGCCGTCTGCTCCGGCGTCGGATGGTACTGCGCCGGGGACGTCGGCGCGGCGGCCAAAAGGCCGCCAAAGAGCTTCGACCAGAGCGACGTCACGGTGCCCGCGGGTTGCGATTCGCCGCTGCCACTCCCATTGGCACCGTCAAGTCCGTCAGCGGGCGAGGGTGCTACGTTCTTCGTATTCGTATTCGTAAGGACGTCGTCGAGGAAACCGGAAAAGACGACGATGCCCCCCGCGCCGTCTGGCCCGAAACCGTACGAAAACGCGTTGCGGGCGTCGGGGTCATCGACGACGATGAGAGAATATGGGGGGCCGGCGATGACGTGCGATGGGGCGGACCAATTACTGTGCATCAGCTGGCGAACGTATTCGGCTGCGCGGGGTCGCGGCCGCAGGGGGTACTCTGCTGGGGGAGGCAGTGGGACGTCGTCGTCTCCCCGTTCGAGCCATACGGGCGCCAGAGACCTCTCGTCACCCAGCTTCGGTATCACCGCCTCGAGGCTGCGGAGGGTGTCCCTGACCCAGGCGTAGCGCCAGTCAGAGGGTGGGACGATTTTTGGGGCGCCGTGTTTGGAGATTATCTCCCCGACGGCTCGATACCAGCCGGAACCAGCCAACTGGGTCGCGATATCGTCCTCTTCCTCAGGAGAGAGCAAAATCATTCGCCATCTGCCGGAAAATCATCGGTGAGCGGCGGCCGCGCCACGAGTTTGGGGAGGAGAGGGGGAGGGGGAGGGGAGGAGAGAACCTCACCTTCCCGTTAATGGCGTCCTTTCTAAACTGGCGATAACGGCCACCCAGAACATGACGAATGGTGTAAAAACGAGGGCATGGAAAAGGATAGTGCGTCTGCGTATGCTCTTCAGTACCTTCCCCTGCCTTGCTACAAATTCTTTCACGGGACGCGGGAGAGTACTGTCGCCCGACTCTTTCTTAACCATTTCGATCCTCTTGAGTAGCTTGCGCGACGCATGGTTTTTCACCAAGAGAACGGGAATGAACGTGAGCGCAACACGACCAGCTGTGCGGATAACCTCAAGCACCGCAGATGACTGGCAGCGGGGGACAGCCGCGGAACGGGATGAAAAGGGTCAATTCACACTGCGGCTCAACCCATCACAGCTGCGGACGCACTTTCAAGGCGGCTAATACACCAAGAGAAGGGATGAGACCTTCCGTCCTCCGAGTGGTGTGGAAGGACCGAGACGAGATGTAGGAAGGTTGGCGCCTTGGTGGACGAGGCTGGCCAAGTTGGAGAAACACGGTACTTATTTGGATGGGTATGCGAGGACGGGTGCACCTATGCGAGGGCGAACGCGGCGAACGCTTGAACTTGAAGGAGTGTGTATGACACGCACGCGCCGCATGTTGGGCTCGAGGGAGACCCGAACGCGATACGGGGCGAATGGAATGGCGAATTATTTGGCGAAACATTTCGCATGGCTTGTGAGGGGTAAAGGCGAAGTCCGGGCTCGAGTTGATCGATTGTTCAATAAACGGATACCAAGTTGTTGACCACGTATTGAGCAACTGAATGTCATCTTATCAGATAAGTGACTCCGTCGGAACTCGTTTCTGCGTCCCGTTTCGAGTTGCTGAGCAATCCGGTTATGTGCTGATTCATAACAAGGTTATGCGGCTGTTCGCTAATAGAAATCTCATCAAAAGCATGTTGGCAGGTCCACATGCTTTTCCAGGTCCACAGCGTCACTGGGCCTTGCGACATTTTGGCCCATACGGTATATGGTGATGGTCCCATCCGAGTCACACACACGCACCGCAAATGTGCAGATGGGAATGTAAATCCATCCTAAACCTTCACAATATTACTGTGAGAACATCCGACCGTGAGGGTCACTCAGATATGAAAGTTGCCTCATTGTACGAAAATCCCTCCACCTCCAGCCCTCCTGCGAGTCCAGGTAAAATTGAGTCCGGTCCCGTAAGTGTCAATTTAGCCGCATTGATCCACTGCGGCGTTTTTCTCAGACGCTGTACCGATCAAGAGCAAAGCAAAGCGCTTACCTGGTATATGTACGGCTTTGTCCCTGCAACGTAGTTCACCACCGTCTTCACCACCGTCGGAATTTCCGCGAGAACGTCGACTTTTTCGATCAAGCCTCTGGGCTCGCTGAGGTCACCCACGTTCACGGTGAGAGTGCCAGTAACTGTGCCAGGGGCATCCGGAAGGATCGATGGCCCCGCCCAACGAAATACTAGCTCGGTAGGTTGCGGATAGCCAGTGTCCGGGTCGTGCACTCCCTTCACATGCTGCGCCCGAGATATAAGGTCCGCATTCTCTGGCTGCGCCTCGTCGGGCCACTTTGTCTCCGCAGTCACTGCGGCGAGCTTACCGTCAATGACAAGTCCGCCCACGTTGACGCTGACATAGCCAGAACCTGCGCCCTTGCGCCCGTACGCATTGGTCGTCGTGAATTCCATCTGGACCGCAGAGACGCCGCCATGCGCAGGGCTTTGGAAGTGGGCAAAATTCCAGCGCGACGCCACGGCATTCGGCCGCATGCCTTGGATCGCGTGCACGAACATTCCGGGACCCTCGACCGCGAGTGGCTTGCCATTCAAGCTTATGCTCCCCGATGTCCTCGTGAGGGGCCAAAAGCGGTGTACGACATAGCCCTCGGGAGACGCCGCATCGGGACCAAAGTACGAATATCCCCCGTCTGGACCCTTGCCGATTTTGAAGCCGGGCGCACCTACAGGTCGCCTAACTTCGAGTGAAATCTTCACCTCCTGCGTGAGGTCGGCAGAGATGGTATATCTTTCAGGATAATCTGTACCAGCAGCCGACGCGTGGTTGATCGTGAATTCATCAGATTTGCTCGAACGTTTGTCCAAGTCAGGAGGAGGCGTCACAAAATTGGATACATTAACAGAGCGCCAGATCTTCTCTCCCGTATTAGGATTGAACACCTTGAAGGTGAACTGGATAGTGGGATACCACACCCTTGACCTGGCGTAAGCCTTCTCATGGTTCCAAGTCAGAGTGAGTAAGCGTACCCGATAGATGAATGAATGACTTGGCACATCACGGACGATCCATCTTCAAGGATCGTATACCATATCTGCGTCTCCGTCACAAAGCCGCTTGCGCACTTCCACTCGATATCGGCCGGTTCCAATTCGCCGTACAACTCATCGGCGGAAAAGAGAGAGGAGACGGGCAGAAAATTCGGTGCTTGTAGATCAACAGCGGGCGCAGATCTGAACAATCGTCACGTACATTCGGCTTGGGTATACTAAAGACTCACCCAAAAAACGATGAAAACATGGTGTATTGAGCGAGAAAAGGCGAAGGAAGGGAACTTAACGGAATCCGTGTTACGCGATCGGGCCGGGATTGTCCGGGAGCATCATCCCCTTACACTGACTCACTCTCCAGCCATACATTTACGTTCGACAGCAGATCGTTTAGGTAAACCCTCCTAATTCATTAATTACCCGTCTAGCCTCTGTCGTTTGCTACAGGACTGTCCTACGTCTGATGTTGACGTGTCAGACTCTCCCCTCAATGCCGGCCCAATCTGCCCAACTCTAGAAGCAGGATAGACGCCTTCTCGCACTCTAGGGATCGATTTTGAGGAGGAAGATGGGTCCGTAACACCGGGAAAGTAGTCCGTTGACTCCTCATGTATGACTCGAGCTGTGCCGGCATCATATGAAACCTGGGATTCAATATAGGCAGATTGTATCAGAGAGCAAGATTCCAGATGCTAAGAAGAAAACTTCTGACTGGGGTATCAAATTCTTCCATAATCGCCCAAGACAAGTCACTCAGATTCCCAGCTGGCCCGCAGGAAGGCATTGCAGCATCAGATGTTGCTGACGTCTCGACATTGATGCGACAAAATCTTAGAGTTCCCCGCGTCAGGGCATCCCTCAGTTCTCTATTTTGACTTGTAGAGAGTGTGGAAGGGTTCTGCATGGGAATGCTTGCGGGCCAGCCTTCGAGGCGAACGCCATAAACACTCAGATTGCCGTGATTTGTCCATTTCATCTCAGCGTTACGAATGCCAGACGTTGATCTGTCGTGACGTTGTGTTATTATAAAAATGACGGGAGGTTACAAAGACATCCCTTAGTAACGCGCGCACTCTCGCATACACATCTGACTTGAGAGTGTGAGCAGTCTCTTTTGGCTGAGAGGGAATTCCAGTTCCATGCAGTGCGGCAGGAGCCAGAGGAATAGAGTTCTGGAGCGTAGAAATGGCTAGGGACTTTAACGTCTTTACCCCTGCCGTGCCACCGCCTCGGAGACTCCTCCAGAACTCTCTGCCAAGCGAGCTCCCGCCGAGGAATCCCTCGTCCTCTGCGTCGTTTGGGTTGATCGCGAGGACAAACGACTGTACGCCAGCCGTGAAATGCAAGGACTCTAGCATCTGAGAAGTCGACAAAAGAACGTTACGAGCTGCGCTCACCAGGACAGGTGTAAGTAATGAACAGCCTATACGAAGCTGAGAGACGCACTGTTCTGCTGACGGGTCGATGCGGGTAACGAGTCACCGAAGAGGTACTGGGAGTGCTTCTCAGCGACGTGACGCCGAACCTGGGTTACCAGAACTAAGGCATTACTCTCGTGGGGATTGTGGTATATGACCCACTTGATCGTAGGGAATACTTTCACGCGCGGAGAAAGTCTTAATGTCTGCCAGTGTTTTCGCCGTGAAAGCATCCAGTCTCTCCAGGTACAACTCGCTCGAGGTCGTCGAGGGTTCATTCACTTCAGGGCTATTCATGAACTCGGTCGAATTGAGGCCTTAGCACTACACAGAACACGGTGAGATGTGCCGAATTGTAGAGCGACACACAAAGGTTGTACATGAGAGTTACGGTGAGTGGCAGAATCCTGGAAACTTCCGCAAGGAGATTGCCGAAGACTGGTGTCCCCCCCTCGTCTTTGCGTGTTAGCAAGAGCGAATTTATCTATGGGTCGGACCCGTCCTAAAACCCACAAAGCCCGTCCGCCCGCTACTGAGCTAACAGAGACGCAGCGAGAGAGCAAGTCTGAACCGACAATCGAAGCTTTACTTGAGAAAGCCCAGGAGCTCATCGTCCAATGCGATTATGACCTCGCAGGGAAATTCGTTGGGCGTGCACTACAACGTGCTCCTGATAATGTCGAGGGAAAAGAAATGCTCGGCGTGGTGCAACTCGAGACTGGGCTTTTGGACGCTGCCAAACAGGTGCGCACACAATCTTACACGAATGCACACTCAATGTGTTCAGCCCAGTCTCGCTAGACGTTCCTATCACTGCTGCCACCGAATCCAGGTGCGCCCTCCCCGCCACCGCCTGCCACACATCTATACCTCGCCCAGTTGAGCGATGACGATCCACGGATGGCACTGAAACATTTCGCGGCCGCCGTCGACATTTTGACCCTTCAGCTGAAAGGGAAGGATCGTGCGGCGGACATCATCCCTTCGATAAAAAATGACGAGGACGAGACGAGACGGACGATCGTCCGCGCACTCATCGGGCAAGTCGAAATTTGGATGGACCCGACGTATGATCTATGGTGAGCCTTTTCGTCACGCGCCCCTTGATTCTCTTTTTTTGCTGGGGAAACGTTTATCGGTGCCCCTCCAGCTTTGACCCTGCTGCGGAGTCCAATTGTGAGGAACTTTTGAAGGATGCGTTGCAAGTGGACCCGGAAAATACGGAAGCGTTGCAGACGCTCGCGTCCGTTCGCATGTCTCAGCAAATGCCCGACGAGGCGAAGGAGATTTTGCAGAAAGCATGGTCCTCGTGGAAAGACTTGGACGCAGGTGTGTCCGACCGCCCTCCTCTATCGGAGCCCCGTTTAAATTCGCTTCCGTAGATGATCCCCAGTTACCACCCATAGCCAGCCGACTGAGCCTCAGCAAGCTTTTCCTCGAGTTGTCGCTGTTCACACCCGCCTTGATGGTCCTACAAGGTATTATGGCCTCCGACGACGAAGAGGTCGAAGCTTGGTACTTAGAGGGCTGGTGCTTCTTTCTCATGGCCGAGCAAGCCCGCGAACAAAAAGGGAAACTCGACGAGCTCACGTGGGAAGAGCTTGCGAGAGATTCGCGGGATTGTCTTGAAACGTGTAAAGTGGTGCGTTCATGCAGGCCATCTTGCGATTTTACGGTGCCAATTTCCTGCATTCTAGCTTCATGTCAATCAAGGGTATCCTGACCTTCCTCTGCGAGAGCACGTCAACGAGCTCATATCTAAGTTGGATGAGCTGGGGGTAAAGCCCTCTCCGGAAGACGATGGCCAAGATGACGACGATTGGGAAGACTACGAAGGGAGTGATGGTAGTGACATTGACGTGGAGATGTCGTAGATCACGACCTCCGTGCTGTAGTTTTACTCTTGCGCCATCTTCCTTCTATCACAAAAGTAGCGTATTTTTTGAACGCAGCGACGCTGTTGTAGCAATTGCCGTTACCGAGTTGGTTGCGTGTCGCGTCAAAACTCTGATGCTGCACTGTATTTAGTTGCCCTCGACAAGACTCGCGCAGGTCATGCAACTCTTGCCATTGTCAGCCATGTTTCGACATGCACGCCTCCCCAACGTCTGTCGCGTGCCCCCCGTGACAGCCAGCGGAAGCACCTGGCTCCCGCATCGCTTCTTCATATCTGCGACGACACAGCGAAGGGGCTACGCTTCCCAGGTGCCACAACCACCACAGGGACCGTCCTCTTTGAAGCCCAAAGCCCACACCCCTCTCCGGCGCACCGCATCCGACTCGCTCTCGATCCGCACGAACCCGAAACCGACCCAGAGCGAGATACAGCCCATCTCGACGCTCGCGACCGCAGAGCGATACCTCCTGACGCGTCTGCGCACGCGCCTGCCCTCGGCCCTCGGCGCGCGCCCACTGCACGACGCGTACTGGGTGCCAAAATGGAGCCGCTGCGGTAGCGGTAGCGGAGGCGAGGGCGGAGAGGGGAAGAGGGAGGGCGAAGTCTTCATCTTTGGCAACGGCAGCTTCGTGTGTTGGGGCCTAGCGGAGGAGGACGCGATGCGGTTCAGGAGGGACGTCTTGATACCCGCGAACGCGGAAGTTGGGACCCTCGCTGAGCCCGAGACGGAGGAGCTCGAATTCGCCACGGATCCTTCAGAGTGCGTGTTCATTCTCGTTCTTTCCCGCCCCCCACTCGGGTCCACCTTCTCGCCTTACCGCTCCGTTTCGCTTCGTCCAACGGTTTATTTTTATTTTTTTGCCAATGTAGGAAGACGCGACTACAGGGAGACTTGATAATCCTCGGCGGAGGTCCACAACCGATAGACCCAGAAAGCCTCCCTGGTTCGTTGCCGCCCTCCGCCTTCCCTCACGAGACGGTCTTGGTGCGCTATGCATTTTCGCAAGCCCTGTCCCGCTCGAGCGCTCTCTCCGCGCTCGAGGGTTCGCTCGAGGACTACCTCTCCTCCATGTCCTCGCTGCCCCTCGCTCTAGAGAGGACCGGGAAACCAGGCATGGGCAGGCGCGAACTGGTCAAAAAGCTGGGCGAGCTGCTGCGCTTCCGTCAGGGCCTGAATCTGAACAGGGAGAATTTCTCCGAGACTCCGGACTTCTACTGGGATCAACCGGTTCTGGAAGGGAAGTGAAACTGATTTTCCCTCTCTGTCTCAAGGCTAACGATGGTCGCTCCACAGGGTATTTCCATTCTTTGAACGCTGCGTTAGAAGTCAAGGCCCGGACGCGCGCAGTAAATGACAAGATAACGTATGCCGCTGAGGTGCAATCTGTCCTTCGGCAACTTCTCCATGAGGTGAGGATTCTCCCATGCACCACCTCGCAGGAGGGTGACCCCCATTCTCCCAGACATCCAGCGCTCGCATGGAACTCATCATTATCGCGCTTATCGCAGTCGAAGTTGTTATCGTAAGTATCCCTCGAGCTCATACTGTCTCGATGTCTCATCCAATCCTGTAGGCCATCGTCCACCTCGTCCGTGATATCCCCGAATGGTTCCATTCGGAACCCGACAAGCGACGGCAGCATTCTTAGATGTACGAAGACCACCTACTGATTATCGTAGCCCCTCTGCATCTCATTTCCCATTAGCCACATCTCAATTATCCTGTCCAACCTGATTACATACCGTACTTGAAGCTTAAAGTATATATCATATCAGTCTGTACAACACTACATACACTGCTCAGATTGCCCAAAACATCAGCTCATTCGGAATGAAGTAGATGCAGATTTTCCAGCCAACGAGCGGGCTGGTACCTTCAATGGCGAAAGTTGAGTTGGTATGTCCAAGCCACCACCCTGAACAACGGCATCAGCATATTGCTACGATACAGAACGCCCACAGCCTGGGCGATGCGATTTACCGAATTGAACTGATTCACCCAATCAAGTGAATCAGGGTTCGAAGAAGCGAACAAGTTCACGTTCAGCTTTCTCATCTTTCTCTTCTTGGGAGCCGCAGTATCGTCCGGGTCTACGTTCACATCGGTGTTGACTTGGGACCCCTTGGCCGTCGCCCGATTCTTTCGGGTCTTCGACTTGGTCGGTTTAGTGGCCATGTCATTTTCGCTTTCTATCGTGTCGGTACGATCCTCGTCTGGAGGTGCCTTGCGTTTCCCTTTGCTGTCCGAAGCCGGTGGTTGGCTCTTCTGCTGGCCCTTACCCTTGTCGGTTTTCTTGGTTGTTTTCTTGCCGTTCCCTTTTGTTGCCAAAGTTAGAACTCGAGGGTGGCGCGGGAGAAATACGTGTTCGATTACCTGGCTCGTTGACCGGGGCGGGTTTCTTGACCTCGACTTCGTGATCAGACTGCACCCGTGAACGCGACTTTGAGTCACGCTGTAGGAGTAATCAGGATTAGAAAGACTTGGTGAAGAAATGTGCCATACAGATTGCTTTTCGATCTGTCTGAGTGCGTTGTCCAATTGCTCCTTGTAATGCCGAGACTGTTCTTCGAGTAAAGCAGCTTCTTCTTCAGCTTTCGCCGCCTTATCCTGCATGAAGGTCAGTGACGGAGAGCAGAGATGCAGTAAATCAAAGCCTATACCGCCTGCTCCTCTAGTGCAGTCGTCAACCTCTGTAACTTCTTATTCGCCTTCGCATCCGCAGCATCAGTATGTTGGCTCGTTTCCGCGGCCGCAGTCGTTGCCTCTTTAGCAATACGCTACGTGAGGCAAGTTTTAGGAATGTTATGTTTTAGAATTCGACGCGAAGACGCACAGCTTGATTCTCCAAGGCCTGTTGTAATTTCTCAATCTTCTTGTGCTCCTTCTGAATGGCCTTCTCATGCGCCGATGCCTTGTTTTGCTCTTCGGTCAGTCGGGATTCTAGACGCTTTACTTGGCTCTCCAAGGCAACACGTTGCTTATGCAGTTCTTCCACCTCGGCCCCACCGCGATCATCCAGCGACTTCCACTTCTCAACCTGGGCTTTGAGTGTAGCCTTCTCCTGCTGAAGTTCGCCGTTCAGTCGTTCCTTCTCACCAAGAACCGTCTGGGCGTCCTCGAGGCGCAGCGTCAGCCTATCGACGTTTGTGCGAGCAGACGAGAGCTGGGCCTGCAACGCAGCATGTTCAGTGCGAACGTGGGTGGTCTGTTCCTGAAGAAAGAGATAAACATGCACGCATATGAAGGTAGCGTTGAGCCTCCCACCTCAGCTTCCTCCCTCGCTTTTTCTGCATCGCGCAATAGAGCCGCCTTCTCTTTCAATTCCCGCATGCCTTTGGCCAGTTTTTCCCTGAGTTCCGCAACGAGGACCACATTCCCATTCGCCGCGCCGCTCAACTCCTCTTTCAATCGGTCCGCTTCCAGTTCGATTTCTTTCTCCCGGGCCTTGAATAGAATGAGGTTATAATCGCGCTGGATCACCGCGACGCGCTCCCTGCGCGTAAGGTCGCGTTCGTGGGCGACGGCGACGCGTTCCTGAGCAAGAAGAACGTTGGACCGAAGATGCGCGATGCGGTAGCAGGCCAACAAGGAATCGCAACCGTCTACCCATTCTTTGCGTTCTGCTTGCCACTCGGTGCGCGAATTCGACAGCTGTTCTTGGAGACCTTTGATCGTGTTGTCGAGCGTGCGGGTCTTCTGCACGAGTTCGTCGATGTGTGTTTTCTGCGAGGCAATCATGGCGTCTTGTGGCGCGGATGTCGGCGTGAATGGGATGAGGTTCGGAATTCGGGAGAGGATAGGCATAGCATGTAAACGTTATCCGGCAGGGTAGTTGACTGTCGAATAGAGGGGCGGGTTCTCTCTTAGCTTGAGGCAGAGATCAATTGAGGCGGGGATGACCCGGAACGCCTTTCAAGCGCCCGCGCTCACAACCGCCACCGACGACACTGACGATGTCTCCCAGCAAGAAACGAGTAAAGAACATCAAAGTTCATGTGCCGAGACACAACTCACAGCGCATAGGGCCCGCCCTCACTGCCCGAATAGAAACCATTGCAAAAGAAAAGCGCATTCGCACGGACGTTCGTCAACCAACCAACGAAGCGACGAGCACGATTGCGCTCGCCATCGTATGTCCACACCTTACTAGCATCTCGTTCCTCTTTCTCTCGGATTGATCGCAATACTAGGAAAATGCTTCCGAGTGGAACTCGCTGCTACTTACCGCCCGTGCCGAGCGAGGCCCACAGTGGGACATGGGTACACAGCAGTATGTCGTCACACAACAGCTTCTCTGTACATGATCGAGCTTGAATCATTTTCGTAGGTTTCAAGTCGAGGAGGGTTCGAACTTGTATTACGATCCAAGTCCCTTATTGGAATATCAAAAGGAAGATAAACAAGGGGCCCCTCACGTCGTCGAGGGCTTGCCGTCGTCAAGTTTAAATCCTCACCCGTCTCATCGCGGACAGCTGTATCCCATGGCTGGCCACCATTCGACTAATGGAGTGGCAATGTCGCCAGTCGTGGCAACCCCCACGAGACAGAATGTACCGGGACAGATGGGTGGACTATACGGTGGCCCACAATTCCATGCTATTCCACCGAATCAATTCTATGGAGGTGGAGACCGTAGTTCTCCTATGGTGACGCGAGGGATGGGCGTAAGTATGGGTATGGAAGGGATGGGAATCACGCCGGATGTGAGGAGTCTATCGAGGAGGATGTAGATAGTATTAGTGTGTGCCAGTTGTATGTCCAAGTTGAAATAGCGCGAATGCGTCGGTAACGCGTCCTTTCACCTTTCACCACCGTCTCTTTGCATGTCTCAGTCATCGTCCCTCGACGAATGCGTGGGTGATAGCCCTTCGCAGCCACGCGACATCCCATCCATCGTCGACAAGACAGCCCCTCTCTGCTCCTCATACACCTATCACTCTCCGACGCCCACAGCACCTGGACCATACATACTCGGCGTAGACGAAGCCGGTCGCGGTCCAGTGCTCGGTCCGTTGGTTTACGGCGTCGCCTATTGTCCAGCGTCTTATGAGGAAAAACTCAACAATCTGGGCTTTGCAGGTGCGTTAATCCCCATGTGAAGCACGTCGATGCCTCCATCTTTGCACGACTATAGACTCCAAGACCCTCACGTCCGACACTCGCGCTTCACTGCTGGACACGTTGAGTGGTGATGTCTCAAATCTCGGGTGGTCTGTGAGGGTTCTAAGGCAAGTCCCGTCTCTGCCCGTTTGTCTGGACGTCACGAGCAACAACGACAACACAATAGTCCCCAGGATATCTCCAGTGGAATGCTCCGCCGACCGCCCGCGAATCTTAACAAACAATCTCAGGACGCCACCATCTTGCTCATCCGTGAAGTGCTCCAGCGGGGTATCACGTTGACAGAGGTCACACCTCAGCTCCAATGCCTGGCTTTACTGACTGACTGACCTGGTATCGGACTCTAGGTGTATGTCGACGCCCTCGGTGCGACGGGACCCTACGAAAAGCTTTTATCATCACATTTTCCCGGGATCAACTTTACGGTGACCGCGAAAGCCGATTCCAAGTACAAGATAGTTGGTGCTGCGAGTGTCGCGGCGAAAGTGACGCGTGACGCTTGGATCGGGGGCTGGGTGTTTGAGGAAGATACGCTGAGCGTCAAGAGGACATGGTCTAATGAGGTCGGCAGTGGCTATCCATCAGGTGCTCATGTCGGTCTTCCTTGCCGTCTTCAGGAATTGAAGTGTGTGGTAGACCCAAACACGAAAACGTGGATCAAAGATTCCCTTGAGAAGACCTTCGGTTATCCTTCCATCGCACGGTTCTCATGGACCACGGTTAAGGTTGCCTTGGATAATGGTGCCCACGCGGTAGAATGGTGCGTAACCTCCTTGGCTAGTAAATTGCGTGGGTGATGTATCTCAACCTGAAGGATCGATGATGGTCAAGCATCGCTTGTAAAAGCGTTCGAGAACGGCACAGGTCATGACAGGGATCGGTGTGTCGTCAGTAAGGACCTCTGCCTGAGCAGTGTGGGTACGTTGTAAGCACTTTTGTAACTCGTTGTTAGCTGGTCCGAACAAGGGACTTGTTGTGGTTGCGAGCTGCGCGAATCCGAGGACAATCATCGCCATACAGAAGGACTCGCTCCGCGAAAGAAAAATCTGGGGCTCCAGCCCGAAAATCGGGCGCGTCTCTTAAATGATCCTAGAGAGTGGAGTTCGAACCTCACATCGCAGTAGTAAACGTTGTGCATCGTTAGCGTTCTGGCGCCACATTCCGATTAGCTTTGGTTTCTCTGCAACCGTGTGCTGGGGGATGACGGTTCAACGAGTGACCCCACCTCGTTGATATGTGGTCCTATTTTTATGTGCTTCTATTGGTACTTCAGTTCCTCGGTACATCGTTGCTGAATTCTTGTTAATTGGTCGTTGACACTGGTGACGACATCTGTAAAATTACGTAAATAAGGTCATCCAGGGAATGGGCATGCAAGTGCACTTAATGGAGCTTGTTTGTGAACCTGATGGAGTAGTACTGGTGTCGCTGGAAGTCATCCATGGCATGGTACCTTGTTAATAGATAGCCCACCAAATGAGGATAAATATTTATGAATCCATGAATATCATTGGCACACTTGAGTCAGGTATCTATGGGCCTGTGTTGGGTTTGATTACAATAAGTACTAATGTACGGTACATCGTGTAACTTGACACAAGGCGAAGCGAATGGGACTGTTTCTGTTTATTGCGACCAACACACCATGCTAAATGGGATTCAGTACGAAAGGCGCACGAAGGGTGGATTTGAGAGTATAAATAAATTTCCATCAGAATGAGAGTTGGTCAATCACTACCATACCGCCTCGCACAAGGTCGCGGAATCGCTTCCTGAGTTGACGGTAGCGTCCCTGCGACAATTCAAAGTCGAGTAGCTTGAGCAGCGACTTGTATACCGTGGACTTCCGCGCTAGCACGATACGGAAAGCCGTGAGCCCAAGCCTGTTCAATCACCAGTTCAGTTCATCGATCCAAAAACAGCGAGTCATGTTAACCCGACCATGTAATGCATGTCTTCTCAGCTTCGCATTTGCCCCCTTGGGCTGTAGACACCTTGTTCATAGCCTTGTTACGCATCACAGCGTACGTATATCGAACCACTTGTTGTATTGTTCCTGAGGCGGCACGTCATAAGTTCAAGAAGCGGTAGAGAGAAACGCTGGGCGTACTATGGATGAATTTGAGGTTCTTGCGGATATTGGCGCCCCAGCCTCGCAGATAGTGGTGCATCCGCATCGCGACCACTAGAAAATTCTGGTATGCGTTCATGTAAACCCTAGAGAGTGTGTTGAAATCTGAATCGCAGAATATTATGTGGCTCTTTGCTCTCCCCAACCTGGGGTAGGAATTAGCATAAGCCGGGACCTCAGCAGAGCTACATGTTGTAAAACGCACTGTAACATCTTGTGTAAGAAGGCGACGCCAGAGCGTCGTCCACGATCAACGGTAAGAGAATCCACAATGACTGATCGATTCTTCAGTTTACGACTCGGATGCGTTCACTGGCGTATGAGGAAGGACTTACAGGTATCGTGATACCGCGTGTAATCTGTTGACACTGACAGGTCGTCCATGTTGATAAATAATGCACACCACGAGAATGCTATTTCCAGTAAATCATAACCGATTGTTCCGATGTTTTTGGTACGCACACCTCTGTTCCGGTTCCGTGACCCTCACAGTGTGCGGGGCACACTCGAAATTGGTCAGGGTCTTCTCCAAAGAGACGAAACAACCATATTCCGGGTGTCCTGAACATTGTCAGATACGATAGACGAAAATGCCGATTTCTAACCTTTGATCATGACGTCGAGAAATCTCCTAGCCTTGGCAAGGTCCGTGGTAATGAATAAGTAATCATCGATAAGTCGGAGCAACAGCTATCAAGTAAACAGTTCAAGCAGTTCCGTTAGCGGAGTAGGTACACTTACGCTCATCGGGTCTTGAGTGAAACTGAGACACGTTCGCTCGAGATCCGCATAAAAAATGGAACAGAGTAGGGATGACAGTACAGAGCCCTGCGGTATCCCAACTACTTGGCGGTAATAATCTTGGCCGATCTAACTGAGCCATTGACGATATCAATCATCTCCCAACATGTCAGTAACTTACTTTCACAATGTTCTCCGTGATATGCTCCTCGAGGAGCTCGAGGACCTCTGTCTTTGAAGAAGAGTGGTACACGACACGGTCCACGAAAATGGTGTGCCGCAGCATCGCCGCTAGTTCGGTTGCGTATCGCAAGAAATGTGGGTGTTCGTCTAGACCGGTGAAACGATCAATCAGAGTCATGAGGTCACGATTTCCGAAGGAAAACAGCTAACCGTCAGGAAGAGCCTTCACCGCAAATTTTCGCTTGACCCTCCCTGCGGCTTGCATGACCTGGCCAAAGCGCGGGAGAACATAATTGTCCTGAAGGAGGTTAAGGCAGCCCAACCACAGCAGACACTCGCATGCCATACCTCAGAAAGAACATCCCGTAGGATTTGGAGGAGTTTCGACTGCTCAATTGTATCGAAGCATGCTTGTACGTCCACCTTCACGAAATACAACTTTGGCCTAATAGTCGGCTTGTTAATAGGTGAATATTCTTGGGGGTAGATGGGAAGGGCATGTCTTACATGCACCTGGATGGACTGCTGGAGAGTAGACGAGTCTGATAGGCCTTCAGCTGTGTATAGATTTCATTATGTCCGAACACCGATGATCCAATAAGTTCAGGGCTCGCCGTCTGTTTCCATAAGGGACTGAGGCAGGAGACCGTTACGAGACCTCACCTTCTCGTAAGTGAGAATTTGGAACGCAGCTTGGAGAATATCGTTGATGGATTGCTGGCGCACGTTCGTTTTCCCCTGTAGGTTGCAACGAGGTAGTTCGTGTTACATTCTTTCCACATGATCACGTTACGTGCCTTACCTTGATTTCCGCCCTTTTCCGTCGCAGGTTTACAATAGGCCGTACACCCGTATCCTTGGGCAACAGACGGACAAACGAGAAACCTAATGTGCGCTGACGCAGCATCTCTTCGGCTTCATACTAGAATGCCGATATAGAGATAGAATAAGTGAACATTAAACGCGGCATTTACCTCTTCCAGCTTGGAGAATGTGACGCTGGTAAGTCGTTCAATAAGAGGAGCACAGAGCACATCCCAATCGTCTTGACGGAAGTACAGAACTTTGTTCTTGAATGCAGAGGATTCGGTTACATAGAAAGTAGTCTGTGGGAATCAGTTCGAAAGAATGGTTAGGACAGGCAGAACATGGAGACGTGCCCGTAACAATGGCGCCACGAAAGACCCAAAATACCAAACAATAAATTCTTCGAGCAGTTCACGTCGTTTAAGGCTATCCGAAACGGGAATATAGGGAGATGTGGTATTGCTGGCATTGCCGGACGCCGACCACTTGCAGCTGGTTGTGCTGAGACCCTGCATGATATTATGGAGAGACGTCGTTTCATAGCGCCGGTATGAGATGAAGTTTTTCAAGGCTGGAGGACAAATAATGATCGGACTCAGATATGATCAGAAAAGGTAACTTGCAGCTCACCACGCATTACCCGTCGGAAGTTCTCGCCAGCTCCCCAGAAGAGCTTTGGAATGACAGCCTTGGTGGTCAAAGCAACGAAACGGTATACCTATGCCAGACCACTTCAGCGCCCCAGTGGTGAAAGAACCCGGTTGATATTAACTACCTCGGCATGAGAGCACGCGAATTCGGCAAATCTTGGTTTACCCTTGGAGCCTCCTGCCGCTGGTGGATCGGGTGTGCGAAAGATTCCCTGAGAAGATAGGTGTATCGATTCTTCTGACATGAGCTCCTATATGGCGGTTATAGAGGCGCCGGAGACCATAATCGTATGAAAGGACAGACCAGAATGACGCTAGAATCCAGTGGAGCTTCTTGTTCTGGACGTTTCACCTTCGAGGGACACGCGATATCCCTCAGGGCGCCGTAGGAACACTTCCCGTGTCTCCCTATCATCTTTTCCAGCGGGTCTAGCACGGGCTTTACTCTCTTAGGCGTCTTCGATGGACGGGCTTTCTTCAGGTTACATCTGAGAGCCTGTAGGTGGCAGGGGACAAATCGAACCCTCACCTTTATTTCATCTTCTCGGTCAGCAAAATCCGAGTACTTGTGCGCTTTGGCAGCGGAGAACACAGTTGTAAGGCCGTACTCGCGCGGAAAAACATATTTCGATAGATGCCGTGCATCCTCCATCCTCTTGTGATGGTCTCGCGCTTGCCACGAAGCTTTTGTTGACCGGAGAAAAGAGGGATTGAGGGCGTTGAGAACGTCTGTATGGAAATATGAGACTATATACTTCCTCATGTTCATGTGTGCACACGAACGCTTTGGTGGAAGGCCAGAGACTATGACGTCTGTGTGTGGTATGTGTGCTGGCCGTGCGTAACATAGATGCCCGCGATCAAACAGTACGTCTGCTGGACTTCGCCTTGATGTGCTGCTTGAGTGGCGTTGTGTACCACGTGTGAATTACTCACTGAAACCTTCCAGATGTGTGCTGGAATCGCTTTTTCGAAGAAGGTACCTCAGGGTGAGGTGAAGCCTTCCTTTTACGATTCTCAGGAGCACTTAACGCGCTGTTGGCAAGGTCTATTGCCGGAGACGGACGAAAAACCAGCGGCATTCCCGTCAACTGGCAAAGACATTCGTTAGGTAGCGAGACGAATATGCTCGCTTCCGTCAGCAAATGAAACATAGCACTTTCTCCAACCCTGATCCAATGTCGGCCGCGGTCACAAAAAGAAAGTCCTCGACGGGTAGAAGCACAGACCTCTTTAGTAGTCTCTCCCAGTCTGACCCTTGCAACGCAGTAATGTTTGTGTTCACAAAGAAATTATTAACACCAGAGCGCGTGTCGCCAGCTCGCATCTTGGAGCCACTTTGATAAGACTTTAAAATAGGGAGATGTGAGGACGGGTCTGAGAAACACAAAATAGGTAGACATACACCACGATAACCCATGGTAATGACATTTACGCCTTTCTGCTTTGGGCCGGCAAACAGCCTTTCTTGAGCTCGGGTGATTACCTGCGGATCTTCATTGTTACCAGCGGAGCCACAGAGACACGAGACCAGAACTTACGACACGCATCGAATCAAAGGACTCTGCGATGTCAAACCTTGTCTGATCAGTCGGAGGCAACTCATCGCTGAACGATACGTAAGACTGGACAAGGAAGTGGCCGTAAGAAGGCGGATCTTTCGGTAACAGCAAGATATCATTGATTTTTGTATCCGTCGGGGGGTTCAGAGCAAGATTCAAATAAGCCTGGAGATTGTAGACGCGGGGAAAATATGCATTGAGTATGGAACGTGTGATTGGATGGGACATTGACAGAAGAGCCTTGAAGAGCGCGTCTCGAAACTCGAAACTGTCGAATGCGCGTGCTTGCACGTGCAGTGTTGGTGTTTGCACGTGATCACTTCCCGGTGACCAGTCTCCCAGCAATACAGAGCTACATACGTAGTTACTATCCGCGGTTGCTGAGTCAACGAAGCCCAGTGCCAACCTGGTTATGATGGCCCGTCTCATCCGATTTATGATAGCTTGATCTACGAAGAGAAGTTCAGCAATTTGAAGGCGCTCACTCGTCACCCGAATCTTCCGTTTCTTCGATGTGGGTACCAAGTTTGACACCGCCAACTTCAACAAATAAGACAGCTTCCCCCTCCTCAAGGCGAGTTTATCTTTCACTTTCAGACATACCGTGTTGAGCTCATGTGCCAATGGCCATCCGAGTGGCTCATCGCCTGCTGGCCGCTGCCTCCTACTTCTCAATGGTGGAACTGCATCAGCCTGAGGCACCTGAATCGTTAAGCTGGCCCAACGGCGTGTCTCCATTTTGGCACATTCACACCAGTAGTCCCCTGGCGAATCAGTCATACGGGACCTGTAGGCGAGCCGCATGGACGATGCTGCAGGATCTGTGATTCATGGTTTAGTTCCGGGAATTACCCAAGAAACCGAGATGTGATCACCCTCTGTATATTCACTCCTCGAAGATCTGAGACATATCAGAAGTGGAATTAATGGGCAATAGTCAGGTCTGGGAATTCGGAAGTAATTGGCTGATTCTGATGTTCCAAAGAGGGGGCCAAAGATTTGGACTTGAGCGAGAGTTTATGGTATACAACATGGACTCGTTTCCGAGTCGGCCGTGACTTTTGAGCGGGCAGACACAATGAATAGAATATGCGCAGCGACAGTGTTGAGGGAACCAGAGAGGCATAAGTATACCCAACGACGGCACGGCACCCGCCTGGGGTAGTCTGAGCTGCTCTCTGGGATGGTTACTAGTATAGGGACATCCAGTGATATCTTCGATTGTTTGCCTGATATACGCGTTCAGTACGATGGCGGCCAATCAGCTCCGAGCTCGGCAATGATAAGCGCAGCGCACTGGCGAGGGGGCATTCCTCTCTCCGTGGTCCAGCCCGAGTGTGATGCACCATCGGCCGTTGGGTGACCCCTATTCACTTTTGGTTCTTACCCTTAGGATTGTGGGTCACTACCAGTCCGAGTCACCAACCTCAGGCTCAGTCATCGACTCCTGCAGTCGTCCTGCAAGGACCGTGAAGCGAGATGTCAGTTGCAAGATATCGGAGGCTTGCTGGAGTCGCCGCAAGCGCTCCGCGACTCGGGTTGCTCGCATAAGTCCAGCAGGGGAAACGAAAATTTGGCGAAGCCTGAGTAAACTCAAGATGAACACGTTGGCCGTCACGATAGACCGACGTAGGTACGTACTTTCCACGGATACATCGAGTGCGTCGGGCCATTTCTCTGACAGCCCACAATGACCTACAAAACTCTCCGACTCACTCCATTAGATCATCACGGTGCGCGGAGATCTAGATAGATTATTGGCCATGACCGATATCCACTTCAAACGCAGAAATGCACCACGTTCTTGATCCATTTGCCGGAACCGTAGTTTAGTTTCGCAATAGCGACAAGATATCCCTCTTTTTCAGCTTCCTGGTAGTAGCAGGCCTGGATGAGCCTGGGGCGTAATGGGTACGATTCACCGGTCAAGAACGCATTGGCAGACTGATTCTACCGTTAGGTGATTCGAAGATTATTCGATCTACAAGAGGTCAGGCGAGGTAAAACTCCTCCGCCCATGAGAACGTACGTACGATCATGGATTTCCGATCCTGTTCATTGTGCAACAGCAGGCTGAAGGTGAACCTAGTCGCACTCCCTTGGCTTTCTGATATAAGTAAGCCTAGTAGGGCTTTGAGTTGGGGAGACGTTCCAGGTACTCATTCCTTTACTAAGAGGGGGAGATGCCACGAGTAAAAGATCCGTCGGGGTCATGGATCTACCCCATAGTCAAGGCTGAGGGGCCACTTGAGGTAGTAGTTAGAGAAAAACAGTGATACATTTTGACTTAACAAGCGGGAGACAACCGCAGAATACAGAGCACACCGAGCAGAAACCCAGCCTAAGTTGCCCCAGTGGATCGCGTCTCTTTCGTCCCCGGCGAAGCTACTTCTTCAACAACTTCAGTGGTGGACGTCTCTAACGCGCCACGATTGAGCCACCCTATAGATGCTCTGAGTGACGGCAGCATCTGGCAAGTTCATGGATGCACGTACCCCTCAGCTTATGGTTGTGTACTTTTTCTCGTTCCTTATTGATAGCACGTAGTCTCTTCAGTTCGGCGGTGGCGGCAGACGCATCTAGGTCACACATTAAGGGGTGAGATGGGAAGGGAACAACGCCACAAGGATGCCGGTCAACGACAGCTTACCAGCAGGACTCTCCTTTACAAGTTCCTCAAGTATCTTCTCGGCACGTTCGAAGAATCCCTGCTCGCCGAGCGCCTTGCCGCGGCGGAACATGGCCTTGTAGTTCTTCGGATTTTTCGCAAGCGCCTTCTCGGCCGTCTCCTGGGCGCGTTTCCAATTCTCGCGCTTGATGTGGCACGCGGACATGTTCGCGTAGACTTTCTCGACGAGTTCGTCTGCCTGTAAGGCACCCGGGGTGGCGGTGAGCACTGCACGCTTCAAAGATCTCCTCATGCGAGTGTACCTCCGTTCGCTCTTTTGGTGCCGCGGCAGAATCAATAGCCCCCGAACCCATAGCGGAGGCCATGCTGGCCGATCTGCAAAATGCGAAAAGAATGGGTAGTTAGATATGGTACCAGGCCAACGCAGAGTGTCGAGCACAGACTTGTCTAGGCCGTCGGCGTATAATACCACCTCGGATGTGATTCAGCCAACGCCATGCCGCGCATTCTATGGAAAGCACACCTCATAATACGCTCTAAGAGCTGGGTCATGGTGTGACGTGATCAGTGAAAGGCAAAACCGACAAAGAGAGTTGTGGCGATATCGTCTTACGTACCGTCAGTCAAGTTCCCGGCTTTGAATGCGGCGTCTCCAGTGGCTTTCTTCTGGCGGGCAACGTCCAATCTGTTTTCTGTCCTTTCGGGATCCAAAGACATCGATGATGTAGAAAGGGGAAGATGAACGTGACGAGGCAGGAGAGGGATCGGATTGCGATTCAAGCCTGCACTAACTCCTATGCAAATACCATTATTGTACATGACGCGCATGACGTTTCTATTACGCGTCGCAGATATTTACAAAGGACACAAATCGCGCTTTCGAGTTCCCGCCGGCGAGCTTCAGGCTGACGATGAGCGTCGATGAGCATCTATCTGGGTCAATTTCACAATTCACGCAGTTGGCCACCCTCAAGACACTTCCTGGTTGAGTTCCAGCTGTGTGCTTTGTAGTTCTCATCACAATCCTCGCATGCCCACCATACTTGATGCTGATCATCCCAGCAAGCATGCAGATTTTGGCCTACTCAAGGAGGGGGGTACGTGAGAAGGAATCCACCCAGACGGTACGGCCACACGCAACGCCCAACGAAAACGTTATGACAAATTTAGCGGGCATGGGACACAATGGATGTGCGTAATTCAGGAGGGCGCAAGGTCCATCCAAGGTGACATTTGGAAAGGGGTTCGTCGAGCATGTGCGTAGGAATCTGTCAAACCAACTCGCAAGAAAGGCTTAGCAAATAAAGATACGATACCAAATGACTAGTCGTTATCGACTTATCGTAGAATTACGGGGTAGTCTGAGCGAGAACTCGCAGGATAATGAGGTGCCTGAGTTCTGTAAATCAAGCTTAATGATCAAGCTCAAGGGTAGACAACTCGGAGTTGTTAGACTTGTTTTCTATGTACGCGTGTTTAGATTCCCCATTTCGCACACGCACACTACAGATTCGACGGACGCCACTTTTTATTCCCTAACATCGACCGACGGACACTCCCAATCGTATCTGCATCCCATGGCGCTCCTCACCTCCATCTTCGGCTTCTCCCTCTTCGGGCTCGGCGCCCGCATAGGTCAACTCGGCATCCAAAAGCGCAACCTCTTCGAAAGTGCGTTCTCATTTCCCTACCCTCCTCCCGCAAAATAAATCAATAAATACGGCTCCCCATGATTGCTGACCCGTCCTTCCTTGGGCATGTTTTATGGTCGCGTGCGTCTGTCTGTCTGTCTCTTCGTCGTCGAGAGCAGACCCCGGTGGACACCTCATCTCGATGCTTGCCTTTGGCTATCTCGGTTATTGGGCGCATCGGTGGGACGAGCGCGCGGGGGTGCTCATCGCAGAGAAGCGTGCGGAGATTGTGGAGCGACGTGGGCAGAGGATCGCGCGGGCAGAGGCAGCGTCGGCCGCTGCGCTGGCAGAGGCGTCGTAGCGCAACCATATTTTTTCTCGTCGTGCATGACGTGACGCCTTTGTGAGTTATCAACTTTCGTCGCTTTTCTCCTCCCTGATTATGCTAAGGCGGGCTTGAATTGCTATTCCACACCCTTATAGGAAGACGGAGGTCACCTATGCTCTTTAGTGTTCATGTCCACCTTCCGTACTTTGAGGCGTGGCGTACAGATGGACATTCCTTTCCAATCAACTGGGATCTGGATTGGGCGTGTTATATGTACAGGGATTTGCCCTCCCACACACAACTGTTTTGTTTTTCGTTTTCCCCTTCCCGATAACTCAGTGCACAGTTCAGCACATGGTTTCACGCCTCCCATGCCTCCTATCATCGTCAGGGATGTAGCGAGTTCACGGCTTTGACGCAACAGGATAAAAACAAACATCGGGACCATTTCTGACCGAGAACTTGTCCGTGTTGTGTTATTCGAGTGGATTCTGCCCAATCATAGCTGGAGTTTGATCTTATTGCAAGCATGCACGAAAAAATCCACGTATCCTACGACACCACTTGACTATGGTATAACCATACGGATCCAACAGTTGATGATCAGTTTTGCGCCCAGACCTCTACTGTACATGCGAGTATCGCCCTCACACAATTCACGTCCGTGCGCACAGAAACTCTGTTACTTGTATATTGGACTCGCAGGACCAGCGCTGCAAGCATCCCTCTGCTTCGACCCTATCAAGAAATGACAGACTAATAGCGAAAGAACAGAAAGAGAGATTCGAAGGAAGGAATATACACAAATGAGAGATTGGTAAGGGAGTGGAGAAGGAGTGGTCGAAAAGAGTGATGATGGTAGTTACAGACCAAAGTATAGACAGCCACACACGCCAAGGAGCCATGAGCAGACAGCAATAATAGGTGGATAGACGCGTGTATGGATGCCTGGAGCAACTTGTACATGGAAACATATTGACTTCTCATATAATGAACAGTGTTGTACAGGTGATATTTAGCTGATGAAGGGATTTGTCCAAGTAGTAGGGGTGTGGGAAATGTGCTGTGAGCACATGGGAGCAGATCCGGGTGAAACATAGGGAGTGCCGGGCGAAGTTTGGTCGCGGAGAAGGTACAACCTTGACGGCGGGAAAAGCACTTCGATTTGTGGATAACATGACGTTTAGCGAAACTGGAGGCAATGAGTGTGACGATCCCGAAGTAATGATATGGGAAAACGAGTGTGGGAGTGATGTCAGGGATCAAGTTGGTCGAACGAGTGAGATAGTGTTTGGAGCTGAGCTGTCTGCCGTGTTTAAAAGCAAGGCTTATATATCAGCATTGGAAATCGAGAGTCGGGTATGGGAGCGTGGAAGTCAGTGCAGCTGGAAGGCGCTACCAAGTCCATTGCCAAGACCTTCGGTAGGAATGATGTCCACAAGATCGGACACCACGTCGTTCTCGCCCATATTACTGAAACTGATGCGCCGTGCTGCGCGCGAGGGGAAGGCGCGCATACGGCGAAGCGTGCGCTGGGTGCAAGGAGTGCGGGGAGAATGAGTGGGCGGGGGTGGATGAGCGCCCATAGCCGGAATATGTCCTAGCAGGATAGCAGGTGCAGGCTGCGGACACGTAGTAGGCTGTGGGGACCGGTGAGGAAGCTCGGGGCCAAACATAGAGGGGTTTCTCTGGAGGTTCATGCGAGGACGACGAGCAGGGTTTTCATCGTGGACTGACGGTGTCTTATTTGTTCGGTGCTCAGCACCACGGCGAGCCTTCTTCGTCTGTTTCGTGCGAAGATTCTCCTCTTCGTCAGAACTCACGTCTGAGTCTTTCGCAGCAACGCTAAATGAGGGAGCACGCTTCATTGACTTGCGGGCATCGCCAAATGAATCGGTGCACCGCACAGGAGCACGAGGAAGGGAGCGCAGGGAAGATGACGAATTGGTGGACATGGTGGACATGGAGCGGCGGAAGCGCATCGGCTGCAATTTCCACTGAGACTCCACAGTACCACAAGAGATCAGTGTAGTGGAGGAAGGTGTTGAGACATTGAGAGTTTGAGAGTCGAGAGACGAAGGGCGTGGATAAGGGTGGTGGGCCGGGTTGGGGAACAAGCGGTCAGCGTGATGAAGACGATGTGATGTCCTAACAATGGAGATCAAAAAGAGCGACATAGAGAGGAGAATAGACATTATACCTAGAAAATGCGTCCGTACCGCATAACTCGGATTTGGCAGACTGCATAAAGTCCATACTATTTTGGCGATAAAGGGGACGCCTAATATTAGTAGTGCGCTTGAGGACCTCGCGAAACTGTTCGAGGTCCTGGTCCATGTCTTCCTCCTCAATGGTGTTGTGTCGTTTTTGCTCGGCGGAGGCATCTTTTGCGCGGGCACGACAAAGCTCAACAAGTTTGACGCGTGTAGCGCGCAGCGAGTAAGGCCATTCACTCGGGCCTTTCGCTTGGGCTACACCGCGCGCAATTTTGTCGAGCAGATTCGAAGGGAGAACAGGACCAACGAACGGGGTGAGTACGTGAGCAGGAAGAGCGTCGAGAGTCTGGGGGGCAGAGGTATATGGTAAGTGGAGACGAAGAAGAATGGAAAAGCATACATACCCTCGTGAGAAGGAGGACGTGTTCAGATTTCCACTCAAGGTCGGAATCATCTGCCGGGTCATAATTTGAACTATTCCAGCTGTCCGAGCTCTTCCTATTGTCGGTTGATGATATGTGTAGAGGCTGTTGAACGGGGGAGCGCATAGATGGAGTCCTTGGAGAAGGAGCGCAGGATAGGGCAGATCGGCGCCTTGTGAGGGGTGGATTAGGCATAATAATAGGGAGAGGATTGATCGAAGTAGGAGGCATAAAAGGACGAAAAGAGAGGGAGGGTAAAGGTTAGATAGTTAGTGATGAGATAGAGCAAGAGCCAAAAGCTGAGATGTAAGATGAGACTGAAAGGAAACCAACAAATTCGAAAATGAGATGTTGAAACTCAATTTGGCGCCCGAACAGGCCAATTTCAGTCTCAGCACATTTCAGCCACCACCGCGTCTCTTTATTTATTTATTTATATTTTTCCTCAACAACTGCGTATCGTATTGAACTTATCACTGGAAATTACATCTTCTGGGAGCCCATCTTCCGCGTCAGGTTCCTCAATCTCTCCGCATTCCGCCTCCTTCTCTCGATATCCATATCTACACTGATGTTGTTCTTTAGCACCCCAGTGTTGGACCGCGGCGCCACCGTGTACGACCCGAGTTCCCGTTGAGGAATCATCACCGCATTCTTTCGCACACGATTCCGCTCGCCCTCCTTTGCTCGCGCTAGGATAACGTTAAGGCGCTCATGTGTAGCACCACCATCGGCTGCGGACATATTCGCCGTCGGTATCGCGCGGTCGCGGTATGACGCAGATCGTTTGATAATTGGACGCGACCATGCGGACACGAGTGAGTTTGCCGTCCGTGTGATGTCCGGCGTAACCCGTTTGGACTTGGTGTAGAAGAGTACGATACGGCCGAGTCTGGACTCTTTGAGAACGGCCGTATCGATGTCCAAGGTGGGCAGTATGCCAAAAATATCCTTTTGTATGTTCAAGGCCGGTAGCGACTTGTCTGGCAATGGCTCCAGCCACCGCCGCACACCCTCCAAGAGGTTGTTGTCGACGATAGACTGCCAAAGAGAGTTCCTGTGAAAGCATGATATAACCGACGAATGAGTTGTCGTCACCAAAATCTGCAAACAAAACGCTCACTTTCGAAGCGCACCCATAACCTTGGGTAATAACTTCAGCTTCAACGTTGCTGGCAACTTTTCGCGATTAGCTTGTTCGTCGAGCTCGGCTGCGTTCAACATCTCTTCCCGCAGTTGAGAAACTTCCGCATCGGCAAACTGGTCCAGGTCATCCTCTTTCTTGCGCTTCTTTGGCCGAGATGCCTTGTTGCTCTTCAGAATCGTGTCAATCTCCATATCAAGCCGCAATTTTTTTGCTATTTATGTCGACCCGTAAACATATCTCGTCAGCCCAAATCCAAAACAATTAGGCGCACCTTCCTCGGGGGGAAGATTCATCAGATCTTCCTGAGTTGGGCCCTTCTTTGCCTTGCGCTTGCGTTGCGTCTTGCCTACGCGCACCGCCTGTCCATCATCCTTTGCACGTTCACGTCGCTTCTGCCGTCTCCGCTTCTGAGGTATTGCGCGTGATTGCCTGTACTCATCTACTGAGTCATCGGTAGACTCTTCTTCTGGCGGCGCCGACGTCGCACGCGAGTGTAGTGGGATTTCCTCTGCAGAAAAAAAGTGTGACACTTATCGGTTTGGTCGCTGCGGAATTTCGTACCGTCTGCATCGGGAGCGTCTGATAGCTCAGAGTCGCTTCCGAAGATATCTTTTGCAAGGTACCGTTGCTGAGGGCCAGCACGCGCCTTCAAAGAAATCTGATTTGGCATCATTAAATTGAAGTAAAGAACTAATGTGCATACCTTGTATTGTTCTTCGTCATCAGACATGGTGGTGGTCTATTAACAATGGAAGTCGGGTTTCAAGAGAACGCGGTGTCGCGAGTTTCACGCCCGGGAAAGTTCCCACGTCTGAGTTTTGTTCCCACACTACCTAGACCTAGCTCGGATCTTTTGCTCCATTTCGTCCGTTTGGCCTTGACCTCGGGTTAGGGTCATGAAGCGGTGTGCTGGAGCTGCCTATCAGGAACAGTGCCTCGAGTCGATGCCCACCAGCATCTTCTTCCCACTCTATTCACACCTCATGCCCAGTGATTCGACCCCCCATCAGTGGATCGACAAGAGGGACAGCCGCTGCTTTCTCCACCTGCACTGCTTGCAAAGCGAGCGGCCACCTCTTGACGCCGACGGCTCCAGGCCTGGGGGGGGTATCCCAACGGACACAACACCTTCAAGTTCCTTGTG
>Ga0137397_10000485_pt1 | contig 27375 bp, 31 predicted proteins | sample czorhiz116metaG_FD_106658 | JGI IMG/M metagenome (GOLD analysis project Ga0137397, IMG submission 106658) | Vadose zone soil microbial communities from Angelo Coast Range Reserve, California, USA - czorhiz1.16 metaG | ecosystem: Environmental > Terrestrial > Soil > Vadose zone | place: USA... | reverse complement strand
TGGTGAAGTACTCCCATCTACTGCAATCGGCACACAAAACGAGACGGAGGTAAAGAACGGCTCACATGTAGATTCCCCCCATCACATGCAAGAGCTTGACAAAAGCCACTGCCACAAAATGTTGTTATTGTTACTCCGGTCAGGCATTACACGATCGCTACTGTCGAGAGGGTATGGGTGGGCGTACGGGCATCGGCTTGCACGACCTTTGGATCGTGGAAGTTGGTCATGATCGTCAGGGTAAAGCGACCTGGGGTCAGGATGAGGTCAAAATGACCTAGGGAAATCGACAAGGGAGTGGGGTCCGAGTCTCAACAAAACGACGCATTGAAGTATGTGCATAAATGATCATGAACGCGGCAGAACGCCCGAGAATCCAACTTGGCAATGACAGATGTGATGTGATGTGATGTGATGCTGAACAATGCGTGCTAGTGTCGATCCTCACTCACAGGTTTGACAAGATGATTTTGCCAGCGCATGTACTACTTTGTGCACGACCTTGACTTTGCGCGCGACATCAGATCGTGACATCAGATCATGATGCAACAGACGCTGACGCTGACAAATGATAGGTCAATGTTGCCTGTTGGCTGATGTTGATCATGATATGTTGATAGTCTGTTGATCTATGGGCGTTCGCTCCCCAGCCTCTTTCGGAATTCAGGCGCTAAATCCCCACGCTATCTCACCATTTTCTATACAATATATCAACTTTGACTTTGCGAGGGGCCCGATCAAAGGCCCCACGTGTTAGATGTTAGACTGGTCGAGTGCCAAAACACTCACAGATGCATGTAGACGTAGGGATGCGTTTGCTTGGCAGTTGCTCATTGAATTGTCATTCCGCATGACAATCGGCTTTTTCTGCAGTTCCTCGTCGAGGTCACTTGGCTTGCACCGGTTGTCTGGAGCTTCACATTGTCTTCATCGTCATCGGTTCATACCGTGACAATGGATCCATTGATTCAAAAAGCATGTTTTGTCACCATATTCTCTGCCAGCCTGGGACTGCCTCTTAATTTCAAGTGGTGTCCAACCTCAGGCTACAACCTTCTTTGGTTACTGCCTTGCATCTTTGCACATTAGAAGTGGTGAAATACATTGAGGTCGAGTACCGTATACAGATAAGCTACAGTTCCATCTTCTCCTCCCAGCCTGGGTTCTTCTGTAGCAAAACGAACCCTTCCAACACGCTCGCAAACGGAATGTACTCTTCCGTTGCGAGTTCCCCACGTTCTGTGGTAGCCAGTCGTACGGGTGTTTGATAAGTCTGGAAGCCAGAAATTGTGCGCGGTTTTCCCGCTTGACCTACGACGTCGACAGCCTGAAAAGTGGGAATGAGAACGAAGAACGAGACATGCTTGCGTGAGCTCACCGTGCCAACTCGGACAGTGACAGGCTTCGGTTCAAGGTCTTCGTCGAGGGTGATAAGGAACCGCGGGTACATGGCAGGGACAAGGAAGTATAGCATCCAATGGTACTTGTCCAACACGACTATCGTTGCGAAGGCGGTGTTAAACCACTGCCTAAAACAACATCTGAGTACTTACAAGCTTTCGCGTCCGTGAATGCGGTCAGTGTTGCGAGTAAACCGGCGACCGCTGGTTTGCTTAGAATAGCCCGATCGAGGTAGAATGGATTGATGCCTATTGTGCCCTTGCCCATATGCACAAGACCCTGCGCAATCCGTACCATAAAAAGGCAGTCGGGCTCCTTGTGGTAGTAACCCGCCAGTTGCCGCAACATCTGGGCAAGGCGGGCGTTGTTCGTCCCTGCACCGACAAGACCCATGGCAAAGATCGCATTAAGCGCGACGGACAGGTCATTGTCGTGGCTGTACTTCGACAGAATATCGAGAATAGAGAGTTGAGGATTCGAAGCGGAGACAAGGCCGAGGGCCAAGGGTACGCTTTTTCGGATCACGGGATCCCCATAGTGCATCTGTGGTGATACATTAGATCAAGCCCATGGTATAGGTAATAAGATCTCACGCACTAGATGATTAAATTGTCTGAGAGACATCTCAGCACCAATATCTTCGCCCATAGCGACAAGTGCAATCCCAAGGACGGCGAATGCTTGGAACGTATCGTCCTGCTTTGTATCCGCTTTCTTCTTCTCGCCCTGCTGCTGCTGTGAATCTGCTACGGCATCCTTCGCGTTCAAGTGTTCACCACAATGCTGCAGCATTGTCTGCACGCGGAGAACATTGCCAGTTCCGGCAAATGCACACATCTCAACAAGAACCTGGATCTGTTTAGACGCTTGATGAGGAATCGCCTTTAGAGTTTCGATTGTCGCGTCGTACGAATCACTAGCTTGCACGCCTTTGACAGATGTTCAATCAGCAGCCTCGTCGACGACATTGCGTTGTTCACTCACCGACATAGAGAAGTGCAAGCCCCAGGCCCAGGAAACGTGTCCACTTCTCATCCAGTGCATGGTCATCCCTTTCCATCAAGGTTTGGAGAATGACGAGTGCAGCGTCGCCATTTTCACTTCCAACGAATATGAGACCGACAGCAAGGGCGGCCAGGGCGGCAATCTCCATGCTGATCTCGTCATCAGAAATGAGAGGAAGTAGCATCAAAAGGATGTCCTCGCGATGCGAGCCGGCATAGGCAAAGCCGAGACCGACGATGGCGGATGTCCGGAGTGGGACGGATTTATTAGATATGTGATCACCGAGAAGAGCCAATGCAGCGTCGGCCTCGGAACGAATGCCGGTGTTGAGAATACCGGTAGCAAGAAAAGCACCAGCCTGTGATAATGTGTTGTCAGAGAGAATCGATGTCGAGGCGAACGCAAATGTGAACCTTGATATACTCTTCGGAAGAGTAGGTGTATTTGTCAACATGACTCAGACCAATGTCAGTATCCCATAGTAAACTGAGACCGAGGCTCGCGGCCGCAGACAACATCCCTGTACGTAAAGGGTGAGGTGGTCTCCACGGAATAATTAGATGGCCTATGTATCTCACCATGTTCTTTGTTCTTATAGATCCAACTGTTTCCTTCCTCCGCGTCAACCATAAGCTTGTCATTTCCGAACCCTGCATTGACAAAGGCATTGACAAAGGTGCCAGCTAGATTCCCTCGTGCTGAGTCAACGCTCGTTGTTGATGATCCTTGTGCTAGGGTGTAAACTTAAGTACCTGGGTGAGAAGAAGTCAGACGTACGCGATGTCTCCAAATGAGATTTATAGACATCTTCTAAACTCTTTGGATCCTGGACGCCGAGTTCCTTCCCAAATTGTTTGAAATGCGAACTGAGGCGCGAGTTGAACAAAATTTCCTGCAAGTCCTCAGGCAAGTCATCAAGGGTTTCATCCCCATCATCATCGGTCGTTGAGTGTTGTAACCAATGATAAGGGACTTGTGCTCGGGCAAGGATATAGGCAAGCTGACGCTTCATCTGCCTATCCAGTCATCAGTGGAATGTGATTGACATAATAACATCTGCTCGTACGGATTACCGGGCGCATGGAAGTCCTTACGGATGAGTTCCGAGTCATTGAGTCGTATTGCCAAAGAAAGTGCCTCAGGAATTCGCTGATGTTTTTCATAGATCATGTGTGCCGTCCTCAAGAAAGCAACATCATCTTGAGGAGGAAGGAGATTTACACATCTAGCACCATAGGTCAGAAGCAGGAATATAGAAGTATACCAAGGGATTACCTACGCGATCATGTACGCAGCCACGCGACCATAGGTGTTCGCATCTACCAGATTGACGATTCTATCTATGATTTCTAACTCTTCCAGCAGGTCGACTGCATCCGGCTCGGCATTATGTTCAAGAAGAAACTTCGCGCAGACGAGCGCAAGGTCATGGAGGTCCTCTAATGTTCCAACGGAAAGTGGTATTTGAGGTTTTACTTCTTCGTTGCCTTTATCGTCGGTCTCGCCGTCAGGCCCAGCAGTACCTACTTCCGGTGCATCTTTCGGCACTTCAGTCTGTTCACGGAGATTGTACTCTTCGCCAAGCTCCGCAGCTAGATGCCGAACATACTCGTGGCCCCAATCCCCAGGGTCAGCAAGCGGAGATGTTGGGGGACGGAGGGATGCCGCAAGTAGACGGTAGCGTAGAGTGCCACGAGGCTCTGTGTCCGAGTATGTCATGGCAAGCACTGAGAGTATATCCGCAAAGAGGCTCTGCCATGGGGGTAATGATCAGGACCATCTTTCACGTTCTAGAAAGGGCGAATGAGCACCTTGTCCTCTGACGGAGACCAAAGCTCATAGAGGTTTTGTAGCTCTGGATAATGAGGTCGCAGAAACTTCAGTGGTTTTGGTACAGAAGTCATGGATGATGTAGATGTCCGGATGAGTGTGCGGAGTGTCTCCAGAGCTGGCCGGTGTAAGGTCGTTTCTGGTTCCTGGACAACCATTTACTCAGTGACGCGGAATGAAATAACGGTACACACTTTCAACCGCTCTACAAGCATTTCCAGCTCTCCTCGGAGCTGAAGATCTTCTTCCGACTGTTTGTGCACCTTTAACCCCAGAGCTATGTTGCGTCAAATACAACGCACCAGCTCTTCCCCTTCTTTTTCATCAGGCTTCTTCTTTGAGGTCGCCCCATCCTTTTCATCCTTTTCCTTCTTCTTTGGGTCCTTCGACGGAACGGTGATGGCAGCTTTGGAAGGTTCGGGCATGGTGAATAAACGAATGAGTGAACGCGCGTCCGTCTCGAGTTGCTGACCGCGACGCGCAAGTCCGTTGTGACTTAAGTCACGCGATGTGACACGGTGCCTTCCAATCTTCATGGAAAAATAAGGGAGATATCGCAGATGCGAGGTCAGAATTACTGTACCACAAAATGGATCACAGAACATTCTAGCCAGGATGGGGAGCTCCAACAACAAATGGGTCAGTCGCTGTTTGCAGAGTGCTCCGACAATAATGTGACGAGGCTGTGACATCGCTTGATTACATAACGAGACTGACAATCTTCGATCCGACCGGGCTCACCCAGAAAACTGATGCAGCTGCATCAGTGGCTCTGCCGACAAGAAGCACCTCTCTTCTTACTTGTTTGTTGACTCACCGCCCGCCTACTGTCGCCCAACGACGCTGATGCTCATATTCGTTCTCAATTTTCCAAGTCAATAGGCCTTTCTTTTTCTCTACACGACTATGGTATGAATAATTTCTCTGGAATCGTCAAGTGTCTCACAATGCGGAACAGACTTCTTCTCCCTCCTCTTCTGCCTCGCCACGGAGCCTCATTCAATCATCCTTTTCCACCGCTCCGGGCTCTAATAATGTTGAACCTTCGCCAACTCCCCATACCCCGCCCCGCGGTAGATCAAGGTACCCTTCTAGTCTTGTTCCTGATGGGCCACGGGTTCCTCTACACCGTCGCGGGACGTCGAAGACATATGAACGTCTTGAAGACCTCCTCAAAGAAGCTGGCTATAAGGAAACACGTATTTTCACACCCGAGACTGAACGACACCGGGAACACGAACGGGGTCGCGGGGAGGGGAGACAAAGTGACGGCAAGTTGAAGAACGGCGTCGATACCATGGTTGGGTTTCTGGCAGGGCTCGTACTAGGACGAACCGATGGGCAGGCCTCTGATTTGAAGACCCCCAGAACTGACCGAGTAGAACAGGCTACTCTCGTTTCCCCTTCAACGCGCAAACCCAAGGTTACATCTTACATGAGTAAGTCCTGGATGCTTTTCATTGATCGCTACGTGGATTTACGTCTCTCACCTCTTTCAGGTTCAACTGTGCGGGCATCGTCATCACTCACCCGAGGAACCCAGGACCACGCATTCACATCCAGCGGACGAGACGACAGCATGCGACTACCCAACGCCCACGCATCCCCAGCACGTGCTTACCTGCGCCACATAGCGTCTGCCCCCACCATCCCGCAGCGGAGACCTCTAGGAGAACGTGCGCCCACAGCAGTGACAAAGAAGAGCACCACTAGCCTGAAAGACGACCACCATACACAGCGTTCACCTCTACCTCCGTTGCCGACCTCATGGCTTGGGACAGTTGCGCGGGCCGTCTTGAATTTTCCTGGCGCTCACATGGGAGGCCCAAACAACGTTTCCTTCCAGTCTCCACCGCTGCTTCCCCCAAGCCGGTCTAGATTTGGACATTCCAGCCTACCAAGTAGCCGATCTGGAACAGTTCGTGGCCATCGGCGATCAGATCGGAAGCGCCCAACATCACAAGGTACTGCCGCAAGATTGCGAGGTCGTTCAACGCCATCGTTGTCGACGGGCTTAGATTCGCTTCAACCACCGACTGGTCTGGCTATGCGCTCACACGTTTCTCCTGGACAAGTAGTCAGAATAAATGTTGTGTGTCGCTCTGCTCCGGCCTCACGATCTTCGTCTAGGGTTGGACGTAAGCCCGACTCTGACTCACTAGCATCTGCAAGTCTCGGAAATTTTTCCAATGGAAGTGTTCGAGGGAAGGGTAAGGTCTCGCAGTCAGTCGGCAGGAAACATCGACACAACAGGCAGGAGGATTTCGCGGATACTGGACCCAGCCTGAGTGGTAGGGTGGAAGATGGCTTTATTTTGCGTTCGTCAGGGGATAGGGACGACTACGATTCATCTTCAGAAGACGAAGACGAGGGCGAGGTGGACTTGTCCAAGCTCCTCGTTCATTCGAGAAGGCAGCGATCAATAAAGTCCCTCCGACGTCATTTGGAGCGGGCGCCAAGACCTCGCGACGGGGACAACGATTCTTTCCACGTCGATGGAACTTGGACACTTCGTGGTGGCGACGATGCCGCAACAACATCAGATGGTGGAGGGCGTATAAGAAGAGGATCTGTCAATGATGGCGACTGGAGTGCATTGGTCGCCCCAGGAACTGGACGCGACAGTCGGTCATTCTATCGACGCAGGGGAATTCCTGTTTCTTGGACACAGCGGAGTGGGGGTCCCAGGAGATGAGTCTTGGTAGATCTATTGCTCACCACTCGTATCAGAGTTCGAGGCTCTCTGCCGTTGTATTTTCTCCGGTACAACGCCCGACGTGCAGCGACCGATTGACTGGCCTTTACGATGATATAGTTCATGCGCCGTATTATCCCCATAATGCCTTTCATGGGCTGTAACTGACACATATATTACCGTATTTCTAATGCCCTTCCGGCTAGAGTATAACCTTCCTATTCGTTACTTTGGCACGAGAGAGATGTGGCATTTACGCCACGTGATCGCGTCCGGACGCGTCCTGAAAAGGCAGATTCGCACGCTTGATGAACTTGTTCCCTTTCCCTTTCCTTTTCGTACAAGTACAGCACGTTAACTGCACCCATCTCTTTCCCTTTCCCTGGTTGCACCCTTCCCTTCACCGTCACGAACTTCGATGTCCTCAACAAGCAACCGTTTCCCTACATCTGGCGTTCCCATCTCTGCACCAACAACCCCAGCATACACCACTCGTTCTCATAAGTCGAGCAGCGAAGGCCCACCCCCAGTAACCCCCCAGCGCATTCCCAGGGCACAGCGTCACCATCATCAACTCCAAAATTACTTCAGATCACCTCTAACACCCGCAAGCACTCTTTCAACCCCTTATACCCCCTTGAGTTTGCGCTCTTCCTGGTTCAGCGCAAATCAATCAGCCTTAACAACCCCAGCGTCAGCAACGAGCCATAAGCGTTACAATGTCACTGCATCACCTAAAATTGCCGGTTACGAAAATTCGTTTGATGGGCAAGCCATGGCCCAGGCAGACACCGAAGACAGCTGGTGCTCTCGAGCAAGCGAGAACGGGATTAGAGTGGGATCCAAGGGCGACGAAAGTATTATGTGTGGTGAAGGTATGTCATAATGTTCTTCTTTACATTTTACGGTCCGATGATGTTGTGTTTTTTAAAATTAGGTACGTATATGCGCCCTGTCCGAGCACTTTTATATACTCACCCTAGCCATTTCCGCACTTCGTTGTGACAATCACCTCTGCGTACGTGTGCACCATACTTATGGAAATGCTCGAAATTGACGTTCTGTTGTTGCAGATTTCTCGATGGATGTGCAGATTGTGAGCTCAATTTTCCATCACCCGTGCGTTTACTTAATGATTCGCAAATTAACTTTTGCCACGAATAGCCAGTAAGGCCGATGTTGCACTGATGGATGCGTATGCTGACATGTTGCGCCAGTTCTTAGTGCCCCTCCTATCCTCATGCATGGTCGACCCCGTTCCCGAAGCCAGACAAGTCAAGTCTCCTTCCTCTCGCCCCAGCCGCCACCCCACACCCCAGCACGGCGTACCTTGGCTTCACTGAACACACCTTCTCCTCGCGCTTCCAACGTTAACCTTCTGAAAATCAAGGGCTCGTTGACCGACCCCGCTCCGACTCGTCGTCGCTGTACTCTTGGACAGGTCTGTCCCCTGTCCCCTGCTTCTGTACTTCCTTTTTATACCCAATTGCGTTGACAGACCAACTTGTTCGATATCGATGAGAATAGTTATGTCCCATATCCGGCCTCTTTCTCCCACACAGAATCCCTGGCGCTTCCCTTATCCCTCAATGATCCTTTTGACCATCCTGACATATCATTTGAGTATCCCCACGGCACAAACACCCCAGGGTTCCATAACTTGGAGTCATCGATCCCGGAATTATGCTGTTCAGTCTGTGGCAACCTGGGCCCTTCCTTAGCGGAGCTTGAGCCTTGCGCCCATTTACTGTGTTCGGCATGCCTCACCAGTGCTCTTAACATCGTCGGTGAGAAGGACATGGAGTGTGCTGTCTGCAAGACTGGAGTAGCCAACTTCCACTTGAGGAACAGTGCGTCTTCTAAGGGTAGCAGCGTGCAGACCGCCGGAGTACCTCGTGGTTGCCTCACATCAGGGGCGCTTGACAGCTTCAATAAGGAAAATCTCGTAAACGAATTTCACTTCTTTGACTTGCAAGGTTCCTCGACACCCAACAGGAGCGAGCGCCATCATTTCTTGCGAGAGGGTGAATTACCGGTGCTGCGCATCGATAATGTTCCCTGGGTATGTATTCGGTTTTGTTCCAATTTTTTTTGGCCCATAGTTGACCACTACATTGTCTCGTTACCACAGGATATCACACCTCCTGCGGTCGTCGCTTGGTTGAAGCATCCCGTAAAACGTGTGCATGTCCTCCTTGATCGGAAGGGCAAAACGCTCAGTCATGCATACGTTGAGGTGCCTGATGAAGAGGCCGCGAGAGCTAGTCTCAGAACTGCCCAAAACTCTGTTCTTGGCAAGGGCAAGCGAGCGCGTGGTGTCACTGTCACGCGCAGCAGTCAGGAAGAGTTGATGAAGGCTCTGTTCCCGTCCTGGCAGGGACCCTTCGACGGATGCAGGCCATCTCTGGCCGGCCTAAGTAATGAACAGGTTGTTTCAGCTCTGGAGCATGGATTGGTATCAGAAGCAGAGTTGAGGGCATTACTGCATCTAGTCCGATCGCCTGACGTAAGTGTTGCCTTTGGGTAGATATCGGCAGAGTTGGATTCATCATTCCCGTAGTCCCACTTCCTCAAGGTTCCATCCCTCCCGTTTTACTCCTTGATCAGCATGCTCTCCAAATTTCCTGCCGACGCAGACAGTAGACTTTTCTGGTCCACTGCGTCAAGGGATTTACTGTTTGGTAAGATAAATGGCTTCTATCGATGGCGTTTTGCAGATGCTGATTGTGTTACACAGAAATCACGCTCGGTATGTCAGGTGATACGCGTATTCAACAATTTACGATTATTCCCGCAGCTGCCATCCAGGTTCTTACTTCTAATAACAAAACGCGTGCTGTGAATACCTCCGAGTTGTTGGCGCAATTGCTCAACGTCGCGGTCACCTGTGATGGTGAGTGTCTCGTTCTATAGAGAGGCTAACTTAAATCATCACACCCCTTTAGTATTCACAGCCGAGCACCGTCGGAAGTTATCCAATGTTATGGATATCCACCATCCTTTCTTTTCCCATAGCCCGACTTCTTCCGTCAGTGGACATAGCTCTCGCCGCGAGCCAGGCACCCCAGACCCCGTGCTCAATCAGAGTAGCCGAATGGCATCCCAGAGGCCCTCACGTGTACAAACTAATGTCGAGTTCGGAGAGCTCGCGAACCAGTTCGGCGTGGAACCTCGCCTTGTCGAGGCCCTCGCCCAAAAGCTCTCGGGCATGTGCTGAACTTGCTCACGTATGCAAATTTCTTCCATCACACTTAACATTTCGGTGCCCAATCAACATCCATACCTTTTGTATCATCGGAATACTTCGTCTGAATCATCGCAATCACACTCTCGATACTTGCACGATCCCTCTTTATCATGGCATTTGGCCTCCTTGGTCCCATAGACGTCACATTTGTTCACGACCTCATGATGCTGGTTCTGTCATGTCATGCTCACGTCTTTCGTCTCCATTATTCGTATTGCTCTGCGTTTACTGCTTTCTAGCGTTACGATGTTTTGCATCTGGGCTATGTGCCGTCGCCTTTTTACCGCTGTAACGTTGATCGTGTATTGTATTTGCCAAGTGGACGGCACCAATAGCGATCCTGTGGATTCTGGAGTACCGTGTGTGATCACGCTAGGAAGATCATCACGTGTCTTTTCCCACGTGAAAAATAAAGAGGTTTCTTGTAGCGTTTTCGTTTCGCTAGGCTCGGAACCATCCGTTCGGCTCCACACTAGGTTCACAGTCAGTTAACTAAGCTTAAAGTCCGAAAATGTGTTCGCAGAACGGCTGGGCTAATTCGGGGCGATTTTGGCGCGCCTGCCAAAAGTTGTTTCGACTTAGCCAAATTTCACTTCATTTGTCCAACGCACGGTGAGTGGACTGGTTCCACATTCCATGTCGGCACATCACAAATTTCATCGCACATGCTTCACTCCATCACTCCTCAAACAAAATGTAAATTCTGGCTCTGTACAAATATAAATACTACATATAAAAAGTTGGTACCCATGTTCTTGTGTAATATAGTTAAAAATAAAGATAATTGTGTTTCAGATACAGCTAGAACGAGCAAAACATGGGGAATGAGTCACGGAAATACAAACCACGATGATAAAAACATACTTGGTTGGATTGACACGAGATCCTGACTGGACCTGCGAGCGAGTTCGGGAGTGTGGTCTCATGACCGGGGATCCGGGGCCACAATGCAATCCCGTGGAGGGAAGGCGATGCACGAAACGGGGAGGGGAAGGGGGAAGAGGGAGGGCGAGTGTGTGTGTGTAAATGGGGAAGCGATTGCCGCCCACGTGCGGCACGAACGACGGACTACGGGCAGACGATGGAGACGCGGGAAGACGGGGAAGCGGACACGAGACTAGACTAGACTTGACGAGACTGTGACGAATGCGATACTTGAACTGCTGGAGACTTGAAAAGCGCGGGACCAGGGAACGCACGACGGCGCACGGGCTCGATCTTGGCATTGAGTCGGTTGAGCGGGGAGAATACACGCGAGCAGCCTGAACGCGGGACCAAGACGGCACGCATGGAGGGAAAAGGGAACTCAGCCTCCTAACGCCTGGTCTTTCGACGAGGCGGCGCCCCGGTTTTATAGCAAAGTGTAATTACTTACACGCACGCGCGAAAACGAGGAGACAGGAAGGAATGGAAGCTTGGGGGACTGTTCGGAAGGGAAGCGAGTAGGGAACCGGGCGCGAGGACACGTGGCGTCGGGCTCGTCGGTCGTGGCGGTCGTGGGTCGTGGGTCGTGGGAGTAGGGAACCGGGCCGAGGACTCGTGGCGTCGGGCTCGTCGGTCGCGGCGGTCGAGGGTCGAGGGCCGAGCGACAGGGATGTGGGGTACTGGGCCATCCCGTGCCCAGCGCGCGCTCATACCTTACAATGGGAAATGCATTTAAGTTGGTGGGGAACCTTGTGGACGATGTATAAACGGTGTCGCTGCTGGGGGTGGTGAGGCAGCAGCCTGCTGCGTGAACACGCTCGGGAGGGACGCGTTGACCATATTAGCCAGGTCTTGATAGGAGAACGAACCCCCATTTGCAGTCGGTCTCAGGGGAGGGTGAGCCAGTGATGGGTGATGGTACATGACGACAGGGAAAAACGAAGTTGGCGGGAGGGGGATGTAGAATATGGCGTATTGTGTACTGGAAAGAACGGGGCCGGCATGTTTGATGGAAGGCGAGCCCGTTGTCCAACAGGCATATTGTGGGCCGGTGAGGTGAATGGGGCCGGCATGCTTGATGGGAGGATAGCCTGGTGTCGGTCATGTTGAAAGGGTGTAGTGGAGACCGGCTAGTTGAACAGGCCCAGCACACACAGCAGGAAGGGGGCCTGTTGTTGGGCGGGTGTCAAAGGAAGCGATCGTGGGGCCTGGGAAAACATTATGGAGAGCCTGCCAACAATGCACCAAAAAATCGAAGCTCACAAGATCGAGCTAATATCCCCTTCCAGCTATGAATATGAACGAGTCATCTACAACGGGGAATGCAGATGTTATCAACGCAATAATGAAAGAACTGAACTTACCAATTAACAAGGATGAGGTTGTGGACACAATCAAACTGATCTCGGGAGACCAATTGTCAATTGCTCGTTTGCGTGCTGTGGTGGCAGAGAGAGCGGGAAATGAGGGTGCGACTGCTTTGCGTTGGGTGCTATTCGTTCCCGGGCTGGATGGCCATTACGATGGCGATGGGCAGTATGAGGGCAGAGAGGTGATGGTTGACATAGATCTTCATTTCGAGGTCAACCCAGTGATATCAACGAAATCGTGTTCAGTGATGCAGACATAGAATAGATTCAAGCAATTTTGATAAAAGCACCATAAGTTATAACAAATTTTTGAAAGAAAAGAGGGAGGGAGAGAAGGGAACCGCACGCGCGAAATCAAACGAAGTCAAAATTCGACCAAGTCGAAGCAGGCCTGCCAAAATCGCCCCGAATTTGGCCAAGCGTTTGCGAGACCTCCTCTTTCCAAACCCAGTTCTAAACTCCGTCCAGTTCCAAACTCCGTCTTCATTTGTGCTTAGCTAAGGAGGTCTCCGAACGCCTGGCTTGCCAGGCTACGTTTTCGCAATTATATCCAGCCAGGCCTTCCGGTGTGCAGGATTCTTTGTGCCAAGGCAGCCCATATTTCGCTTCTGTAGCCCACCATGAGCGAGTCGGGTATACAAATCACTATCCCAGGTGCGCCGGCATGTTCTTGTGGCATTCCGTTCGCCTTATTTTCTGTATAGATCTCACCGATGATGATTTTAACTTGACACCAAACCCATTCCCTCGTGCCGCTGGAGGTGCATTTGGTTTTGGATCATTCGGCCACGGCCAAGATTCTCCAATATCGAGTACGCCCACCGCGTTCCTCCCAGAGCGCGGAGATCGACCGTATTTCCATTCCCGAGGCGACTCTGCTACGTCTGATGACTCCATTCAGTCTTCGCGTCCTACGCGCAAGGCCTCCGTTCCTTTCATACATTCCTCCCAGTCCTCCATCGCGACGACGAGTACATCGCCTTTTTCCAAGAAGCCATCCTTCGCCTCCCTTCGCAACGCATTCAAAAGTGGTGGCAAGGCGATCGACCCGCCTCCGCTTCCTCCTCTGGATTATGCTTCTTCGCCATTCAATCGCTCGAACTCGTCGTTAGGCCACACATCCCACTCACTACGCCGAGGACCAGAGAACCCCAGCCCGCCCTATCCTCGACCACCTACCCCTGGTTCCAGTGAGGGTAAAGTTTCGAACCGGTTAACGCGCTCCAAGGGACATGTACCTGGCCGCTCTGGGCACTCATTTTCGAGTTCCGTCTTCCATAGCTCGGACCCCGGGAGCGATCATGGACATGGCTTCAACTTTCCCTCGTCCCCACCACCCGTTCCACCGATGCCGAATGTGTTCTCGGGCTTCCCACAAAGTGAAAGCCCCACGCTACTAGAGCCGGAAGAGGACAAAGTGGAGGTGGACCCCCGTACCCCAGCAGAGTACGCGCTCCACGCTGTGTTCATACGTTTCGCTTCAGCTGCAGAGCACAAGATTGCGACCTTCCTTAAACAGCCTCTCGTAAGTCTCAATCTCGGTCCTTTGGGCCTACAATTAATTCCCGCATTAGGATCATGAACCATCATTGTTTGATTTCTTGGGCCCCGGTATCGATACGAAATTTGACGACATCCTCAAGACCCTGGGCGGTATAGGACAGAACAACGCGAAGCCCGTCGTTGACAGCATCAGGCGTTGGCGACAATCTCAGAATAGCTCTCTGATCCCGCAAGATATTTTCCGGCTCCAAGTGAGTCAGCCCTCGGCATTGAGAGGAAATCGGTTGTATGATGTCCTCGGCGAACGGAAATCTCTTGCTGCTATATACATAATGTGCCGTGCGCTCATTGTGGTCATGCAATCCTTGTCTAAGGATGCCCTAGGAGAGAGCATCGGGTTCAATTTAGAGGAAACCACTTTCGAACAGTTTCGCAGACCCGATTTGAAGTTGCTGTCTCAAAGTGCGAATCACAGGACAAATGCGGAATTGTACGCAACGCTCCTTGGGTATTTGGCCAATTCTAGGTTCATTAGCGTCACCGACCGCTTCCTGGCTGAGCTGGCACCCGTGGCGTCAGGCCATGTTGCAAAAGATGTAGATCTGAGGTATGAGAATCTCGTTAGAGGACTTAAGCACATCCAGATCAAGGTTTCGTACCTACCTTCTCGTCGTTCCAATTTGTGGATTCAATCTAATTACTAGGTTTGGCCCCCGGAATCTTTCGAAGAAGGCGCAGAGTTTATGGAGGCGCTAGCAAAGGCGTTCGAGCATGCTCATGGATTCCGTTTCAAACTCTCTTTCGCGGAGACCTTGGTTCAACTTCTGCACCCCGTTGCTAAGGTTCTTTTCCCTCTTGATTTCGACCATCTTTACCGTTAATGACGATTGATAGACCGCGCAAGCTGAAGTTAACCATCCTCAGTGGGCCAAGGCCATTGAAATCATCCACCCGAAGGCTAAAGAGTTATCAGGGAAAGTTCGATACTGGCATGTGGCATATCCTTTGGTTGTTGCCAGCCTCTGCGTGTCTCCGACGGACTACTTCTTGCGAAACTGGATGGCTTGTTTTGAGGCTGGCCTCAACAAGTTGAAGGTAACCCTCTTGTTCAGTCATGTCCTGTGTCGTACTAAACGCATCGTATCAGGAAAAGGCCTCCCGCATCCTCGTTATGAATGGGATGATGCGTCTCATCTGGACTTATATGTTCCGCTGCCGAGAATCATTATCAACTTCGACGTCGAAGATGGAATCGCTCCTCAAAAACTTCTTTCCCCCTAACCGACTTACGATCTTTCCTCCTGAAGATCACATAGAGCCATTTATTTACATCACTCATTTCCTCTGTTCACGACATTTTGACTTTGGGGTCGAGTTTGTCTTGAACCTCATGCAGGAGCAGGCCATCTTAGCGCAGCCAGTCAGCATCACTGCTGTTCTTTCACCAGAGAAGCTTGCCATTGCTATTCGTGCCGTCCTTCTCTCCTTCAATCTCGTGGAACGCGACGAATCCGTCCCTGCTTGGCCATCTAGCAGCGACTTTTCTGGAACACCGCCATGGCAGGACTATCCATCGTCATCTGAGTTCATGCCTCCGAGCCTTTTATCAAAGCCCGGGATACAAGAATTCTTTGATCGCTTCAGTGCCGTTGTATGGAATATTGCTCTGGCATGTATGAAAACCATCGGCAACATGTCTGTTTTCGACGAACAGTGGACAGTCCACCGACAGAACGCTACCTACGAAGAGACGCACAGCTACAACGTTCGTCGCCACCCTGATGGACCCTTTGCATACCCCAGTCATCTTTCTCCCACAATGCACCTGCTCCAATCATGTTTCCATTCATGGCCTCGTTGCCTCCATAAACCCATCTCTGTTGAAGGCGTGGTCGATATGCTTCTTCGCGGCGTCATCCACGTCGAACTAACTGTTGGCGAAGCTGCGGTCCTCGCCTTACGACGTTTCATGGCTGAACCCACACACGCCTCTATCGTTCTCAAGCAGTACTCTGCTTTCCTGTTCGATCCGAATAACATTTCCCAGGAAGGATCCGCTCAGCGCTTGGTGTTGGAAAATGCACGCCTGCTAAGCCTTTGGGCCAGCCTATTTGATGGGTGGATGTATGGCCTTTTGGGGCAGAAACCTGGTTCGATTCCTGAAGAGCAGATTCCACTCATTTCAGCCAGGCTAGACGAGCTTGAGGCCGGCGCCCTATTCTTGCTGTGCTTTTCTTCCCGCCCCATATGTACGATAGGCGCGAAGTTGTTACGTCTGCTTCGTCTTCTAACGACCCACCTCTCATCATCTGTACTCAAGACGGATGCCGAGACACCCCGAGGAAGAATCATCGACGCTTTATACAGCAAGACCTACACCAACACTGTATTGGATAGTTTCAACCACGTTCTCGAAACTGACGATGTCAAGCGAGCCAAGTCATGGCGGGACTCGGCAGAAGATGCGCTACTAAGGATTGCCGACAGCGAAGATATTCGAGATCGGACTCTTTGGCAATGGGTTTTCCCCGGTATACTGCAAACGCTGATGGTAGAAAATCCCGAACGCCAACCCACCTCGCTTTTGATCTTTCGAGAGTCTCTCGTAGCGGCCGTCTCGAGATTCCATCACACAATAGCCGTCATGGCTGGCCTTGTCCCAAAGATGCCCCCTACTTCTCAACCTCGAGTCGGTACAGCCGAGCGCGATGGTTCCAGATTTTTTGGAGAAAACAAATTTCTTCCCGACCAATGGTATATGTGGACGAAGGTGTTGTCGTCCATTGCTCTCGTCGTAGAAAACCGGCCTGCCCTGGTCGAACGTAGCCACAGCAGGGTGCCGTCAGATGCCAGTTTCGATCGCGAGCGCCTTACAACAACACGCGGCCTGATTCGCTACCTTACCCCCTTCTTGGATTCGGAACATTCACTTTTCCGGGATGCCGCTGTCTTTTGTATTAGCTCTTTCCCCGGAGCAGGATACTCACAATTATTGGAGGATCTCGGACTCCTTCTCAACCGTCAGCTTCTAGACGACCCAAGGAGTGTGGACCTGAGGCAGAAGGTTGCGCCGACATTCCCTCTGGAGCGCGGTCGTCGACAGGAACGTTTGTTTACGGCTGTTGCCCGCATTTATTTCCTTACGTCGCACTACTTGCGAGACCCGCGTTGCGCCGTACGTCAGGCCGCACTTTCACCTGTCCTGCGATTCGTTCGCAACACACAAACATTTCTCACGGCGCCAGAGTCCAGAGACAACTTCAAACTTCAAAGACTTCGGCGATTTTTCTGTGGGACGATAGAAAGACTCTTTGACGGACTCAGCAGTCTCAATGATACGGATCGATTCATCCCTGCCAAGACACATCTTTCTCTCTACCGTCTTTGCGAAGAGTGGTGCCAAGTGGGACACCAGTCGGATATTGTCAAGCAGCGCCTTATTTACATGCAACGCTCAGCGACAGAGGCGGTCTCCAATCCGTCAGAACGAGGAGAGGCTGTGATTCTTTTCCAGAAAGAGACGAAATTACTTTCAAGGGCTGCCACCGCTGCTATGGCGTCTCTTTGTGTAAGTTGCCTATGCTGTCTAATGGTGCAAATTTCCCTAAACATTGTGTTAGGCAAAAGCGTACTTTCAATCCGACGTGTCTTCAGGGTCTCCTACGGATGGACTACCGGAATATACGAAAGCTCTGACCCCAAAAGAGGTGATAGACCGCATACTCTCTGTGCTGGCTTCCATGGATGAATCCGTCCTGAACAGCGGAAGGTTCTTTTCTTTCTCATATCGATTCTAATTGATATCTGACCTCTCCCCAGGAAAGCGCTTAAGGCTCTCCTGGCACACAATAATGCGCAGGACGTCGAGCTTACGAGTGTGGCCCTGCATCTTGCGTTTGTGACCGCGCGCGAGCTCGAGACCAGCAACATACGCTTCTTCGAAGTTGTCGCAGATATCATCTGTCAATCCCCAGACCACGGGCTCCGGTTCGAAGAGACAATATGTTTGGGCTTGGCTAACCTTTGCCATACCCTTCATTCTGTTCGCCATCGAGCACTTCAGCTTCTAGAGGCCGTGCACCAAAGATCTTCTGGCATGCTTTCCCTCACACAATTCGAGGCACCTATCGGCAGTTCCACACCAAGCACGTACTTGCGCGCTACTCGCCTCATATCTGATGTCCTCGCTGGCGAGCACCCGGATGATGCAATGAAAGTACTTTCGGCTTTTGCGAAGTGGCTTCCCCTTGTCTTCAGCATCTCTGGTTGTCCGTTGACACTACTCCAGACCCTAGAGTACTGGACCCCGAATATCAACCTCATGGAGGACAAGTCTTACCTGTCACAGGAAGGGCGGATGACAATACTACATCTAATGGCCCTTACGTTGCGTTACTCCGAAGCTTTTCCTGAACAAGTTGAGGTTCTTTGGACACGCCTGGTAGATGCCCCGTACCAATCAAATGGACATGCCATCATTCGTTTCTTAATGGAGCAGTCACAGAAAGTTGGTAGTATCACTTACATCCGATGCGCTTCGAAGGTCGTCGCTTGCCTATCCCAATCCGTCATTGGCCGTAACGCCATGAAGGATCTGTGCAGCGTCATAGAGCCAGCCCGCATGCTACCCAACATTGACCACAAACTGGCATTTCCGGAGCAAAGCGATATCGATTTATGGTCTGAGCTTGACGCTCTTTTCTCGGAACAACCTCGACAGGTGTTAGGCGCTGGACAATTTGCTTTATTGTTCCTCGCAGACGTCGCCCTCGAACGCAGCTGGGAATTTCAAGAGGAATTGCCGACACTCTTGCATGCTATCTTCACCCATTTGGACCACCGATCTCCCATTGTACGTGAGACGGCGAAGCGAATGCTAATTCAAGTACTGCGTTCCTGGATACCTGGCTACGATGAACTTCCCGACCGTTTGAACCACCCTAGTCGATCTCTTCTAGTATCTTCCGTCTCGGAGCTTGAGCAAGAATTAGATCTTGTTATTTGGAAAGACGAAGAGAGCAGCAGACATGTCGAACCCAAGATGCAGAGTTTATGTTCGCGGATTCTCACCCTCCTCACTCCTTTACACCCCAAACTGGCGGAGCGTTTGGGATCGTTGGCACTTCTGTGGGGAACTGCGTGCGCCATCCGCGCGATCGCTTTTCGTTCCCTGCAAATTTTTAGGGCGCTCCTCCCAAGCACAACTTCAAGTGATTTGGCACTCTTACTGGCGCGGTTGTCAAACACCATTTCCGCCCCGGAAGAGAACATTAGGTCCTTCAGCAATGAATTGATCCATACGCTGAAGTTGCTCGGCTCTTGCAAGCTTTTCGATACGTCCCTCCTTCCTCAGATGTTTTGGTGTGCTTGCGCATGCCTATCAACAACAGTCGAAACTGAATTTCTCCAAGCTCTTGCATTTTTAGAGTCGGTGTTGGGACACCTGGACCTGGATGATGAACACACGATCAACACTCTGATCTCTCAACGACCTGCCGAGTGGATGGGTACGAAATGCCTCCAATCGCCCTTGCTTGTTGGCCTACGCTCGTCTGTGACGAGCGATGCCACCTTCAAAATGTTGCAAACGCTTGCCAAAGTCACCGATAGCAGCATCATCGACCCGACTCGGGGTCGCGTTCGCGACCTTTACACCGTAGCATTACCGTGGTGCTACAGGTCAATGACGGAGGACACATCGGATGCTGCCCTACAGACCTTTGCTCAAGACGTGGGTTACTTGGCAGAACAGGAAGGTCGATCTAGCATCAGCCGCATCATGGCTTCCTTCATCAAAGGGCGGTTCCGTACCAAGGAGGATTTCCTTCGACAATCCGTTGCCAGCCTCCGAGAACACTATGGCGACGAGGACTGGACAGAAGTTGTTACTTTACTCCTTGGCCTGGTGCTCAACTCGCATAGGTGGCTGCGAGTCTCAGCTTTACAGATTCTAAAGGTCTTATTCCAGCAGAGGGAGACCAGGAATCCTGTAGAGCTCCTGGGCTCTGAACTGCTGATGCCGTTACTTCGCCTCTTAGAGACGGATTTGGCACCTGCAGCGTTGGAAGTATTGGAGGAACCTATGACCATATCGGGCGGGCCCCCGGCCAAACAAGTCCTACGAATGAGCATGCAGCTGAAATCCTTGACTAAACATGTCGAATCCGTGACTGACATATTCGGCATTCCTGAGGCATCGGGTTGGTGCGTCGCTCGGCCAGAGCGCTCGCAAGAGATTTGTCGTTCAAACATAATGGCGGTTTTCGAAACGTGCAAGGTCCCTTCACGGCCGTCGCAAATACATTTTGAACCCGAGGACGTCGAACGCCTCGCTTCCCCAGCACCGTCAGAAGATGATGACCTTGGTGGCTTGGTCCAGAACCTCCACGAACTCAGTTCGTTCTTCCAAGGCGACAGTTCTGCCGCAGAGACAGCACCGGCGTCTACGGAACCCAGCCAACAACTCGAGGCCAGAGTCGCCGCCATATTGGCAAAGTCGACCGAGTCCTCGACCGACGTTCCCCAAACGCCGTTCATCGACGTGTTCCGCGTCGACAGCGCTACCGCCGGCGCCTTTGAGCAGGGCGGGTCGGACGACGACACCGATTTTAGTTCGGATTCGGACGCGTTCGTGTACGACTCGCCTGCGGCGTTACGGGTCATGCGGAGCACCAACGGGTTCCGCCGGTGAACAGGCACCGTCTTTCCCTGCGTTAGTCACGTCTTTGGAATCGCGTCCTGATCGCATCACTGAAATTACACCACAGGGAGTGCTCACTTTTCCTACGCTAATGGATTTTTTTTTCTTTTTTCTTTTGAATCGTATACATAGGGTCCTCATTTGTCATCATGGTTTCGTAATTGCATAGTTCATTTTCTTTTGCCCTTCTTATGTCGTATCTCTAGATAGTCCCATCTCTCATCTCACACATTCATACTATCCTGAATCCTTGATTTGTTCGGACCATGTTGGCACCTTGTACCTCATACATTCACACGGACAGCAGTCCCGACTCTCGGTTGTGTTCAATGTAACTTATAAATTGCTATGTCACGAATAGAGGCATCAACATCTCTCGAACACTCGGTAGAGGTCTGGTAAGCTAGCGATCTGTACAACGTCCCGCGTCAGAAGAGATTTGGGAGCAGTCATGTAGCGTTTCACTGCAGGGAAGAGAACGTGTTCGATCTGCCACTTTTCTGATGACTCTCCTTGCGGGGCGTTGGCGGTGTCGTCATCCTTGCTGTGCTCAGAGGCCGAGCGTTGGGCCGGCAGTGTAGGACCAGGAACGTAGAAGTATGCAAGTTCACGCAAAAACGCATTAAAGCACTCTTGTTCGTTGTTCCAATTGACCTTTTATCGTCGGGCTGAGTATCTTCTACCTTCCTACAAGGCGGGAGGTGACAACGGGGCTCACCTGTGGGCCAAGTCGCATGAAGAAAAGCGGAAGTTTGTCCAAGTTCGGGGTATAGTCGGAGATCAGCACGGGAAGGCAGTCGACCATCCCTTCTATCGTGATACCCAGCGAGAAGTACTCTCTCAGCATCTCTCTTCGAGATATAAGGATATGCGCAATGGACTATTCATGGGAAAAAAACAGGGAGTGAGAATGATTCAAGCAAGGTGAAGGTCGTATTAGGAGAAGTTCATTTACATCGACGATCTGCGGCTTTGATAAGTTGCTGAGCTCCGTGTTCTGCTCTGCGTCAACCGCCAAAGTTATTAGGGGGCGCAACGGGGCAGGCGGATCTAGCTTGAGTTTCGGAAAGTTGCCGAACTGTCTGAGCCCGAGCTGATAAAACAACTCCTCCCTGCCGAAACAAGGTGGGGTCAGATCTCGTCACACCGTTCAAGACGAGGTACATACGCCAGTGCCCCATGGTTGACTAGATACAACTTTTTCTGATATTGCGCGACGCTGAGTTCGCGATCAAGGTCTACAACGCCGACGAAGACGTGTTTCTGAAAGATCTCCGTCAATTCTGGATCGTGTTCGTTAGTCATGACGCTGCAAAAGATGGTGGGGACACGCTGCACACCCGTGTGTTTTAATTTCTTGACGTTTTCCCTCAGTGTCAACACGCTTGTCAGATAGCAAGTAGATTGCGGTATTTCCCTGGTCTTCCTTCTTTCTTTCACCACATCAGCGCCGTTACGTGCACCCGAATTATCGAGCTCTCGAGGTTGAGACTCAATGGGAAGAAACATCGAATCGAGCGTTCGGTCCGCCGCAGATGTTCGGACTTTGTGTTGCGACAGAATTTTCTTAGTGGCAGAGGAACCAGGTGGTGTTGAAGACGCAGCGTCGCTTCCCATGGGGTTGTCATGTGCCTTCTCCTTTCCTTTGTTTCCTTTTAGTTGTGTATTGGCGTCTGCGGGAGCGATGCCTCCAGTGAGGAGTGTCTGAGCGAAGAAAGTGAGTAGGATGCTGCGGATAAGCGCACGCATGATGTTGCGCCAACCTGGTATTCAAATGTTCTCTCCCCAGACTGGGTGAGCTTGGTTTGGACGGCATCCGCTATACACTCCGTGATTGCCTCTTCCTCCAAGAAATGAACCTCGCGTTTGGTGGGATGCACGTTGACATCAACTGTTGTTGGGTCCAGTTGTATGCTGCAGAGCATCGTTGACTTCAGTCACCAGAGAAGAGGAAGAACATTTACCTGATATAGATGAATGGCGAGGTGCCTTTTGGAAGAATAGCGGTATAGCAAGCTTCCAGTGCCCTCTTGATTCTCGAGGACTCTACCAGACGGTCTACGGAAACTCTTTGAACGTCCGCAGGAATGGTGGTTGACAAGTTTTCTCACTGTTTATAAATAGCAGAAGAACAAACTTCTTTGAGTGGTAGTTTGCGTTCGTGAAATGGGCCTGTGCCATCCACTCGCTATCTCCATCAGACATACCACCTCCAGGCCGATCGTCGTCTGCGTCGCGCTTTCGTTTTCCCTTTCTTGGGGCCGAGACCTCGGCAGTGAGTATGTCCTTGGCTACTCCGTGACCATACAACAAACGAATCGCTTGCTTGGTCGTGGAGGAAGGTGTGGATAGGTCAGGGGCTGAGGTGCCAACCTTGTTGTAGAGGATGTTAATGATGCCCTCGGAAATTCGCGGGGAAGCATGAGCACCTTTTTGCAGAGGAACGAAATCCCAGCGTTGTGGACGGCATATTTGGTGACGACGTCCAAGATACGAGCATATTCCTCAGATGAACTACGGAGCGCGGAAAGGCGCGCGGGCACGTTGTAGAAGAGGTTCTCTACCTGAGCACGCGCATATACACCCTGTGAGGGCAGGGCGAATGGTCGCTCAGCCTACGCACCGTCACTATCGTCCCGTCGTTCCCGGCGCAAGGCTTGGGATCCACGTTCCCGCCCTTCTGAGCTGGTGTCATTTCCCCATCAACATAGGTCGCTCTGACATGATGGTTTCCACGGGATCTGCACATCGAGCATACGAACGAAAATATACGTACTTCCACGCGCAACTCTCGTTCTTCGTCTTCGTAACAACGGTCAGGTTTGCGACGTGTGATATGGAGGCCAGGGCCTCTCCGCGGAAACCGTAAGTCGTGAGATGATACAGGTCGTCGAACTTGGATAGCTTAGAAGTCGTGAAACGGTGCGCGAGTATAGGAAGGTCTGATTTCTGGTTCCCTCACACTCCAGTTGAATGGCCGACGCGCCTCTCGCAGAGCTCGAAAGGGCACACCTTGATTCCGCATCCGTTGTCCTGTATCTGAAGCAATTTCATGCCGCCATCCTTGACGGTGACGCGAAGGGATGTGGCGCCAGCGTCCAAGCAGTTCTCGAGCAGTTCCTTGAGAGCAGACGCCGGTCGATGTATGATCTTAAAAGCGGCAAGGGAAGCAATAGTCAGAGGGGCGCGTGCAGGGCGCCGGGAAGTGATAATATCGTTAGAACGAAATGGACATTACCTCGCCTGCGGCAATGCGGTTGATGACTGCATCCTCCAACCGGCGGATTGGCTTTGGCTCTGGTTGGCTTTCGATCGTGGGTTCCGCGTTTATGGATTGTGTGCTCTCCATACCGTATGTAACGCGAGCGACGGTGCTCGAGAGACGCGGTCGCGGTACTTTGACGCGACGCGACGCGGCAAGAGGCTCCGGGCCGGTCACGCCCGCGACCCCTGGTTCACGCGAGCCAAGCAAGTGTGCCATGCTTCGTAACTATAAGGTCATGATATTACCTTGGAGTCAATCTAAGGGACGACGGGTTACAGCAGTGATTCGACACGTTCACGCTCTCGTCGCTGCGCTACCAAGGCCACTTTTTTGGGTTTCGACCAGTAAATTCTGTATTCAAATTATCAAGAATTCTACCTACGCATGAGCTCATCATCGCTGACGAATGGTCCCCCGAAGTAACAGGGACCTCTGGCATGTCAAAGACATCATCCCGCGTACTTATCAAACACTTCGGCGGCTTCAGAAGCTGCAAAGACTCTGGCAACGGCGAGGTGAAGATTACATATCTGGCCGCCTGAGGGTCAGTTAATTGAATGTTGTCGATGATTCCCCTTCCGTATTGTACTTCATCCCCGTCCTTGAGGGCAATTTTTGCTGGGATACCATCTGGTTGAATAACTCGGAAATAATATTTCGACTATTTACGGCGTGATGATATCAGGCGCAAGGATTGCACCAACTTTGATAATCACACCTTATCGTCGACCCGTCTAGCCTCAACTCCCCAGGCTAATTTCTGGTTCAGCGAATTATGGGCATCAAATTGTATAGTTATCGCGTTAGCAGGATGGTTGATGTCTTGTGGGACAAGCTCTGCACTGGCTGGTAACGTGCACCTGAATTACTACGCATCAATGGCAAAGGATGAGCAATGCCCTTGATAAATCGTCTGTACCTTTGTACGGCCGAATGGGATGATGCGTGCGCAGCGAGGTTTCGCAGATCTAGCACCAATGTTCCCGTCACGAAGCACGATCTTTTGTCAGTCGTAGTCAGCAGTCGAAGGTCTCTCAAAGCCGATTGACGGTCGCAGACTGTAACAACACTTCGATCTCCTCTATGCGCCTAAGATTGGGAGTAAAACTTATGCCATCCTCATACGTCTTTTTACCGCCAGGATTTCTGACTGGGGCAAACAGAATTTCAGATTCAACGGACCTTGCATGGGACGACAAGGTGGGATAAAATGCCCAGTCATCTGGACTGACCGTGCGATCGCTGCCCAGAGCGTCGACTTTGCGTGGAGTTTTTTTAGCACCAAAATGCTTCACGACCACAATTTGGCACTTTGCGAGCTCACTGGAAAACTGTTGAGCTAGCGTTTCCGGAGATGCAGTGGATCAGAGCTTGGAGCAGTTTGTGGGCTGCCACGTCGAAAGTCGAAGTTTGTGCTCCCAAACGTCTGGCAGTTCCCAGTGGCGGTTCGCTGATGACATTCTCTTGCCCTGCCATCAAATTTAGGAGCGCGAGGGCATAAGATTTTAAAGGACATTATGGAAGTAAACATTCGACAAGTAAGCCACTAGTAAGCCACTAACCGCCACATGTCAACACGGTCTGTAAACCTGAAAACCGTGAGTAAGCCATTACATAATCTTTAAGTCTATACAAGGGTAAAAAACCTTGAATAATCGAAAAGTATTGTGCAGAACAGGAAAAACTTTAAATTTAGCCAAAATCTGTCCCAAAACACAATCATAAAGATTACGTAAGGGTTTTATCAGGTTTACAGACAGACTCTGAATCATGTTGACTCCAGGTTTTGCACTCGAACACGTGATCTACCCGACGCATCTCGGAACGCCCATTTACCTCCGCCTCGGTCGCGAATTACCTGCAATCGCTGCTCAACAACCACCACCACCATGGCCACAGCAGAACTCGCGTCCCCAGCGCACACTGACAATACATCCGTGTTGCCGCCGCAGCCGGACAAGTACCGCGGCGCAGTAGTAGAGGTGCGACTCTTGATCCTCCGCCGTCACCATCTCGCTAACCTTTATCTCTCTCTCTCTCTCTCTCTTTGGTTTTTGGCTTCGATGTAGGACTTGCAGCTGCCTCCGGCATTCTGTCTGCCTCGAAGTGAGCTTGTCTCGCACGCGATAGAACTCGCATACGATCGCGACTTTTCGCACATACCGTACGTAACGCCCTCTCCTCCTTACAGCGTTGGCCACTCACGTTCGATCAATCAATTGTATCAATTGCATTCAACAGTGTCCTTGGTAAGGGTCGTAAACCCTTAGGCTACATCGAAGTCGCGACCTTGAAGGAGAAGTGGGAAGCTGGCGAGGTGAATCCCGTGGGTATCAAATGATGCATCATGATGTCGAACGTTCTAATTTGGTCATTTGTGTGACGGCGCAGACGGACAAGATTTTGTCCTGCATGACTAGGTTCAATCGATCGCCAAGAACAAACCCATACGCGGTCATCACTCCCGACACCCCGCTGGCCGACCTGGAAAGCTTCCTGAAGGACCACATCTTTGCGCTCAGTACGCCGTTTTGTTTTCCCACGTCCGAATCGGGGCCGAGCGTGGTTGAGATCGATCTCAATGACTGATCAACGTTTTAGTCACAGATTACGAGCGCAAGTTTGTCCTTGGCGTGGCGACGTCCCAAGACCTAGAGGTTAGACTGCTTTTTGCTTTCTAATTTATGAACCTCTGATTCGATCTCACCTCGCTACAGGCATTCGTTTCGCGGCGTGGCATTTAAACTCTGTGTCTCGGATCTAGTCTTTTTCATTGTACCTTATATTATACAGGCATCCATCATCATCTTATGGATTTGCGTTTTCTCCCTATTTCTTTGCACTCGAATGAATTACGACGATTCATGTTGGCTCTCGGTGAGCTCGTATATCGAGTTACTTAAATGATGTATAAATTCAGGGGTCGATCATGAGCTGATGAACGTTGAACGTTGTCAGAAAATGCTCGATGGGTGGTGCAATTACACTGGATGGAAAACTACCTTTTGCTGTTAAGAAAACATTAACATATATGATAACAAAAGGCAATTATTTTCTATCATTTGTATAGGAAAAAATTAAACCAAGATGGTTATATTTTGCTATGTAAACTTCATGTTACAAAATTAAGTTAAAATGAAGTCTATTTGGAATTATTTTATTACACTGTTTATGATGAGAAAAAGTTGTGTTCTGTTAAGATATTTCAGGTAATAATAGTCTGGGAAAATGCAAAGTATAATTTTTTTGTTCAAGTGCAAACAATATGACATGAAACATTTTTCCCTTTCAGCTAAATGTTTAATGTCATATTGTTTTCACTTAAACAAAAAAATTATACTTTTCATTTTCCTAGACTATTATTACCTGAAACATCTTAACAGAACACAACTTTTTCTCATCATAAACAGTGTAATAAAATAATTCCAAATAGAC
>Ga0137397_10000481_pt1 | contig 27493 bp, 25 predicted proteins | sample czorhiz116metaG_FD_106658 | JGI IMG/M metagenome (GOLD analysis project Ga0137397, IMG submission 106658) | Vadose zone soil microbial communities from Angelo Coast Range Reserve, California, USA - czorhiz1.16 metaG | ecosystem: Environmental > Terrestrial > Soil > Vadose zone | place: USA... | reverse complement strand
GGCGCCGGGAAGGATCCAGCCGAGTACTTTCATGGCCGGGCGTACCTCATCGACACGAAGAGCATCCTGAAAGAGCTGTTCACGCTCGGTTTGTACGAATCCCCTTACGAAAAAGAAGGGATCATGATTTCTCCCGCGGTCGGCATGTTTACGTCGGACGATTTTCGTCCGGAGGCCTGGGTATCGACCTACCCCGTGCTGCCGTTCGACAACATGACCGATCGGGATGCGTTCTGGGCGATGCGAATCATATTGTCATTCACCGTGCCCGAGCTTCGGAGCATTGTCGAGACGGCATCGTACAGCGATAAAAAGGATACGGACTACGTGTTGCGGACTCTTCTGGAGCGAAGATCCATCCTGGCTCGCCACTGGCTGCCGAAGGTTGATGCGCTTACGGATTTCACCGTTCGACCGTTTGATGAAGGGATCACTCTCGCCTTCCGCGACCTGATGATCGATTCGAAGATTCAGGATCCTGAGTCGGCCAGTTACACGTACCAGGTAAAGGGTGTTCGCTATACATCCGACAAGAAAACGACTCGGATTCCGTCGATCGTCGTGGATCGCGCCACCCTGACCGCCGCGATCGAGCACACCGGTCCCGATGCGCTGGTTGAGGTCAGCATCTGGACCAACCGCCAGGGTTCAAGTGCCGATCCGGTGAAAGTCTATTTTGATTGGAGTCCCACTCGAGACTCGTTCGCCGTCCGGCGAATTTCTCGCGGTTGAGAAGAAAGAAGGTTGCACATGTTCGCAGTTTCATCCTGCGTCCTGGTGGCGCTATTGGCAGGTACGGCTCCGCAGCGTGGCGAGCCGGCTACCAAGGATCCTGCTATAGAGGAATTCAACAAACAGGTAAAGAAGTACATGGATCTTCACAACAAGGTCGAACACTCGGTGCCGCCAATCGATAAGAAGAGGGAATCGGATCCTGCCAGGATCGTGAACCATCAAAAGGCGCTCTCGGCGGCGATAGGCGCGGCGCGTCCTGAGGCAGCTCGGGGGGACATTTTTCGGCCAGACGTTCAACCGGTTTTTCTGAAGATCATCAAGAAACAGCTTTCATCCGGCAAAGGACCAACGGCGCGGGCGATGATTCTGGGAGATGGAAATCCGAAGAGCCCCGAATCGCCTGCCAAAGTCGATCTGAGTGTCAATGCCGAATACCCGGCGAAGGCGCCGCTATCCACGGTTCCTCCTTCCGTATTGCTCAGCCTGCCACGGTTGCCGGATGGACTGGAATACCGTTTCGTCGGTAGACATCTGATTTTGTACGATGCGTCTGCGAATTTGATCGTGGATGTCTTGCCGAACGCCATTCGCTAAAGCTTCGAATCGAGGTCCACTCTGATGCGTAAGTTCAATATTGGTCTTTGTATCGTCATCATCTTTGCAGCACTTCTAAGCCAGGCCCAGCAAGTGCATCTGCCTCTTTCAAAGGATTCTTTGCGTTTCGCGATCATTGGAGACAACGGAACAGGGGATAAGCCCGAGTATGACGTCGCTCAAAAGCTCGCCGCGGCTTACGCGAAATGGCCGTTCGAATTTGTCGTTATGATGGGGGACAATCTCTATGGCGGGGAGAGTCCCAAAGATTTCCAGAATAAGTTCGAGAAGCCTTATCAGGCGCTTCTTTCGTCAGGTGTGAAGTTTTACGCCACGCTTGGAAATCACGACGATCCGGCGCGTCAAGTTCCTTACAAGCTCTTCAACATGGGCGGAAAGCACTACTACACATTCAAGCCGAAGGAAGGCGTTCGCTTCTTTTCACTCGACAGCAATTACATGGATAAGACCCAGCTCGACTGGTTTGAAAAAGAACTGAAGGCGTCAGGCAGTGAATGGAAGATCGTTTTCTTCCATCACCCGGTTTATTCATCGGGGATGAGGCATGGCTCGAATATCGAACTCCGCTCCGTTCTCGAGCCGCTGCTGCTGAAACACGGAGTGGACGTCGTATTGAGCGGCCACGAGCATTTTTATGAACGAATAAAACCTCAAAAGAACATTCACTATTTCATCGTGGGCTCGAGCGGACAACTTCGCAGGGGAAATATCGGAAAATCGGAGCTGACGGAAAAAGGGTTCGACGCTGACAACGTCTTTATGCTCGCCGTGATCGAGGGAGACGCGATGTCCTTCCAGGTGATTTCGCGGGCGGGCACAACCGTCGATTCCGGCATGATTCGCCGCGGCGGCAAGACGACAAGCGCAACGCAGTGAATTGGGGACAGTGAGCAATTAAACACAAAGACACAAAGGCACAAAGAAAGGCCGCACAAAAAGTTCTTGTTGCGGCCTTTCTTTGTGCCTTTGTGTCTTTGTGTTTAATTGCTCACTGTCCCCTAATTACCTAGTTCGGGATCGGCGTTTTTCCATCCAGCACGAATGTGTAAAGCCTGGGCAAAACAGGTGGCGCTGGAGGTGTTGCCGGCTGTGCCGGTGGCGCGGCGTTTGCGCCTCCGCCACCGCCGCGGGGAGGAACGGGGCCGGTCCCTCCCATGAAAGAGATGTACTGTTTGCCGTCCAGCATGTAAGTAATCGGCGGTCCCATTCCTCCTCTCAATCCGGTTTGAACCTCGAGGAGTTTCTCGCCTTTGTCGGCGCTATAGGCAAAGAAACGGCCGTCCGGGATCACTTGAAACACCAGATTGCCGGCCGTCGTAACGGTCCCGCCGCCGGTGCTGCCGCCGCCCGGCGTGCGCCAGCGTTCCTTCTGCGTGACAGGATCCCAGGCCACCAGCATTCCACGCTGCCCTTCCGGCGGAACCGGTCCGATAGCGGGTGGCGATGGCCGGGCGCTTGCGGATGGCGCGGCGGCAGGAGCCGGTGCGCCCGCCGCTGCTCCAGGCCCTGCCGCGCCGCCGGCACCAGCGCCTCGGAGAAGACCGATGTTTGTACGGCCGGGCGTGTAGGTAAAGTTCGGATCCTGGGTGAAGGTGGAGGAGCTGTTCGTTGAGGTTGGAACATAGACCAGACCCGTGCCCGGATTGAATGACATCGGCGACCAGTTATGAGCGCCGCCGGGGCCCGGCGACAACGTGACACTCTCGTCGTTGACGTCGTAGTGGGCTTCCGGGTTCACAATCGGCCGGCCCGTTTCCGGATCGATTCCCTTTGCCCACGTTACCTGGGCAAACGGCTGGGCGGAAATGAACGCTCCACTGACGCGGTCGAGCACATAGTAGAAGCCGTTCTTGTTCGCCTGCATGATGACCTTGCGAGGCCGGCCATTGATGGTGACGTCGGCGAGCAGCAGTTGTTGCACGCTGTCATAGTCCCAGGAGTCGCCGGGCACCGGCTGGTAATACCACTTCAGCTCACCGGTATCGGGCTTGATCGCAAGGATTGAACATACATAAAGGTTGTCTTTACCTTTCGATTTCCGAAGCTCTTCGGGCCACGGTCCGCCGTTGCCCGTGCCGACATAAATCAAGTCGGCGTCCGGATCATATGCCATGCCGTCCCACACTGTCCCGCCGCCGCCCAGTTTCCACCAGTCTCCATCCCATGTCTCGGCCGCCTTCTTCAATGCAGGATTTTCGAAAGGTTTGGTTGGATCGCCGGGGATGGTGTAAAACCGCCACGCCAGCTGGCCGGTATTCGCATCGTACGCGGCGAAGTAGCCACGAACAGGGAATTCGGCGCCGCTGACGCCGATAATCACTTTGCCCTTCGCAATTCGCGGCGCCATCGTGATCGTGTAGTTATCTTGCGGATATGCGACGCGTGCCTCCCACAAGACTTTTCCGGTTTCCGCCTCCAGCGCCTGAAGCCTGCCGTCAATCACGGGGGCAATGATCTTACCTTGATAGATAGCGAGCCCACGGTTCACCACGCCGCAGCAGATTTTCGGCCGGACAGCGGCCTGGTTGACCTCCGGGTCCCAGCGCCATTTTTCTTTTCCAGTGCGTGCATCGACCGCGAAAACGACGCTCCAGTTGGTGATCCCGAAGATGGCGCCGTTCCAGAACAGCGGGGTTGCTTCCTGATTGCCCCCTCCGGGCCCCACATCGAAAAACCATGCCAGGCCCAGCCGGCTCACGTTGCCTGCATCGATCTGCTTGAGCGGGCTATAGCGGGTTTCCCCGGGAGTCAGGCCGTAGGTCAGCCATTCTTCGCCGGTCCTTCCGGCATTCTTCAGTATCGTGTCATCGACACGCCGAGGCTGCTGGGCCAGTGCAACCCAGGTCAGGAAAATCATTCCGATGACCCAGACAAACAACCATCTGATTTCACGTGCGCGCATATCCATCACCTCATTAGTGGCACTTCGGATATCAAGTCCGCTCGCCGGTGTCAAGTTCTTAGGCTTCGGGATATACAATTTAAGACAGGAAAATCAAACCGAAGTCCTGGAGCAATAAACATGATTGCGATCCTGATCATTGCCATGCTGTCGCTCGGCGCTTGCTCGAGGTCAAGGCAGCCCGTCGAGACCACGGTAGGCAACAAAACCTCCACAGCCCCGTCCGCCGCTGCCGCGAAGGAAGAAAAGGAAACATTGGTTCGTTTCATTAATGCGACACAGAGTCCCAAGGATGTCTATTACCGCGATATGGCAGCCTTTACCAGGGTGCCGTCCCAAACCGTCACTCCTTACGCCGGACTTCCCGGCGGTCGTCAGGATTCAAGGCATGATCTCAAGTTGTACAACTCCGCCAACGAGGTCGGAACTCCCCTTACTGTCAACGCCGAGGGAGTACCGCAGAACGTCGGCCGGCACTACACGGTTTTAGCCGTCGATCAGGACAGCAAACCTGCGCTGAAAGTTATTCCCGACGAGATGAAGCCGCCGGAGCCGGGTAAGGTAAAAGTGCGGTTGATCCATGCGGCGCCCGGAATCGACAAGTTGGACATTTTCCGCGCGGGCGACGAAGAAGGCATCTTCAGCGGTCAGAGTTTCGCTCAAGTGACGGAGTATAAGGAAATCGAGCCTGCGACCATCGAGCTGACGGTTCGAAAACGCGGAAGCAAGACGGACGCGCTCAAGGTCAAGGGTGTGAAGCTCGAGCCCAACAAGCTCTACACGTTTGTCTTGCTGGGAGGCGAGGGAAAACCGCTGGCCTGCAAGGTTATCGAGGATGAGCTGCTGGCTCCGGAGAGTGTCGGCCGTCGGTGAGAATTTTCAATTCTTACTTACCCGCCTGCATGATGAGGATCGGATACGGATTGATGGGCGTTCCCTCCCACCAGCGTTTCTCCGGCCCGAGCTCGAAAATTCCAAAGTGCAGGTGAGGAGTGTTGGCGGGCGCGTTGCCGGTGGTTCCTACATATCCAATCACGTCACCCTGCTTTACCGTCAAGCCCTCGTGAATGCCCTCGGCGTATCGATCGAGATGCGCGTAGTAATAGCAGTACTTCTCGGTGGGATCGAATTGATAGATCGTATTGCCGCCGGGCTTGCTCAGGAACAGCTTCTTGATCACGCCGTCGTCGGCTGCAATCACGGACGTGCCCCTCGGCGCGAGGATATCCGTTGCTTCGTGCTTGCGCGAGGTTCCGCGAGTGTCGTCGAAGGTGTCCTGGATGTTGGCCTGGGGAACCCCCTGGACGGGGATAATGATCTGCCGCGCAAAATTTGAAGAGTCGACTTCCGGTTCCTCGGCCTCCTCGGCGGCGAGCGCATCCGATGGAAACGTGGGACCGCCCGCGTGCACAGTCTCCAGTTCCACGGTCCGCTGCGGGTAAAGCATCACAAACCCCAGCATCGCGAAGCCACCCAGAATAAAACCAGTCAGAAAAGTCATCAGGCCAGATCGAGTCATAGCTTACTCCGTTAGAATCGCCGTCATGCCCGGAGAGACCATGCCCGCCAGGCGCATCGCGTCCCAGTTCGTCAGGCGAATGCATCCGTGTGACTGAACATGGCCCACTTGCGACGGCTCCGGCGTGCCGTGTATGCCGTAATGCGGCTTGGACAGGTCGATCCAGACCACACCCACTGGATTGTTCGGTCCGGGAGCAATCCTGGCCGCTGAATTCCCCGGCTCCGCATCCCAAAAGAGCGCGGGATTGTAATGAAACGGCGGATTCCTGGCGACGCCGTTGATCTTCCATTTTCCGATCGGAAGCGGATCGTGTTCGCTGCCTGCGCTTGCGGGGAACTGGGCGATCACCATCCCCTGCGCATCGAGCGCTGAGATTGTCATGTAGATCTTGCGCACAAGGATCGAGGCAGCCTTGCGGACCGGTTCGGCTGCGATGCGGACATTGGGGACGAGGATATGCTCGCCCTCCTTATCGAAGGCTTTGCCCTTGTTCAACAGTCTCAGCACCCTTGGATTGACGTGGAATTTTTCACCGAGCAGCTCGATCGGCGATTGATAGCCGAGCGCCTGTAGTGTGGCTCTTTCCTTTATGTCGGAGGGAATCTCCTCGAATGGTCCGGCAACATCTTCCGCAGAGATTTCATAGGAGATCAGGATCGGCTCGGCATCCATGTCGAGGATCTCCCACGTTTCCCGCCCCACTTCATCCGTAACCGGCAGTTGATGCGCTGTTTGAAAGCCGCGGATCGCCGAACGAAGATTTGGGCCATAGGCCGCATCGATCTCGCCCGGTGAAAAAGAAGCCCGATCGAGCAGGATTTGTGCCCGCAACACTGCCGGTCCGTTGGTGCGGGCCGCCACCACACTTGTCGTGTGTGGATTATTCGCCTGACTCAGATCCGTGGTTCGTCGAGTAATTTTGACCGGTTTATGTTGTTTTCGAGGCGTGTGAGCGGCGTTTGCAGCGGTGACCATGAATGCTACAGCGCAGAAGACGGTGAAGATATGCTTCATCTTGCAGTTCTCGGGGTGGCCGCATCAGCGGCACCCTCTATTGAATCCTGCAATTAGCTAGCCAAGAGCCTCTGGGTTCGATACGCTCGCGACTCACACAAATAAAGGAGGGCCCATGGTCCGGCTAACGATGGCGTTCGTCGCCGTTCTGATTACTTTGACGGTTGCAGGTGTGCAGTCTCAACGACAGCCTGCCGGCACTCTTCACCAGGGAAAGGCATACAAGTTCAACAAAGTTGCAGACGGCGTCTATCACGCCGTGGGCACAGGTGCGCTTTCGGTGGTTGGCAACTCATCCGTCATCGTCAACGACAACGATGTCATTGTTGTGGATGATCACGTTTCACCCGCGGCAGCATGGGTGCTGCTCGACGAGCTGAAGGACATTACAAATAAACCGGTACGCACGGTTATCAATACTCATTTTCACTACGACCACGCCCACGGCAATCAGATATTCGACAAAGATGTCGCCATTATCGGTCATGAGTTCACGCGAGAAATGCTTATGGGCGGCAAATCGATTGAAATGCCGTTGTACAAGAGTTACGTGACCGGACTTCCTCGACAGATCGAAGACCTGAAAAAGCGGCTCGCAGCGGAGCCCGATGCGGCAAGGAAGGCGACTCTGCAAACGCAGGTTCAAGTCGCCGAAAACAACGCGGCATCACAGGCAGAGTTGAAACCAACACCCCCAAACGTGACTCTCCAGACTCAGATGACGCTGTACCGGGGCAATCGAGAAATCCAGATTCGTTTTCTCGGCCGTGCCCACACTGCCGGCGACGTGGTGGTCTATCTTCCAAAAGAGAGAATTGTTATTACGGGAGACATGCTGACAGCGGCGCTTTCAAACATGAGCGATGCTTTTGTGAACGAGTGGAGCACGACATTGGAGGATCTGAAGAAGCTCGATTTCGTCACGGTTCTTCCGGGTCATGGCGACGCTTTCACAGACAGGACCAAGATCGACTACTTTCAGGCATACCTTCGTGATGTGTGGGATCAGGTCAGCCGCCTCAAGCAACAAGGCGTTTCAGCAGAAGAGGCGGCCAAGCGGGCCGATTTGACCAGGCACAAGGAGCACTTCCCAGGCATCCAGGGGCCGGGCGTTCCGCTCATCGGAGTGACACGGATATATGAGCTTCTCGACAGGCCTGGGCGTCGCGATTAAACACAAAGACACAAAAGATCTGACCAATGCTCAATTCCCAACTCTCAGCCGATCAATTCGGGGTAATTCGGGGGACAGACTCCGAATTCCCCGAATTAATCGGCTGAGAGTTGGGAATTGAGCATTGGTCAGATCTTTCGTGCCTTTGTTCAGCGTGCCGCTTCACTGGTCATTTCGCTGCCGTCTCCGCGCTCACCGGCGTGACGGGAACCATGATGTAACCGGCGGCGATTCCGTCTGCGATTCGAGTAAACACGAGCTGATAGGCTCTTTCGTCACTCTGGCTGGAGAAGGCAATCGGATGCTGTGCGCCTGCGTCGCGCAACCACACGAAGCGGCCGTCACTGGCGATCTGCAACCATCCGCCGATCTGTTGTCGTGCAACATCCGTGTGATGGATCGTCAGGTATATGCCGGCAACCAATTCGCTGGTTCGGTCCTTCGAAACCTCGAAATCGACGCGTTGCCGCTCCACCTGGTAGTAAAGCGTATCCACCCTGCTTTGGTTCGACAGCATCTGGTTGTGCAGTCCTGAAACTTCACCCTGAGTCGACTGCTGCGCCTGGTCGATCTGATGCACTTGAGCGGTCTGTTGTGCTGCCGCTTCCCGAACGGCGGCCAGATCACGCTGCACGGCGGCGAGGTCGTCCTGAAGTCGAGCAACCTCGTTATGCATTTCACTTTGTGTCGATTCGATCCCGCCTAATCTGGACTGAACCGAGTCCAGACCCTGACGCATTTCGCGTTTAACGCCCTCAACCAGCGCAAGGGCTTCAGCCCGGGCTCTCCTGACATTGGAGGCCACGGATTTCTCGAGCTGGGCCATTTGATCCGTCAAGCCGGTCCGCTCTTTCGGCCAGGCGTTCAGTTTCTCTTCTGCCGAGTTCAAACGATCGTTGACCGAGGCCTGCGCGTCGATTGCGGCGAGCAAGCGGTTTGGCGACGCACCGACTTGTGTCTTGCGCGGTGAGTTCAGCCATGCGATGCCGATAACCGCGGCAACGAGAAGGACGGCGACGGCGCACAGTTTGCTGGTTCGACGCCCCGAAGTGCCAGGCGTCAGTGTTCGTGAAGATCCATTTTCTGCTCTCATAAACCCTCCTTGGGTCGCCCCTCTTGAGGCAACGGCAGGGCCGTGATTCGATGTGTCGTGTGAGCGACAGGTAAGTCCATTCAAGCCCTCGCGTTATCTGAAAGTGAAGACTGGAAGGCGATTCAAGCGGGCAGATCAGTGAGTGCGTTTGACGGAAAATTTCCAAGAAAATTCGTCGTCCAAATCAAGAGTTCGGATGAAACCGGAGAAATGAAACACAAAGACACAAAGGCACAAAGGCACAAAGAAGGCCGCCATCAAGAAATTACTTATGGCGGCCTTCTTTGTGCCTTTGTGTCTTTGTGTTTCATTTCTCCGGTTTCATCGAACTGCTGGTTCTTAGTATTTGTTGTCCGCCGTGACCGTTTGTTAGAGTGAGTACACCCCCTGAGGACGATCCCATGAAAAAGTGGTTACGGTCGGCTTTGCTGGCTTTCCCTCTGCTGGCGGTTTCTTCCGCAGACTGCACTTACCTGGATAATCCAGACCACTTTCTTTACGTGCCCGGACAGCATTGGCGGGAGATCTCCGGATGGACCGAGCGGGTTGCCCGTGACGTCAGTGCGGCAGACGGAATGCCCATGCCGCGGAAAAATCTCATTGACGAGCACATCTTCACCCGAATGGAGCGTGATGGCATTCACCCCGCGCCTTTGGCAGGCGATCAGGAGTTCTTTCGGCGGGTATACCTCGATTTGACCGGCCGCATTCCCTCAGTAGAGCAAGTCCGGTCCTTCATAAGCGACTCCAATCCGGCCAAACGTGATTTGCTCATCGATTCGTTGATCGGAACCGAGGAATTCGTCGACAAATGGACGATGTTCCTCGGCGACCTGTTCAAGAACGACGGGCCGTCATCGAACGTGAACCGCTATTTGCAGGGGCGGGACGCTTTCTACAATTACCTTAAAGAGGCAGTTTCACTCAATAAGCCGTATTGGCGGATTGCGCAGGAGGTGATCGGCGCTACAGGTGACACCTTCAAGGACGGCGCCGTGAACTGGGTGGTCGGCGGGACTGTGCCGATGGGTCCGATTCAAGATACCTATGATGGTCAGGCGGTGAACGTCGCCCAGATGTTTCTGGGGATCAACACTGTGGATTGCCTCCTGTGCCACGACGGCGCGCGGCACCTGGACGCGGTAAACCTCTGGGGTAAGCAGCAAAAGCGCTCCGACATATGGGGCCTGTCCGCGTTCTTTGCGCGAACGCAAATGAGAAGGGAAGTGGTCAACGCGGACCCCTTGTACGCCAGGTTCGTCGTCTCGGATGCGACTTCGGGTGAGTACGCTTTGAACACGCGCGTAGGTAATCGCACTTCTCGCGAACCTGTGGGAGACGCAAAGCAGATTACGCCGCGATACCCGTTCATGGCCGAAACAACCAGTTTTGGCCTGCCCCGTCGCCAGGAGCTGGCGATTGCCATTACGTGGGATCCCCAATTCGCAAGGGCCGCGGTGAATTACATCTGGGAAAAGCTGATGGTCGAAGCGCTGGTCTCGCCTTCCAATGGTTTCGACCTAGCGAGATTGGATCCCAACAATCCACCTCCAGCGCCCTGGACACTGCAGCCCACCAATCCGGAACTGCTCCAGGCTTTATCGCAATGGTTCCGCGACAACAACATGGACATGAGGCAGTTGATCGCGCTGATTGCGAAGTCGAGCGCTTATCAACTTTCATCATCCTATCCCGACACGTGGAGGGCCGCCTATGTCCCCTATTACGCGCGTAAGTTTGCGCGGCGGCTGGATGCGGAAGAGATCCACGACGCGATTGTAAAAGCCACCGGAATCCTGCCGCGGTATACGCTCGACTATGTCGGAGTCAACGATCCGCTGCCTCCCGCCAACTGGGCAATGCAGCTGCCGGACACGCGCGAACCGCGTTCGAATGGCCAGGTCGCGCAGTTTTTGAACGCCTTTGGACGCGGCGATCGCGACATTACGTTCAGGAATTCGAGCGGGTCCATACTTCAGGGGCTGAACATGATGAATAACAACTTCGTGATGACGCGCGTTCACGCCAATGACAACGGATCCAATGTTCAGAGGCTGCTGCGCGTAACCAGCGACCCTGCTCGAATCACCGAGGAGTTATACCTGGCGACGTTATCGCGCCTGCCGTCCTCCCAGGAAATGTTGGCTGCTTCAGACGTGATGCGCCAGGCCGGCATCCGGCGCGGCGCGGAGCTGATCCAATGGGCACTGTTGAACAAACTGGAGTTTCTATTCAGCTATTGAGCTGTAGCGGCGGTCTATGACCGCCGGCGGTCATAGACCGCCGCTACAGTACGGGTGGACCGAATGAATGGCATTGTCAATCGCCGACTGTTTTTTCAGATCGCGGGGACTGGCGTCGCCGGCTATTTCGTTTCTCCGTTCGACCTCTTTGCTCGAACGTCGCCGTATCCGGCTCAAGCGCCTCAGGTGACCCTGCTCAACACCGCCAAAAACGTCATTTTCATTCTGCTGGCCGGCGCACCAAGCCAGATCGATACGTTCGATCTCAAGGTAGGCCCATGGACGCCGGAGGACTTCCGGCCGACGACCATCAACGGAATGGATTTTCCAGAAGGGCTCATGCCGGCCATGGCGTCGCAGCTGAACCGAATCGCGATCGTGCGCAGCTGCCAGTCAAGTGCCCTGGTGCACGCGCTTCTTCAAACATGGACCCAGGTCGCCCGGAGTCCTGCCAGCGCGACCGGGAAGATCGCGCCGAATATCGGTTCAGTCGTCGCTCTTGAATTCGAGCCGAAGCGAACCGCGGACCAGAGGTTACCTGGCTTCGTTTCGCTGAACAGCACGGGAGGTCTCGTCAAGCAAGGCTACCTGCCGGGCCGCTATTCGCCGTTCGACGTCGTGGCTGCCAACAACGGCCTGGCCAATCTCGCGAACCCCGACGGCGAGGCGGCCATCGCAGAGCAATACTCGGTGCTTCAGGCTCTCGAGGCCGGCGGAATCCGGCGATCGGATTTCAACGACATGCAGGATTTTTATTCCAGCGCTCGCGCGATTATGAACGACCCTGCGGTGAATGCAGCTTTTCGCTCTACGGGTGCGGAACGGCTGCGTTACGGCAACTCCGCGTTCGGCACCTCGTGCATCGTTGCGCGTAACCTTGTGAACGCGAATTTGGGAACGCGTTACATCCAGATCTCGCTGGGCGGCTGGGATAACCACCAGAATATTTACACTCCCAACACAGGGCTATACGCGCCCGCACGTCAGCTTGATGCAGGTCTCGCGGGCCTCATCTCCGACCTTGCAACGATGCCGGGAGCAAATGGGACCACTCGTCTGGACGAGACACTGATCGTGGTCAAAGGCGAGTTCGGCAGAACCGTGGGCAGCCTCACTGACCTGAAAGGGCGGGATCACTACTTTGTGCATTTCGCACTTTTCGCCGGTGGCGGCGTCCGAGGCGGACAAGTGCTCGGCCAAACCACCGCGGATGGCCAGTACATCGAGCTTGCCGGCTGGTCCGAGGACAGGCCCGTACGCGCGGAAGACGTTGCGGCAACAATCTATTCGGCCCTTGGAATCGATTACACGACCGTACGCCGCGATGATCCGCTGGGCCGCGGCTTTGAATATATTCCGACGACGAACGATTGGCTCGCTTATCCGATTCGCGACCTGTTCTAGAAGCGAGGGAGATTAAACACAAAGGCACGAAGGCACAAAGGGGGCCGCAAAAGAATCATTTGATGCGGCCCCCTTTGTGCCTTCGTGCCTTTGTGTTTAATCTCCCTCGCTTCCGATTCCTGAAACCGTGCGTCTGAATCCTATAGACGCATGTAGAGTCCGCCTTACAAAAAGACTCTTCTTATATCTATTGTGGTTGTGGGTGTGCTTGTTATCGCAGGTATGCTATTCACCCGCACAAGTGCGAAGACGCCCGAATATGTGACGGCAACTGCTTGCCAAAATCGATCCACGAAATGCGCAGGCGCAAGTCGAAAACGCTGGAGCCGCAGCGGAGGCAGCACAGGCACAGGTCAGGAATGCGGATGCTGGACGGGCCACGAGGGAGGCTGAAGTCCGGAGCGCGCAGTCGAATTTAGGCGCAGCCGATGTGGATCGTAACAATACCGCAACCTTGTACAATCGCGCGGTTGAACTGAACAATAAAGGTCTCGTTTCAAAGAATGATTTCGACGCGGCCAGGGCGAACGCGGAGTCGTCCAGGGCAAAGTACTCGCAGGCTCAAGCCGCAGTCCAGCAGGCGGACGCCCAGCAAGCTGCTTCTTCCGCAGATATTGATCAGGCCAGGGCGCAACTGGCGCGTGCCCAGGCGGATTTGAAGCAGGCGAGAGTCAATCTTGGCTATGCAAACATTTATTCACCGGTGGACGGCGTTGTGATCTCACGAAACGTGGACGTCGGCGAGACCATTGCTGCCAGCTTGCAATCCCCCACGCTGTTTACGATCGCAAACGACCTCACCCGGATGCAGGTCAACGCCAGCGTCGATGAAGCCGACATTGGGAATGTGGCGGACGGCGCCGAGGTGACCTTTACAGTAGATGCATACCCACGAGAGTTGTTTCGCGGACGAGTGCAGGAGACACGGCTCAATCCTTCAACAGTGCAGAACGTTGTCACATACGGCGTGATTCTGGATGTCGACAATTCGGAACTCAAACTCAAACACGGAATGACGGCGAATACCACCATTATCGTGGAGCGCAGGGACCGCGTTCTGACGATTCCCAACACGGCTCTTCGATATACGCCGCCAGGGATGCAGCGTGAGCCCGTTAGAACAGAATCCATCCCGGACGAAATTGTGGATGTGGAGTCGCAGCATGCAGCACCCACACCTGCAGAGCCGGAATCGGCGCCGGGCCGGAAGTGGGATCCCGCCGACAAAGTCCATCAGACGCGATCGACTCAAAGAGTTGCGCGCTCGGGCGAGGTGTGGGTTCTCGGTCCGAATGGTACGCCCGAAGGGCGTAGTCTCGTTCGCGGCATTACGGACGGAGTGAAGACCGAGGTTGTGTCGGGACAGCTTCGGGAGGGAGAAGTCGTCATTACCGGTGAGAACACTACGAAAAATGTATCGCCGTCACAGCCGGTGACGCCGAATCCACTGCTTCCAGTTCCAAGAATGCCGGGCGGCGGCCGCGGGCGTTAATTAGGCTTTCAGCCAAAAAACCACCACTCACCTCGTTCGATTTCGAAAAGCCACCTGGATGTCTCGGAAAACGCGGACTCCCGCATCCGCAATCAACACGATCCCTCCGGTCAGCAAGATCCCGAGGAAAATGAGGAGTGGGATCAACTCATAAAACATTCACTACCTCCGAGTCGGTTAGAGTGTGCAAGGCCTCTGCCAAAGCTAAGTCGCTGAATCTGCGGGGAGACTGGAGGCAGTAGTGTGAAAGATTGACTCGCGGCCTATTCTTTTGGGGATCAGAATCAGCCGCGAATTACGCCAATTACGCGAATTCGGGGGGGAATTCTGGGGACAGACTCCGAATTCCGTGAACAGCGGCTCACGAAGAGCCGCACGGAATTCGGAGTCTGTCCCCAGAATTCCCCTTCCCAGAATTCCCCTCCGTCAGTTACACTTGGACGCACGTTCGGCATAGGACGAGTACACGGAGTCCAGCAATGCATTTTTTGTCCCGATACGCCTGGTTATCGGTTCAAGAAAGCGGCCGTATTTTTCGAGAGTCGTCCGATCATTCGTCGCGATTGCCTGCCTGACATCTTCTTCAATGGCCGGTGTGATGATCTCCATGCGGCCGACGAAAACGCGGGCGATCTGAGCCGGAGCAGGTTGAATATCCAACGGAAGGACTGAATCGATCACGTGTTGGGGAACGATATAGAGCAGACGGGTCCCTTCTTCGAACCACGAATCATGCCAGGTTTCGATCATGGCCTGCGCTTCTTTCCGGTAAAGGCCATGTGCAACAAGAATCCTTTCGAGATCCATTTGGAGAGCGCTCATGTTGCTCTGTTGCGATCCCCAATCCAACGCGACCTCATTCCGCAGCATGCCGGCAACCTGGTATCGCAGCTTTCCTCGGCGATTCTCAAATAAGATGACACCACTAACGGCGTCGGCCCGAAGATTCTTCACCAGAATCCTGCCATCCGCCATCGCCTTGACCGAGATGGGCAACGCGAAAGTTCCCACACCGCGATAGAAGAGAAACTTCTCTCTCTGCGATCCTACCTGCAAAGCAGCCGCATCCGTTTTGCGAGCGGCGTAGTAATGGCTTTGACCAGGCTCGACAGGGAACTCCGCTGCCGCGTTTGGCATGATTCTGACGTCGCGCCATTCGATCGCATCATTCATTCGGCTGACGGTTGCTTTGGGATACCACTCGGTTATGACGTTCTTTGTGAAAAGGACCTTCACGCTCGCCGTCGAGTCGCGCGAGGCATAGAAATAAAGGACGGGAGTCTCCATCCGGACTGTACCCAGTATGCCGCCTTTGAAGTTTCGAAAGCGAAAGCGGTCCACAAAACAAGGCAGATCGGTGGGACCTCCGAAAGGCCGCCACGAAACGGCCTGGCCATTCTCTCCGGCGATCGAGGTGAACGTGCCCCATTCGTGGAGCGTGACGTCTACCTGGTCATTGGGCTTCGGCGGATTGTTGAGAGCGTACGCAGCCATTACGATGACGAAAGACAGAAGGACGGACACCAGTAATCGAAACGATATTTTGTTCATTGATTTGTCCTTGCTTGTGAAGTCTTCAGAGTCGACTTGTTAATGAAGGCGGCGAGGGCTTCGATTTCGTCTTCCTTGAGATTCAGCTTTGGCATGTCTGCCGGTTTTATGCTCGGATCTGCGAGAAACTTCTTGAGATAGTCTGGAGGAAACCGCTTGGTTGTGAGATCAAACTTGGCGTCTGCTGTGCGCTCCGGATTGATTTCCCCATGTCGGTGGCAACCCACGCAGCCCTTCGCCGCGAATAAACGTGCTCCTCGAGTGTTCGGCGAAAACGGTGCCGGCACCGGGCTTTCCTGGGAGATGACTTTCAGGACTGGAAGCGTTGTTGCGGATGAATTGAAGCCGCTGTTGATGGTTATCGTCCACTCGCCGGGCTGCGGCAAGGTCACGGCTGTCGTGTACTCGCCGGACTTCGCAGTTCGAACGACGGCTGCTTTGGCCACGAGGCCGCCGGCTTGCGTGGCGCGAACGCTCGGTTGCAGGCCGGAGAGCAAAGTGACTCCGTGTTGACGAACGGTGAAGGTCAAGTTGAGGGGTTTTCCTGCAACCGCATAATCCGGCATGTCGTTTAGCGTGATGATTGCCCAGCCGCCGGCGTATGCAGCGGTAACAACGGCAAGCAGCGCCAGAACCGGAAGAATGAATCGAACCGTACTTCTATTCATTGTTTTTCCTTTCTATTGCCAGAGTTGAGACACGATTGCCTTCCATGCATCGAGCATCTTCGGATCGAGCGCCAGGATCCCGTCACGAGTGACTTGCGGCGGAGGCGGCAAAAGCTGGGCCAGGCGGTCATAGATGAGGCCGCGGGATTGCGCGTCCATACGCGGAAGCAGATGCCACAGCGTTAGTCCATCGCGCACGCGGGACTGTCGAAGCAGAACTTCAAGCTGACGGGTTTGTTCTGCTCCTTCGGTCGCGGAGTCCACGTAGTCCAGCGCGGATTGAAATTGCGAGGACGAATCCTCAAAGAAAGGTGTGCCCGGACCGGCGCCCGAGCGTGTTCGGCAAAACGCTCCGGCTGGAACGATGGTCTCGCGGGCATCGCGTTCCAGGGCAACCAGGCCAAGTGTGACGTGCAGCAGGCTGCTCCCGTCTTCCTGCACTTCGAGCGTGTATTTGCAGCCGAGATCCACAGCGGTCGCCGAAGGTGTTTCAACGATGAACAGTCGTGGTGGCGCCCAGGTGGTGGCTTCAACCTTGCCGCGATCGAGCGCGATTCGATGCTGATCCGATTTCGTCACGAGCAGGCGAATCGTGGTGTTGGGATCGATCGTGAGTTGGCCTATGTTCGCGATTTTGACCTGCGCTTCAGAGGACGAGCCCGTCTGAAGCACTTCTCCCGGGCGCAGCCGCGGTGTTCCGGGTATACCTGCCACTTCCCATGACGGTCCTTCAGGAACGTGACTGCGAGAGACGATTACAAAGAGCGCTATCGCAATGCCCAGGCTTGCGAGTGCCACCTGCGGAATCCATTGCCGACGCCGGGGAGCCAGGCGCGCTGCGTGGAATTCCTGCCATATCGACTCCGGCGCGCTCGATGGAGACAGCATGGAGGCGAGACGCGCTCCCGACCGGATTTCGTCATGAGCCGCGCGGCACCTCGGGCATTCCAGCAGATGCGCTTCGACGCGCAGTTTTTCAGGGGCAGATAGTTCCCCATGGTGGTACGCCGAAAGATGTCGAATAACATGCTGTCTAAACATGCGATAACTTCCTCGCCAGAATTTGGTGCGCCCGATTGAGACGCGAAGCCACCGTCCCTTTGCTGCAGCCGAGAGTCTCGGCAATTTCGTCGTAGGACAGGTCTTCGAAATACTTCAGCAGGATTGTTATTCGTAACTTGGGTTTCATACCGGCGATCACCGTCCGGACCGACGCTTCAAGCTCTCGCTGGATGTACCCGTCCTCAATAGACTTTCCCGGGTCTCGAGGCTCCCGCCCGCCGGACCAGTCGAAGGACAGAAAACGTCGAAGCGCACGCTTCCGGTCCAGGCAGGCATTGGTGACAAGACGGTAAAGCCATGTGGAGAACTCCGATCGGCTCTGGAACTGTGAAATGGTCGTCATTAACTTGAGAAAAACCTCTTGAGTCACGTCTTTAGCGGTCGCCTCATCGCCATCGAAGAAGCAAAGCGCGATGGAAAACACGCGGTCTTTACAGCTTTCGAACAGCAGGCGGAAGGCTTCGGTGTCCCCGCCCTGGCATGCTTCGATGGTCCGGTCATCGATGATGTGCTTGCTCATTAACTCCGAAATTCAACCCTGAGACGTGTGGGAGCGATGATTTCTTCCATTTTATTTGAGACGCAGGGGGAATGGGGAAAGGTGAATACTGGAGAAGGTGGAGAATGATGGGAATAGGGAATGGTGAGAAATGGATTGAGCGGGAATAAAGGAGGAGCGGCAATAGAGAATGGGCAGGAATAGAGAATGAGCGGGAGTGGGAATGGAGAGTGGAAAATGAGAATGGGAAATGGATGAGAATGGGAAACGGATGAGGGTGGAAAACGGATTCCCCTCCTTGGAAAGGAGGGGTGGCTGCGCCATCAATAAAATGCTGCGCAGCCACCGATTAAAAGGCGCAGACGGGGTGGTCAGTCTGGTACCTACATTGCTCTGGTGCCACGAGTGCGAAAGCGGGGCATTTACAACGTCAAAGCCAAAGAGCTGCAGCGTAAAGCTCTGCGAAATTCCTCAACCTCAGCAGAAGCCGTGCTCTGGAATAATCTTAAGAATGGTCAACTCAGTGGCAAGAAGTTTCGCCGGCAAGAGAGCATAGGCCCGTACATTGTCGACTTTTATTGTCCGGAAAATCGGTTAGTTGTCGAACTTGACGGTGCCAGTCATTTCACTGAAAACGGTGCGGAGTACGACGCGAAAAGAACGCACTATTTTCGGGACCGAAACATCCGAGTGATCCGGTTCGAGAATAAGACAGTCTACAGGGACTTGGAATACGTGCTCGAAACGATAAAAGGTAATCTGGAATGACCACCCCGTCTGCGCCTCCAAATGAACGGATCAATTCTATTGATGGCGCAGCCACCCCTCCTTTCCAAGGAGGGGAATCCATTCTCCGCTCCCAATAAATTGTCCAGGATTCAGAAGGAATGATATGGCATTTCAAATTTGCTCAGCGATCATCAACGACAGAAGATTTCTGTTACAAATTGGCGGTCGGCGGTCGCAGATTTCAGATCCGTCGAGTTCCGTCTGGTCAGGCAAGTATGTTTGCCCTTTCCAAGGGGAATCCATTCTCCGCTGCCAACAAATTCTCCAGTAACTATGGGAGCAGCGTGTAATTCAAGATCCAAACGAGGAAGAGCACGACCGGGACATGTACGACGAACTGCAGCGTGGAGTAGCCCACGATGTCGCGCGGTTTCAAACCCAGGATTCCAAGCAGTGGCAGCATCCAGAACGGATGGATCAGGTTCGCCAGCGCCTCGGTCGCGTTGTAGGTTTGCACAACCCAACCTAAATGGACCTGCAGGGATTTGCCCGCCTCCAAAATGTATGGCGCTTCAATCAGCCACTTTCCACCTGCCGACGGCACAAACAATCCAAGCACAGCCGAGTAGATTCCGACGAGCACAGGAAACGTGTGCTGCGTCGAGACGGCGACGAAGAAGTGCGCCAGCTCTTTGGCAAGCCCCGATTCCGTCATCATCTTCACGATGCCGCCGTACAGCGGATACTGAATGAGAACTCCGGCTACCGACGGCACCGCTGCAGCAATAGCCTGAACGAAAAAACGCGGTCGCCAGTGAAGAAGCAGGCCGGCAATCAGGAACAGAAAGATGTAATGATTGAGCTCGAGTATGACGCTCGGTCCCTTCGTGAGGACTTCGCGAATGAGATAGGCAATACCCATCGCCGAGATCAGCACTGTCAGAACCGGGCTGTATTCCAGCCATTCCCCCGGCGTCTCCGGTTTCCCCGTTGCCGGGACGGCCGGTTCATACTTCACACCCATCTCTTCGATACCGCGAGCCTGCACCGCCTCCGGATGCGAGTAGTAGGCGATCACCATCGAAAGCGCCATCAGTAACACCGCGATCAACATGCCTTGCCACAGACCCAGGGTTTGTCCCAGCGGAATAACGCCACTGATCTGCTGGATCGATTGCGGTAGAGATCCGGGAGCAGCCATGATCAGTGCCGCCGACGAAGACAGGCCGAGCGCCCACACGCTACCCACGCCCAGATATGCCGCGGCCCCGACAGCGCGGTAGTCCGCGCCGTGGACCCGATGCGTCACCTCGCGCGCCAGGAGTCCACTGAAGATCAGGCTGAAGCTCCAGGACACAAGCGAAGAGAGCATCGAAAACAGTCCGACAAATGCGGCCGCGCTTTTTCCGCTTTGTGGGATTTCAGCCATGCGGCGGATCACCGCGTAAACAGGCGGGGCCGTGGCGACGGCGTAACCGCTGACGATGATCATCGTCATTTGCATCGTGAAAGCGACCAGGTCCCAGAACCCTGCGCCGAACCATTCGGCCGTTTGAATAACGGGGCTCCCCAGGGCGATGCACGCCCCAGCCACGAAACAAACGGCGAGGAGCGCCAGAGCGAATGCATCCGGGAACCACCGTTCGAACCATTCGGACAGGCGCAGGCCGGCCGTGGCCAGCCACGAACCGACCGATCTCTCTTCAGCAGCTTTCATGAAGGAGGACAAAGGTAACTCTGGACAGTTCCAAGCCGCGAATTACGCCAATGACGCGAATGGGCGCATCAAATGATTCCTAAGCGCCCATTCGCGTCATTGGCGTAATTCGCGGCTTGGATCTATTCCAGAATTACCGAACTACTGGGCTTTTCCAAAGTTCTTGGCAAGATAGTCCACAAGCAGCGGAGCCTCGTCATCACTCACCGAGGCGCCCTTGTCCCTCATGCTCTGGACGATACCTTCCCAGGAATCCTTGTCGTACTGTTTACTTACGATCCGATCGAGGTTATGGCACGCCGTGCACGCGCCTTCCAGAATCTTCTTCCCCGGGTCGTCAGGTAACTGCGCCTGGCCCGCACCGAATGCCAATGCCGCCAGCGCAGCGGTTACCAGGATCCATGATCCCATCTTTGCGAATACTTTATTCATGTTTGCACTAACCCACTGATGATGTTTTGACAAGCGGTGATTTACCTTTCAACAAGTCAACTTGTCAAGCCAATTGCTGCTGGGTTACAGTTCAGGCCCTGCCCTAGGCGTGGCTATTCCCAATGGTGGTGAATTTAGGAGGAATTAGTAGCAGCTATGAGTAACAAAAGCTTGGAGGAAGTCTTAAAAACCGTCGAGAGTCCGGTCAAACTATTACGTAATTCACAAATCGGACCGTATGCCTTCCCGGTAGTGCGTCACGAGTTCACGAACTGGAGAGACGAACAACGTGCCTGGCGGGAGACCTGCGCTCTGCTGGATCTGTCTCATCACATGACGGATCTTTATGTCGAGGGCCCCGATGCACTCAAATTGTTCTCTGATCTTGGTGTAAACACTTTTAATAACTTTAAACTGAATCAAGCCAAACAGTTTATTGCGTGCAACCCCGACGGATATGTGATTGGTGACGCGATTCTCTTTCCTCTGGATAAAAACAAATTCAATCTCGTTGGACGCCCACCGGCTCACAATTGGGTGCAATACAACCTGGAGACCGGCGGGTACGACGCGAAAGCAGAAAAGGACGAAAGGTCCTTTGTCAATCAGGGCAAACGAAAGGTCTTCAGGTATCAGGTTCAAGGCCCCAACGCTGCCAAAGTCATGCAGAAGGTAACGGGAAAACCCGTGCCGGATATCCGATTCTTTTACATGGACACATTCAAGATCGCCGGCCGGGATATCCGCGCCTTGCGTCACGGGATGGTCGGACAGGCCGGATGGGAAATCTTTGGTCCCTGGGAATACGGAGACGAAATCCGGGACACCATCGTTAACGCCGGACAAGAGTACGGGATCCGGCAAGTCGGCGCCAGGACTTACCCGACAACCTGCCTCGAATCGGGTTGGATTCCATCCCCCCTTCCGGCGGTTTACGTCGGTGAAGAGATGAAAGGATACAGGCAGTGGTTGAGCGCAACGGGTTATGAAGCCATGGCTTCACTCGGAGGCAGTTTCTACTCCGACAACATCACGGACTACTACCTGACGCCCTACGACCTCGGTTATGGACCTTTCGTCAAATTCGACCACGATTTCGTCGGACGAAAAGGCGTTGAAAAAATGGAGAAGAACCAGCGGCGCAAGAAGGTAACGCTCGTCTGGAATGGCGAAGATGTAGCGCGTGTCTTTGGATCCTTATTCCAGCCCGGCGACATCGCCAAGTATATCGATTTGCCCCTGGCCAACTATTCAACGCTGCCGTATGACAAGGTGTTGAAAGGCGGCAAGACTGTCGGGATATCGACCTACACCGGCTACACGTACAACGAACGCGCGATGGTCTCGCTGGCGATGATGGATATCGAACATAGTGAACTGGGCTCTGAGGTCACGGTCGTCTGGGGCGAGGAAGGGCGCGGGTCGACGAAACCGACAGTCGAACGCCACGTTCAAGCGGAAATCCGGGCGACTATTGGACCTGTCCCTATCTCCGAAGTTGCACGTGTCTCGTATCGGCCACAGTGAACCGGGGGAAAACAATGTAGTGGCGGGTTCAGCCCGCGTTAAGGAGAGTCACACATGGCGTACATTTTCCATGAGGATCAGTTACCGAAGCTGATCTCGGTCGTGCCTGGCCGCGAGCGCACGTTCTTCGTCAACAAGGAACTGACGAACATCGACGACATGCTCGCTGGAGTCATGCACTACAAGAGTAATGCTTCCTCGCCGTTCCATCTTCACGAGAACTGCGAACACTTCTATTTCATCATCGAAGGAAAGGGTACCGTCGAGACGCCTGAAGGCGTTCGCCCGGTCGAGCCCGGAAGCCTGGTTTTCATCCCGCCCGAGGCCAAGCATCGCCTTCGCGCCACAGACACAGGCCTGTTCTATTTCGAATTTCAGGCGCCAAACCGATTCAAAACCACAATCCTCGACGGAACACCGGACGACCTGCGATGGGACCGCGTGGACGGCGGCGTGTGGGTTCAGACCTAGGAGATTTTTATGCCAAGCACCACATTCATCGATACGAACAAGCTTCCTCGGAAGCAGACCTCCGAGGGTGAACTCACTGAAATCCTGAATAAAGAACTGGTGGACGCCAAGAACGTGCACGGATCGCTCCGCTGGCTCAAATCAGGTGAGAAATTCAAGGCGGACGCCGGCGAGAAGCACCAGCTCATCTACCTCATGGAGGGAAAGGCCAGCATCAACCTGGAGAACAAGGACCACGATGTGACCAAGGGTATGGGCATCTATCTCGGCCCTTCGGAAACGGCGACGATATCTGCCGCGGCCGGAGATTCGGTGAAGCTGTTCCATCTCATCGTTCCGCAGATTCCAAGGTAAAACTACGAATTAAACACAAAGGCACAAAGGCACCAGGGGTAATTCGGGGACAGACGTCTAAATCACCTAATTAGCGTTTAAAGGTTGTTTCTTGCTAATTAGGTGATTTAGACGTCTGTCCCCGAATTACCCCTGGTGCCTTTGTGCCTTTGTGTTTAGTGCGACTTACTTCGGAGCACTCAGCATCTCAATTTCAAAATCGAGTGTCGCGTTTGGCGGGATCGCTCCCGGGAAGCCACCCGCCCCGTACCCCAGGTTCGGTGGAATGATGAGTTCTCGTTTTCCACCGGCCCGCATGCCCTGCAGTCCTTCCGTCCAGCCCTGGATGACCCGGGTCTGGCCGATCGTCACCGGGAAGGGACTCTTTCCAACCGAGCTGTCGAACTTGCTACCGCGCTTTCCGTTTTCGTACAGCCAGCCGGTATAGTGCACCTCGACTCTGTCGCCGACCTTCGCGGCCTCTCCCTTACCGACGACGATGTCGGTGTACTTCAACCCGGAAGCGGTTGTGACTTGCTTGGGCTCAGTCTGGTTGCCCTTTTTATCCTGACTCAAGGTAAGCACCCCCATCATGCCAATAAGTGCGCATGCGAACGAGACTATCACCATGGTTCTCTTCATCAAGCCTCCCTGTTCGAACGATCCAGTCATTATAGCCATGGAGAACGCCTACTTGCGAGGTGTCCTGCTCAGCAGGCCCACGAGGTTGTCCTCGGAGTCGCGGAAAATCGCCACCCAAACATCCTGATTCCCCAGCTGGCCGACGATGTGGGGTTTATCGTCGATTCTTACGTCTCGGCTCGAAAGCTCCGCCGCGGTCTTCTGGATATCGTCCACGTCGAAATAGATCACGGAACCGGGATGATCCAGCTCCGGAGACTCCGCCCGGCTGATCAGCAGGAAGACTCCTCCACACTCGGCAATCGAAATAACCGGGGTGGTGACGATCATCTTCAGCCCCAGTGTGTCGCGATAGAAAGCAGTTGCTCGTTGCAGGTCTTTGGCTCGCACGGAAATCTGGGCAATTTTTGAAAGGTTCATTTTCGGCTCCTTGTGGGAATAACCTAGCTGGATGGCCGACCTCCCGTCGTCTCGAAAATCACCTTTTTGCTGTAGCGGGGGTCTATGACCGCCGGTTTGAGAGGCGGAATTTGCCTGGGGGAATGCCGAACGATCTTGAGAACAAAGTGCTGAAGGAGCCGACACCTTCGAAGCCGACGCTGAGACACACGTCGCAGATCGAAAGGTCCGTGCGGGCCAGGAGCCTGGCTGCGGCTTCGAGCCGCCTGGCGGTTAGAAACTGGTGGGGCGTTTGCCGGAAGACCTGTTTGAAAGTTCGCAGCAGATGATTCGGCGAAAGACATGCCACTCTCGCGACATCTTCCAGCGTGAGCGGTTGATCCAGACACGCTCCCATGAAGTCTCTGGCACGATGCAGGCGGCGAAACAGTTCTTCGCGCGTCGACGCGCGAACGCTGGCGATCTGCTCCACGTCCTGGCGAACTCTCTGGTGAACATTCAGGAGGCGCCGCATCATTCCGTACAGCTGCTCATGAACCCATCCCGGATCTGCTTTACGAAGCGCAAACTCGGCCTTGAACATCGAGAGGGCGGGCGAAAGAACAGAGTCGTGTGGATAGGTTTTGTCGAAAAAGTGGATCGGCTCAGTCGAAGGCGCCTCGGGATTATCCAGAAGCTGCGTGGTTGCGCGCGAAAGGCTGTGGTGAACCCGCTCGGCCAACCCGTCTTCGAAGAATATGCAGAACGACTCTCCATGGCTGCCGTCCGCGACGCTGATGGAATAGTCCTGACTTGTGTTCAAGATGAGATACGAACTGTCGTCGACCTTACAGAAGCCGCGGCCAACATCGTAGAACGCCTCACAGCCCGTGAACGACTTGATCGAAAGGCATCCCGTTCCGGACCAGCGATGGCCGTGAGTTCCCCGCTCATGCAGAACGAAGCTGTATGCGCCGAGGGCGCGTTTCATGCGCAAAATCATATACCCGCTGCATTTTTCGACAAACGGATACTCGCCGGTACGAATTCGTAGGTGAGGAAAACAATCGATGCGCCGGTGGGCAGTGTCGAAAATAATTAGGCCGCGAATTACGCGAATTACGCCAATGGGCGCATTAAAGAATCGTTGATGCGCCCATTGGCGTAATTCGCGTAATTCGCGGCCATTCCCTAAAACTGATAAACCCACAGCGACTCTCCGATCCTGTCAACGGGCTGGTACTTTCGCCATGCCGGATCGAGGGCCTTCAGGCGGGTGAGATGGTGGGCGCTGATAATGTGCACGCCGGGGATCGGTCCCCGGTACAGGAGTCCTCTCCATTCTCCGTTTTGAGGCAGACCGTAATAAGCGGGATTATCGAAGGGGGAGAATGAATAGATCGCAACGTCCTTGATGCCTCGCTTTCGTACGTATTCGGAGGCTTGTTTCAGTCCCTGCCCCCAATCGACATTGGAGTCGTCGAGAATTTCTATCCCTCCCCGGGCGCCGCCGGCCATTTCATTGAAGTAAGGAATGTAGTTTGGGAATGACGAGAGGCCGGCCCATGCCTGCCAGGCAACGAGAATGAAGACAACAGCGCGTCCCACTCGATTTGTCCAATAGTCAGGCACAATTCGGCCGACCCAGACGAAAACGAGCGGAAAGATCGGCAACAAATAGCGGACGCCCAGGTCGCCTGCCCCTATAGAAGTCACAAGAACGTAGAATCCGATGCCAAACAGCAAAACAGCTTCGCCAAAGCCGCGGATCGGTATCGAGATCGCGCGTGCCGCGGCCAGCATCATCAGCACCAGTGTGGCGAGTGTCGCCTTGAAGGCGAAAGCAACCAGAAAGTAGTACCACCAGCCACCTTCCTTCAACTCGCCGAACAGGTAATAGCGATAGTTGGCCACGTGATTCGCATTCACAAGGCGCGCATTCTTGAAATAGACCAGCGGCGAGGCCGAAAAAAGATAGGAGGCCTCAATCACAAACAGCGACGCGATGGCCATTACGACCAGATTTCGAATTTCTCTGGGCGCTTGCTTCTTCCTGTCGGAGGACTGCCACAGACGCAGGGCCGACAGGACCACTATGAGAAGCGGCAGCAGTCCACCGGAGAATTTGCTGGCCATGGCCGCGCCGAGAGCGAGACCGGCGCAGAAACTTTTCCGCAAGGTCGGTTGGTCACCCTGTTTCGAAAACAGGTACAACGTTAGAGTGCTGAAAACAGCCAGGGGAACGTCGGTAGTGACCAGCGTCCCGTGGGCCAGGAGATTCGGGGAGAACGCATACAGCCCCAGAGCCACGAGGCCGGCCCTGGGACCAAAAAGATCCCGTGCCCAGAGAAATGTAACGATGGCACCCAGCGCAGCCAGTGCGATCATCGGGACGCGTCCCCAGAACAAAAGTTGATCGGCGTTGTTGCGGTACAGAAAATCGAAACCGAACGGATATTCGATGGCATTCCACCAGTATTCGTCCGTTGTATCCAGTTTTGGCCGAATCATCAGAAGAGGGATGGCTGCGATCAGTTTCGCCAAAGGCGGATGTTCCGGGTTGATTCTAAAATCCCGCGTCAGCCAGTAACTGTAACCGGATGAAAGATGAGGCAGTTCATCGCACGTTGCTGAAAGCTTCGGCAGGGAGAGCAATGCCTGCAGGCAGAAGATGAGAACCAGACATACCGCAGCGGTACGGTAGCGGGAATTTTCGCGTTCAGGACTCAAATTGCCATCCCAGGCCCGGTCCGGCGATCCAGAGCCGGTACAACAGTTGAGAATAGCAACGAGGCGAGGATACGAAGCGATAAAAATGCGTTCAGGTTCTGACCGCGATTTGACTTCGGCCTATTGCCAGGCGCGGTTGTCGACGGTGTTCTCGTAGGTCGCCCCCGGCACCGTCATGTTCCACTTCACCGTCCAGTTGTAGGTATCGTCGAAGCGCTCGCGCGTGTAGGGCTGCGGAGGGGCGTGCAGCAGCCGCCAGGTCTGCAGCTCCTCGGGCTGGAGCAGGCCGCCGGTCTCGCGCGAGAGGTAGTGGGCGAAAGGCGTGGGGTCCTTTTCGATCAACTCCACCGCGCGTGCCTGGGCGCGGAACATCTTCTTGAGCGTGTCGCCGTCGAGGTCGTCGCCGGCCGCCTCGGCGCGAGTCGAATGGGACTCGATGAGGATGCGCATGCCCCACTTCTGCGCGACGCTGATCCAGGGCTCCATCAGGCTCGCTGCCGCGACTTTTCCGTCGCGCACTGCCTCGAGGCGCTTGAGCATCGAGCCGATGTTGGTGCGCT
>Ga0137397_10000480_pt1 | contig 27500 bp, 40 predicted proteins | sample czorhiz116metaG_FD_106658 | JGI IMG/M metagenome (GOLD analysis project Ga0137397, IMG submission 106658) | Vadose zone soil microbial communities from Angelo Coast Range Reserve, California, USA - czorhiz1.16 metaG | ecosystem: Environmental > Terrestrial > Soil > Vadose zone | place: USA... | reverse complement strand
GTTTTTCTTTTCTTTATCATTTTCGTTTTTTATCAACTCATATCTCTATTATATACTTTTTTATGTGAAAAGTAAATAAAAAAAGTAGGAAATTTCCTACTTTTTTTATGACAGAAATTGGAGACAAAATTATCGAAAAATTGAATGAAAATTGTCTGAGTGTGTAATTTCTATTGCATGTTTTCCGTCGATAAAATCATCAATATTCGCCCAAATCTCGCCACTACATCTATCACATGAAGTTGCTATTTTCACTTCTCTATTTGCAAACATTTCTGCATGAGGATTATTTTGTGCATTATATGCTTCTAAAATTGTCTTATATTTTTCTTTTGCCAACTCCATTTCTTTGACACTATAAACGTAATACGTTCTTCCAGAATTCACCAATTCTCTCATTATTGTACCTCTCTAATAGATTCCATCATATGCATTTGAATGAGTAACATGAGTTGTTCCATCATCATTGATGTCGCTAACACTTACAGATATTACTTCACCACATCTTTTGCATGTTGCTAGAATTCTAACATTCTCTCTTGCAACCATTCTTGAAAATTGAATGTTATTTTTTAAATATTCTTCTGTTATTTGTGTGAGTTTTTCTCTTGCTTCTACGATTTCATGATTTTCAAAGATGTATTTATCACCTTGTTTTCTCATTAAAATTATCCTCTATATTCTGTAATGTCAAAGAAAAATTTATTTTCTTTCGATATTTTTGTTAGATCCCTATCTAAAAGCCAGAGATCTATTTCAATTATGTACGATCCAATAATATTTTTTGTATGATCATCTTTCTCTATTTGCAACAAGTGTCGTAAATGTATTTTTTGTTCTATTTTTTTCTTTAATTCATTAAAATATAATTGGTGAAGACCAATATTTTCTACAACAAAATTATCATGAATAAAAATAAGAAAATCATGCTCATGCAGACACATTTTACATAATATTCTTATTGCGTTTATTACATGTGGATTAATTTCTTGTAGCTCAAGATACGTATTAATATTTCTAATATAAAATTTTTTATTTTCTTTCTTTATATCTTTAAATAACTCGTTTATGTTATTCTCCAAAATTAAATTGCTCTCTTTCAACAATGACCTTAAGCTTGTCTCCTTCAATTTCGAATTTATATCCCAAGCTTTCTAAATATGATTGAAGTACGAAAACTTCAGACTGAAGTGAGGAATTATTCTCCATCTGTATATATAATTTCATCATTTTATTCATAAGAAACTCATGTTCCTCTGGCATAATATCGCTAACTATTGTATTACTTCCCCTTCTCAAGACATACTTACCATTGTTATAAAGTATGTCTATCTCATAGAAGAGAAACCAGCCGGCCGTTTTGCAAAAAACCTCCTCGAATTCTCTTCTTTGCTCTCTTGACAGTCCTTTTTCACTCAATCTTCGTTTTGCGATGGTAAGTGATTGTAATTTACCAGATATCTCTTCAAAGAGAAATTTATTACCCATTATTCATAATCTTTCGGGTCAAATTCATAATATACCGAAACAGAAATGACTTCAAGAAGTTTTTCTAGTCTTTCAATGCATAATTCAAATCCATTGTCTAACAGCCATTCGACTTGAAATGTGAAGTCTTTTATTTGAACTTCACCCATTGTTTGAACATCATCTAAAATACCAAGATTACCAGATTTCTCTAATTGCTGAGAAATCCTTTCACTTACACACAGCATACAAATACCTCTCTCTTTTCTCTTTAACATTTTCTTTGACGTTAACTTTTAACTTATATTATATATTATACTACAAAAATTGCTAAAAGTAAATACTTTTTATCACCAATATTTTACTTTATTAATCTTTCCATTATATTAAGTAATTCTTCTTTTTTCATATAGGGAGTTGTTACTCCAAACTTTGATTTAATTACAGATGCTATTCCGCTGTGAGACATCGCGATGTTTTTGTCTCTTGTTTTTGGAGAAAAACCAATCCAAACAGGAAGTGGGCTTGAACTCTCATGGTTATATAATTCATTTAGCCATTCTATAATGATTTGTGATGTATAGACATTTACACTAAGCATATACGAGTTTTCATAAATTTTAACAACTCCACCGACATAAACAAAATTATGTGTTGTTTGCCGACAAATCTCTGATATTGTTAATCCTGTGTCGAGCATAAGAGAGATAAGAGCAAGATCCCTTTTTCCTTTTTTCGTTGCTCTATCAATTGTATCTGCAATCTTTGCAAATTGTTCTTTTGTAATTCGTGTTGCCTTTATTTCTCTTCCTTCACTTATTCTCTTTACGTGTACAAATGGGTTAAAATCATAGTAATTCGAGAAAAAATTGTTTAAAACACCAATACGTAAATTTCGTGTTTGAGCAACTTGTCCAACGAATAATTCTGCTTCTTGTTGAATATTTTGACAATTTTCAGACGTAATTTCAATATTTTTTTCAAGAAGTATTTTTGAAAATGTATTTAAGACTTGTGAATACGTTTTTTGTGTATTTACATTCCCCCTTTTTTCAACAAACTCTTTGATGCTTTCTCTTATGTTTACCATCATTAATTCCTCTTTTACTAGATGAACATCCTGAAGTGGATGTAAACTAATTATACCTTTTAAAAATAAAACCTCTAATATTCATCTGGTGTGTTTATTTTTTTATCAATACGTATTTTTTATTTTACTTCAATTATTTACGAAGAGACAGTATGATAGCCTCATAAGTATTTTTATGAGGCTAAACAATAGAGTGAGCATTATTGTTCTACAGTTGTAATGACACTATCAATAGAAAGTGCACGAATCATTTCTATGTCTTCGCTCGCTAATTCTTTGTACGTTTCTCCCCTAAGAAACGTGTACTCTTGCATTCTTATTACAGTAAAATACCCGAATTTTAAAATTTCACTTATCTTTGTGTCTTCATGAAAAACTGCTGTAACTCTTGTAGAGCATCTTTTTTCAGTAAAAATGGATTGCAACATATTTCCGAACATGCTCATATTAGATGTATCTGTCAACCATCTCCCAATGGCATCTTCTCTAGTTGTATCAGTTATTTTCTTTGGCATTTCTTTCACTATCTTTACTTGTTGTTGTTTTTCTCTAAATTTTTCTATGTCTTCAGTTGTTATAATTTCCTCTTTATCAAAAATGATAAATGTTTCTTGTTCACCGTTTGTACAACGTTGACAGTAACTACACCTTTCATCAACAGTAATATTATTTTGTCTTGATTTTGGCAGTTCAGACCATTTAACGAACCTCAGACACCTTCCGCAATAATATAACCTATCATATATGGTATCGTCATTTATTGTGCTAATGGCTTCTTCTAGTTTTTCTCTCGCAATATGTGCAAACCATGTACCAAATGATGTTTCTATTTCATCTGCCTTAACAGAGGCAAATCTAATTGTTTTATCATTTAATCCATTAACTCCAATATATTTGAATAAACCTTTAATTGCTTTTGAAAGAAAACTCTTTGCATTTTTTTGTCTTGTTATATCTTGCTCAGTCAACATTTTCTTTTCCTTTATTAAGATCCTTTTATGAAAAAGATGATCAGACACACAACGCTGACAATCAAAATTCCTTTAATAATGTCTTTCTCTTTCGCGAGAACGAGAAAAACGAAACTTGTCAGTATACTTCCAATAAGAAGCCAGAACATAACTAATTCAAATGGAAGTGCAACTGCCTTTACGAAAAGTAACACCATGCCTCCTTCTTTAAAAATAATACCTGATATTAACATATCAGGAAGCACTACTAATGTGTCATCATAATATGAACAAACGTACTTGCAACAAGACCCAATGTATTTGTGAGGTAGAGCATTCCAACTACCTCTGTTAAGAATATGGCAACCCCTAACCAAAAATCATTAGGGTGTGGTTCTGTAAAAATTTTTCCTAAAACAAACGTGTACGGCATACCTATAAGCGCAACAGGGACAAGAAGCCATAATCCTAGCTTTGGATCATAGTCCATAATTCTAAACGCTGCCCAACAATAAATGTAAATTGCAATTATTGCAGGAAGCACTACTTTCCACAAACATCCATTTCTTTTTCTTTGATTTTCATAATACACTTTATTGTTCCTTTTCCTTTACTTTTGTGATAATAACACTTTTGTTTGCTTTTCTTGCAATTCTCACTGTCATCCATGTTCCAGATCTTGTATAACTTTTATCTGGCATATATTCATCACAACTAGGAAACGCTAATAGTTCATCTCCCAATTGTACCATTCTTTTATCTCTATCACGGTAAGTTGTTTTTGCCGGCATTTCCTCATAACTTGTACACCATGTCTGCCAATATTTTTCTGTGGTTTCTCTTTTACTTGGCAACACTGTATGAACTTTTATATTCATACCACATGCAATTTGTGCTGCCAAAGCGTCAATACCAATACACCCTCCTGTTATAAATTCTAACTCTTTGCCAAATTGTAAAATATAAATAGAAAAGATCTTTTCTATTTTCTGAATAGCATCTTCTCTATTTATATTTCTACTCCCAGTTATCGATACTCTCATATTCTTTTACTTTGAGCTCTAATATTTTTGTAATGTTATCTTTACACTTTTCAAGACGTTCAAAGTCTTCGCCAGAAGCCCAAATGCCAGAAAGAGTATCACTCTCCTCAGAAAGTAATCTTCTTGTTTCATAAAGTGTTGAGAGAACCTGATACAGCACTCCAGGACAATCTATTTTTTCATCTGGAAATAATTTGATAAGTCCAAAGAAAACATTAAATTCTTCTTCTGTTATATTTGTTTTTAACTCTTCAAGCAACCCTGTGTAAAGGCTACTTCTCTTCATATACGCGAAGATAGTATCAATCTTTGTTTCTCTTATTTCATTTCTGTGCATCTTTTTTCTTTTCTTTCTCTTCTACCAAAATGTATTGGCTGTTAACTATTTTCAATAATATTTTTTTATTATGAAACCATTGTTTTCTCTGCTGAACTAATCTTGGTTCTAATGCAAGATTTAATTCAGCCAACTTTACTTGCACTATTCTCTGATCCAATTCTTTCTTCTTCTAATTCTCTAAATATACGCTTTACAAATCTTAAAGAAACAGTGTATCCATGTAACTCCATAATGATATGCAATTTTTGTGCAGTTAATGGTTCTATCTTTCTTTTATTTGCTATAGCAATTTCATAGTGTTTTCTAATAGTATTTTCCATTAGTTTTGTATATATTCTCCTGTCTGTGTGCTATCAAATTGATGTTTATCTACAATGACATAATCATATTGGCAATTACTGCTGCCATTCATTGTTTTTGCGTACGTGCAATTACTTATCTCTAATTCGTAACTTGCTGGGTTATACTGTACATAATAAGAAGTTGAATATCTATATTGTGTGCAATATCCATTTTTATATTTTACACAATATGAAGACGTATTTGGCTCTAACGAAGTAGAGGGTGCGGTGTAATATTTGTGTATAACATATCCTTTACCATTGAGTCCACATGATGATAGAATAAATGTAAACATCAAAATCATAAGTAATTTTTTCAAAATTTCTCACTCTGTTCTTTCACTGCATCAAGCATTTTTTTATACGATTTTTGAGGTGAATGTCTACGCGTATGAAAACCGTAAAGCCCTGACATAATTTCACATAAAGTAACATCGTGACTGTAATATTTTATAATTCTCATAAGAGCATCATGATCGTTTTTTATTTCTTCTATGTCTGCCTCGTCTTTTGTAATATTTTCTTTTAATCTAGCCAGTGTTGCTCTTGTCATTTTATTTTCCTATAGTGTGAAACTATGTACAGGTGGCATCTTCGTTTTACTATGATCAATACCTGCATTTGCAACAAGTCTGTCACAAATTGGGCCACAACCACTTGTCAATTTTAACGTTTCAGGGTTCGTTAATACTTTACCGCACCTCCAGCATCTTCTGCTCAAAAGAGCAAAGTACATTCCATAACTCTCTTGATCGTTCCCTAACACAAGAATTTCGACAGCCTTCTTTATCACGCTTTCTTTGCGTGCTGTCATTGTTGGGTCTATGAAAAAATTACTAAGAAAATGTAACTCACCAGTCACTGTAATATAGGCAATATCAACATATTGCTTTAAATGTAACACTCGAATACGCCTTGAATGAGGAAAATGGTGTTTTGATCCTCTCGTTGTAATCCATACTGTCACATGACGCTTTACATTATCTCCAACATTGTATGGAATTGTGAATTTGCCATTAAACAGTTTCACGACGCTTGGAACGTTATAGTGATCTACTGTTATTGTTTTTACGCTAACACTCGCAATATCTTGACGATATTGGACACGATCTTGTTTATCACTAATACGCTGTTTCCCTATTGCGTTATCTGTAGGGCAATTGACATGATATCCTAATCTTTGATGATAATGCCATTTAAATTCGTCTCCTGCTTCCCATTCTATGCCACAATGCATACACATACCTTTGAATTTTGATGGCATTATTTTGAAAGTAGAAACTGTTACCATATATTTTTCCTCACTTTATATGTTTACTTCTATTTATATTATACTACAAAAGTGAGGAAAAGTACATACTTTTATGATCAATTATGATCAATTTTTAAATTTCAGAAATTTTCACTTTGATTATTTCAAGTGTAGCGAGTGTTGAATTGCTTGCTTCCAGTGATTTTTTTACCTCGTTAAGTTGCAAAATGAGATTCTGACTAAATGTCCCTGAAGTAAAACCAGCAGTAATTTCTGCTGTCAACGACTCTATTTTCACTCCATAATAATCAACTTGTTGAATACAAATTTGTTCAACTTCATATTCAATTATTTCTAGTATTCTTTTTTTCATTTCATTTGAACCAGACACCAAAGCATCATGGACGGCTATTCTAATATTTTCTGTATTTGCATCAGTGTTATCGTATTTTTCATCCGGGTTTTTAAGATTATATCTTCCAGTTTTCTCCTCAATACGATATGTTATTTGTCTTCTGTCAAGTTCGTCTAGCATTTCATCCATTTGATCTTGGTAAACTTGCATTGTTTCAAGATCATCTCTTGCTTTTGCATCATTCCGTTGAAGCATTAGCCCATTTAAGCGTAAAATGAGGTATCTTCTTTGTGACGTATGTTGCTTCTTTTTTCCTTCTTCGCTCATTACCATTTCTCCTTATTTAATAATTAATAGCACAAATGCTATTGCTGCTGTAACGATAGATTCTATGATAAAGATATTTCTTTTTCTTATCATGATGTGTAATTTTTGTTTCATTTGAAGCGTTTTTTTCCAGAAATGACTTCCTGGATAAGAACGCTTTGTTTCAATAAATAAAATTTGAAGCGTAAAGGCGTTATAGCTACACCCTAAGCATACTACAAAGAGAATAGCTATAACAAGTATCATTTTTTGTTCTTTTCTTCTAAGCGTTGTTGACGCTTTGACTCAGCATGAACGCCTACTTCCAAAGCGGCCTTTTCTAATATGTAAATTGACAACTTCATACGAATTATTTGTCTTGTCTCAGGGTACGTTTCTTGCACCCATAACTCAGCATAATCTAAACCCTTACGAATGACATCAGATGGGATGACTCCCACCCTCCGTAAACTTGACATGTAGTCTACTAATTCTTGAATGTCTTCTTCTGTGGCTAAGTTTGAAACACTAGCCACTTTCATCATCAGTGCACTCGTCTGCGTCATGCTCAATTCTCCTTGATTGAATAGCGGCAGCAGAAAGAAGCTGCCCAACAATTTGATATGTAAAAGAAACAGAATATGTTCCTTTACTTGAAAGTACCTCATCAACAAGTGAGAGAGATAATTCCCATGCTTTTCTCATCACATCACTTCTTGACATGCCAATTTCTTCTAATTGAAGAATAAATGTTGCAACGGTGTCAATCATCATTATATCAAAAGGAACTTGAATTTCTTTTAGTTTATTTAACATTATTCTTCTCCTCTAATGAAGACCCTTTTAAATGCATTCGTGATTTACATTTATAACAAAAATTAGCGTCTATAGGCATTATATTTTTGCACTCTGCACATGTTTTTCTTATTTGTGTTGAACACATATGGCAGAATATAGACTCAGAAATAATAGTTGTTTTACACTCTGGGCATACACTATCTTTATTTGAAAAAGCTATTTTTGCATCCGGTATAAGTTTCTTCACTGCTTCTAATACTTGAGACTGCATTTGAAAATACTTATACAATATGAAGCAGCAAACAATTACTCCTCCTGAAAGAAAGACGTCTGTAAAACTAAAATGAAATAAATCAGCAAACATAGAAGATCCTCAGGTCATTCTAGATGAACGCTGGAGGTTTTATCCAGCAAATATGTATTACCATACAACTTTTTCTATAATCACGCCAGATGACCTCAGAAGATCTTGTTGGCTTACTTGAAATTCGTATTGAAGAGCATCTTCATATTCTTGAATATAATACACTCCAATAACTCCTACATTTATAATTGCATTGCAGCAATTATAACACGGTAAATGTGTAACATACATAGTACAGCCTTCAATAGTTGACGCTCGAAGAAGACAGTTTAACTCTGCATGAACTGTTCTTACACACTTTTCATTGACTAATATACATCCTGTCTCATTACAGTGGAGCATTTTTCTTGGCGCTCCATTATATCCACTGCTTATTATTTCTCCTCTACTTGAGATAAGCACTGCTCCAACATGCGCTCTAGGACAAGTTGCTCTACATGCGACAGCAAGAGCTATGCCTGAGTAATATTTATGTATATTGATACTCATTTTAAAATGTTCCTTCTGGGAATATATCAGAAAGTGCCTGCTTTCTATTTGAAACAAAGTCTTTCATGTAATCTTTTATTTTGTATTTTACATCCTCTGGGTTTAATCTATCCATATGAATCATTTTTACATTTTTCCTTGCCGCATACTGATCGGTCAGGTCAACCCCAGATACTAACTTTACGTTGATCACGGCGCTATGGCCGAAGATATTAACAATTTCTTGGTATAACTCATGTGTTTTTACTACATGAGATTTTTTAAAAACCTCAATTAATATTTGAAGTTTTTTTGCTAATTCTTCTCCGGAAAGCCCAGAGATATAGTTATAAATGTGTTTTCTACTTACTTCAGAAGTAAGCATTGCTGTTATTTGTGGGTTATCAGAAGTAAAAGACGTAGTATCAAAATTATTCATAAGAATAGTCATTGGCCTGACGTCTAGTCTGTTCATGAATACACAAGAAGAGTTGTCTTTCTCGTGTTTATAAATGATGAGACCGATAATATCAATCGGTGAAACATCGTATCCATGTGGGCATTTTAATTGCATTATGACATTTTCCCCATTAACCATCTGCTAATATCTACATGAAACGTTCTAAATGTTGTTCCTATCACTCCCCTGCCCGAAGAACCGTTTACATTCCACTTTGAAAATTGAATACCAAGCTTTTGCTTCATCTCTATTTCACTTTTTTCTGACTCAGCAAAGTCTGACAGTCCTCCATCAGTGATAACAATAACGAGTCTATTTTTTGCTTTAAATTTCATTCCTTTAATAATAGTGTATGCTGAGTCAAGATATGTTGAGTTCTCAGATCTAGGGTGTATCCTTGACTCATTTAAAGGTTGATCAAAATCAAGATTCATAAATGCTTCACCTGAAAAATCAATCTCCGCAACCCTCACACCGTTCATTTTATGTATTGCCGCTAGAAGTACAACTGTTAACTCAGCGTATACATCCTGATTATAACATGTTGACCCTGAAATGTCCCTTACAATAACAACATCATATCGTATATCTAGTTTTCTCCTTGAAAGAAAGTTTAACCCACCTTCTTCAGTGAAACTTGAAACATAGAGGTCTTGTTGCTTCGTGAAATTCATATCTCCCTCAGCAGTATTTGTCACTTTATATTCATTGAGCCTCAATTTAAATGCCTGCCTTAGTTTTTTGATTATCTCAATATGTTTGTTAATGGTGTCCCTATAAAAAGGACTTTCATTTTCTTCAATTTCAATTTCTTCTTTGTTAACTCCACCACTACCAGCATTTGTCACTTTAGAAAATGCTTTTTGTAAGTCATTAAGTCCCTGCCCAATTGAAGATGAGAGTTCACTACCACCTTGAGATTTTTCAATATCATTCCTTGTTAAAGGAACTCTCCCGTCTTTTGATTGAGTTATATTATCTTCTGTTTCCCTACTTACTTCAAAAACTATATACTCATAAATTGCAAGTGTTGATTCAATCACTTGTACATTTGTCCCTCTCATTGCAGAAAGAAAAAGAGGCAAACAAAAGTTAATGAAATTTTCATTAGATCCAGGAAGTATTACACCAAATCTTACAAGATAGAATAATTGACTTAGTTTATTTTGTATTTCTTTTGTCTCATCTGTTGAGACTTTGAATACTGTGTCAAGCTTGAGAATTGAAAGTGCTAGTCGAATATATTTTGTTGCAAAGGGATACTCTTTTGTCAAAGAATATTCGCACTGTGCATCTAACAATACATTCCAAATGAAATGAATAACACCATTCTCAAATGGTAACGCTTTATCAAAAGATTTATACAGTATATGACTTACCTCATGATAGAGGAGTCCAATCATAAAGTCTTTTTGATCTAAATTGCTAAAATTTTTTCTACCATATTGTGCAACCCAACTCTTCTTAAACATTGCAGCTACACGTTTTTCGTTGATAAGAATTTCATATTTGTTTTTTTCAATAACAATACATGCTGCTGCAGCCTCACCAACGTTGGCAAATTTAACACTTACACTTGCGTCTTTCACGAGGTGTAATGGGTTTATCATATCCATTTTTTTATTCTCATTTTCATTTATAGAATTGAACTGATTATTTTCGTTCTCTGAACATCACTTGTTAACTCAAGACCATCAATATCTATATAGAGGCCAACAGCTATCTTAATAATTTCTCTGAATCTATCAACTCCGACAGATGAAACGTACTGAATAAAATCAATGATTTGCTGATCTGCCATTTCAGCCAGATCTGTTGTTGCTTTTCCGAGAATTCTTTCTGTGATTTGTCTTCTTAATGATTCATTATTCGAAGAACCTATAAAGTATTTACTCGTCGTTGCAAGTGGATCCTTTTTCTCTAATTCGAGCATCACTAATGCATGAGCAACATTTCTTGAAGATAGTGGCCACTCATTTGACCTATTTGCAATTACAAACGCTGAGATGTATCTTGCAACACTTCTTGGTATATTAAGTGTTTTTGAAGTAAGTTTTGCTTGAGCAGTTGCTAAAGAGATTTCTGTTTCATCCTCTAGGCCAGGGTACTCAAAAGGGTATCCAATAACCCTATTCGCAAAACTAGGTGGGACACGAATGTTGCCACCATGATTGCTACGGTTTGAACCATAGATAATCTTCAAGTTACTTGCATCAATGATACGGTCTCCAATAGTAATAACACTATCTCCACCATCGATGGCATTGAACATCAAAATCATATTCTCTGTACTATGAGTTATTTCATCGACAAACAGTATTCCACCCTCTTGTGCAACTCTTGCAACTAAACCATCAAAAGGGATAAGACTTCCGTTCATCATTCGAAGGCCAACGAAAACAGAAGACTTCGTATCATCCTGGCTTAGTTGGAGATAATATCCAGGAACATCTCTTCCTAAAAGTTTGCTTTGGCGGTTACAATAAAATTTTACGAGGTTCTTTCCTGTTAATGTCTTACCAGTACCAGAATTGCCTAGCAAGTACAAAGGAATATTTGTTTGCATTAAAAGTTTGTAAAGCTCTGATGCTCTTTCTTTTGGCATTTTTCCAACTAATGGTGGGACTTTATTTAAATCTAGCTTGGTCCCAACATAAAGATTATTTGTAGGTATGTTATTTGACATTTTCATTATTTCCTTTTTGAATATAATTTATTGTACTTTTACATTATACTATATTTTATGAAAAAAGTAAATACTTTTTTGCACCTATTTTGCACAATAGTAAAAACTCATAAGTCTTTTACTATTATTTGATGTAAATAAATGAGAAACTTCAATGTATATTTCTATAGTACTTTTTTCTCATAAAAATAAGAGATATTTCTATCTCTTATTCTCTAACTGCCTCTTTGTAGATTTTCTCTAACGTCGAACAGCAAAGGTTAATGTTAGAGACGAAACATCACAGGTAAAGGCAGTTAATAGCGGGTATTGGATTTGCACCAATGTCCATGGTTTATGAGACCATTGAGATACTACTTCTCTAACCCGCAAGATGTAAAGTTAGACTCGAACTAACAACTGTGCTGTGAAACACCGAGCAGCCATTGCTCTATTTACATCTGATACAGAAAATGAAGTCTAACATACGTACACGCGAGCCAAACTCCTCATCCTGTTTTTACTTAAGAAGCAGCACTGAAAATGAAATACAGGAGATTTCACTGACATCTGCTTCTTAAGATTTCTTTTTTACCTCACTAATGTTGCTGTCCCCGAACTCTCACATTAGTAAAGTAACTCCAGACAGAAGACTCGAACTTCTAATAAATACTTCAAAGGCATCTGTGTTACCATTACACTAGTCTGGACTATTTACTACTCTTCTTTTGTAATTATTGTAAGATCAACTCTTGGTGTCCACCCGTAACCACCACCGTCCCAAACAATATAGACATCATCAGTATCATGATGTCCATAACCTTTATCATATGGAAGATGAGTGACAGTACCACGAGCTTCCATGTCATAAAGTGGATTTATATATTTTACCCTGTCTCCATGTTTTACGATCTGACCGCCAATAAAAAATTCTCGTATTGGGTTTTCTTGTTTTTTATTTTCCATTTTCGTTGCCTTTCTGAATAAAGTACATTCTTAATCCTATAAGAAAGAAAAGAATGAAGAGAATTACGAGAGAAATAATAGTAATAACAATCATAAGATTAAAATCTACAAGAGAAGCAATGGCGCTCGCTAAACCTATTGCCATAAAAATATGAAATAACGTTAAGATTATGTTTTGATTTATCTTGCTATCTAATTTTCTTAACATTTTTCTCCTTAAAGCAAGTAATGAGAATCGAACTCATATCCACTGTTTGGAAAACAGTTATCTTAACCGTTGAACGACACTTGCACATGCTGAGAAAGAGACTCGAACTCTCATCATTCTTCTTAAAAGGAAGATGCTTTACCATTAAGCTATCTCAGCGAAATGCTATAAGAGTGGAATAGCATACCTCTTATAGCAATCCTATTCAATTGTATCAAGAGATTGCTCTCCTGGCTCCTAGGACTGGAGTCGAACCAGTATTTTCACGATTAACAGTCGTGTGCATTACCATTATGCTACCTAGAATAATACCCCGGTCACAGACTTGAACTGCATGTGGGTCATGACTTCCACGACTATCTTTATAAGTTTCAACAACATTTGTATACCAACATAGTCTCCGCTTATATGTGCTCTCCGTTTACACCATCTGGGGCAAAGATAATTCTGCAACCTTTAAACGTCTGACGTATTAGCAGAATTAAATGCAATTCTTACATTCATCTTAGAATTGCAGAAAGATCACCTTTGTTAACGGATAGGTTTAACAGATACTAAGGCGATTCAACCACATGCTTTTTACATCTGGCATGTTTGATGTCGCTACTGGGCGCTGCGAGGCATGTAGCGAAGCTGAGTGAAAGACTCGAACTTTCATCATCCTGTAATGGCTTCACAGGGCTCTTCCTCATTGAGCTAACTCAGCAAAGCAGACGCAATACTTCTCACTTTGTGTACCTTGCAACTGCTATATAGTACATGCATTGATCTGGTGTTGAAACAGTTCTTTGGAACTTCGTTGTCCCAATGGCCCTGACCGGACTCGAACCGGTGACTTATCCAAGAGTATTTAAAAACGAGCTTCGGTTACTTCGTCAGAGGCATGTTATCTGTTTCTCTGCTAGTTTCTCCTGCATCCGCAAAATTTCTCTTGGGTTCTCCTTACGTCCTCTTTCGAGGTTCCTGGGGAGATATCCTTCACATCCGTTTTGTGACGCTCTACCTTCTGAGCTACAGGGCCATAAAAGAAGCGCCTGCATGTTTCGCCAATTGAAGGTATTACTACCTATATTCTGCTGTGCTTCTATCTTGTTATGCGCGCTTTTTACATGTTGTAAACAGAATGCATAAAGGCGGCGAACCTCAGCGGACTTGAACCGCTATAAAAAATGTTTTGCCTTGTTAAACTAGAGGTTCGTATCGGATATAGGATATTATACATTGCAAGAAACACGCATCCCTTATAGATGTACCCCAACCTATACCCGAAAGGGATAAAAGAGATTTGAACTCTTATCTATGAGGGCCACATCCTCATGCTCTAACCATTAAGCTATTACCCCAAGAAATAGATGCAGTTTAGGTTGCTCTGCAACTATTATGCAGCAGTCGTTGAAAGGTTGTGATTGCTAGATAGATCACTCTATCTATACCCATATGTGGAGTTGAACCACATCCCTTCGTCTTATAAGGACGCTGCTCTAACCGGTGAGCTATATGGGCAAGAAATACTTTCAGTTAGGAAGACGTGCTGAAAGTATCATACCACGTAATACTTCTACCAGGAGCTACGTGCTCCAACCGAGTTTCTGGGTTCGAACCAGAACTGATTTATTTTCCTTACCTATCATAGACGTTAAAGAAAAACTCTCAGGATACCCTATCACCCGGAAAACTAGAAAACAGTATTCGCCCATGCCCTGTTACTAGCATTACGGCATATGAAAGGTTTACATCTCAAGAGCATACCAACTCTTGAAGCTTCAATACTGTTTTGAACAGTCTCTCTTACCGGATGCTCTTTGAACCGAATAAGTGTTTCCCAGACAACTTATTGAAGCAAAAATACAATTAGATTAAGCGCTAATAGTATCATATCGCTTTTTTAGAAAGGATTTGTACGAACTAACACTACCTCAGAGAATACGAAATCTCTGAATACTCATAAGTGGATTTGAACCACTGACTTCTATCTTATGAAGATAGCGTTCTTACCACTGAACTATATGAGCAAAAACGGAAGAGTAGAGATTCGAACTCTACAGGCTCTCAGGCCTCACTGTTTTCAGGACAGTTTGCTTCCAATCGCGTCTCTTCCAGAAAATACTTCAGTTTCCACTCCTCGCTGAAAGTATCATACCGAGCTCAATTCACCTTTAGGAGCTTACCTGATTGCAGCTCTTGCCAGCTGCAAGTGGAATGCGGAAGATTCGAACTTCCAATGTCTTTCGACGGTTGCTTTACAGGCAACTGCTCTACCAATTGAGCATGCATTCCTTAAGAAAGTGCAATAGCAAATGATATAACAGTAAAAACTATAGCCATTGTAATAAGCAAAAGTGGCTGTCTTATTTGAAACGAATTTGCAAAAAAGAATATGCCTACAATAAACGCCGTTGATGAAAGAAACAATTGCTCAATGCTTCCTGTAAATTCTTTTTTCTTCTGCGTATTTTTCATGTATCTTCCTTTCTAAAAGAAGCAAGTAGTTTCTTGCTACCACGCTACTTGCTTATTTCGTGGCTTGTCCTCATGCAATGAAAGCTGGGTCTGCTTTGCCTTTAATTCAGGGCATCTTACCCTGGCGGCTCATACGAGAATCGAACTCGCTCTTTTGCTTAGACAGAGCAATGTCATAGCCATTAGACCAATGAGCCACAAAGAGAGGTGTCGAGGGCTCTCTTTATTTCGCATCTTTTTCTAGTTCGTTACTTTTTTAAGTTGGATACAAAAATCCGTAACCTTAAGATCTAGATGCGAATAAGGTTGTGGAGAATTGAACTCCATACGTCCGTCAACCTTTAGAATGTTAGTGCAAGGCATAGTGCACTAAGAACAAGTATAAACAAACTCACGAAACCAGTTTTTGGTTCTTTATGAGAAATGTAGGAAGAACCAAATCCTCCAAGTGATGCTGCTATGATAACTAGTAGAAAAAATCTTAATGGTGTTAGCATTTACATTTTTCCTTAATGATCCTGGTCAGATTTGAACTGACGACCTTCGCTTTAGAAGAGCGTTGCTCTATCCACTGAGCTACAGGATCAAGTAACTATAAAATCTCTACAGTTACTTTCCATCCAAGTTTTCTTAAACGTTTTGCTTTATTTTGTGTGTATTCAGCTTCTTCAACTGAATACAATTCTGAATGAGAACCGTGATTATCTTTGTATGTTAATCGAATCATTTCTACATCTCCACTTTGTTTTTAAAGCGGAACGAGCTTTTAGGAACTTTGAAAGCATTTTTACGGTGGTGTTTGCTTTTTCCACGAATGCGTCGATACTTATTTCCAATGCAGCTATCATCACTGCAATTATTGCTTCCACAAGTATCACTTCTCTTTACTCCATATGCTTTCATATTTTCATTTCCTTTCAATATTTAACTTCTATAGCTATTATACTATATTTTATGGCAAATGTACATACTTTTTAGTACTTATTTTGCAATTGAAAGAAAACTCATTGTTTCTCTATATCTGAGTGGCAAGATTCGAACTCGCGACTACCTTCTCCCAAGGAAGGTGGAGTACCACTCTCCTACACCCAGAGAAAAGAACTGCATTGAGACTTAGAATGCTATGCACTACTCCTGGCGCCATTATTCATGTTACGTCGGTGAGTCTTAGGGATTTCTCCTCTATTACAGTTCTTTAATTGAGAGGATGTTCTCTGTGATAGCTCACTTTGAACTCGGCTTAGCAATGCTTCAGTCTCGGTGCCTCTCGTCACCTTGCATTGATGATCCCTCTTTCATCCAGGATAACTATTGTAGCCTGGCACTTGTGGGCCCTTTGTCTCTCTATCTCATCTCTATTTTACTGGCGAATAAGCGCAAGTGAGTAGAATGAGGTGGGTATCTACCTCTATATTACCTTCATAGAAATTCCCACTTGCGTTTCTATAAATGCTCTAAAGGTAGAAAACGAAAGTAATGGTTTGAGCATTAACTCCATCATAAATGGCATTTTACAGTTAAACTAACTTTCGTATACAAAGAGGCTTATACACCCATGTCTAATATAATTTGAACTCTATTACCGGTAGAGTGCCTCTTATTTGTCATTTTTTCTCCATTATTCGAATAGTTACGGAATTTCGCCGCTCAGTAAGGAACTATGCAGTGGGTTAGTAAATTTTTCCCCAGTCTATCCCAATTTTTCAAGGCCTGCGTTGCTTACTTTGTGTACAGCTAAACTACCACCTAGTCAGCCTTTCAGTCAACTAGACGATTGTCTGGAGAATATGGGAACTAGGATTTGAACCTAGACTACTGGTTTTGGAGACCAGTTCTCTGCCAATTGAGTTATTCCCATACGCGGTTTGCACCCGGAGCACCTAAAGCGACTTGAACGCTTAACCTGCTGATTACAAAACAGCTGCTCTGCCAATTGAGCTATAAGTGCATACTAGTAAAAAACAAACAAAACAAAATGGAGATTTCTGCCCTATCGGTTATGATTTTGATGGGTTAATATTTATTTTTTACTACTTTTATATTATACAACAAAAGTTGAAAAAAGTACATACTTTTTTAATGAATATTTTTGTTCGTTAAAATATTCATTTGTACAACAAAACAGGAGATATTTTTTACGTATCTCCTGTTTTTATGGTTTGCTAATGAATTAGAGCGTATCGAAGAGGGCTTCCATCTCTGCCTGGTCTTCATCTTTTACTACTACTGCAGTAGCTCCCTTTGCCTTACGACCACGCTTTGCAGAAACCTTTTCATCAGTAGAGTCCGTCGTGTCTAACTCATCTTCCTCATCTACTTCTTCACTTTCACCAGTAAACTCTGCTTCAATTTCCTTTAACAATGAAGGTAGTTGCGTCTTATCGTAAGTCTGCATTGCACTGTTGATTTTACGAACACTCTCATAACGAGACAGGTTAGAAAGAATATATTCGTACATTCCCAATGCATATGCTACCACGAATAGTGGTGCTCTACGAGAAATGTCAACAACCTTCACCTGCACCTCTGGATTCTCTGGATTATTCTTATATGCATCGAGTGTTGCTTTGACATACTCAGGACGTAAGCGAATTGCCATAATTTTCTCCTTAATTTAACTTTTTAAAGTTATTTACTAATATTATTATAACTTATTTTTACTATAATGTACATACTTTTTATGTGAATTTATATCAACCAGTACAAATTCGTATTAGAATTTCTTCCTGGGAATTTCTTCTACTTGAGGAAATTCTCTATATGACTGTCCTTTAAAATTTGTCGGTGGATAGTTAATCTGCCACATTTCGTCCTCTAATTTTTTTTGTGGCAATTGCGATATTTTCTTTAACTCTCTTATAAACATAGCATCTTCTGGTGAAATTTCTCTTTCGTCAAGACGAACCACTGCCCATATAAGAATATGAAGCATTTTCATAAGAGAATTTGTTGTAAGCCTTATCACACCAGGAAGAGGTCCAGATGTTGACTCACCAGTTTGATATTTTACAACACCAAATTGAGTAATTGAAAAAGTATCATTTGACACTTTTGAAACCGCTAAGTGTTTTGATGGTTCAAGTTCGCCACGAACAATACGCTTGAATCTTATCTCTTCCTGCTGGTCAATTTGCCTATTCATCATTATCATTCTCGTTTCCGTTTAATGTTACCAAGATAATGAGGTCATTATCTTTGAATCTTGCCTGTTGAAGTGGTGTTAATGTCCACTCCTCTAAAGGTATTTTAAATGTTAACGTTCCATCTCCTGTTTCTCCACCACTAAGATGTTTGTAAAAACAATCGCCTATTTCTATTTTTTCTTTTCCTATAAATACTTTTACATTTAAACTTTGTTGGCATAAACTATATATGTATATAGATGCTGCCTGCTCTGACTCAGGCAAATATAACCGAAAAGAAGTAATGTTATTTGAATCATCTGACCTGCCTTTCCAAGTTGCATGGAACCCCACTTTTCCATTTTTAATTGTTGGCATAACTTTCTCCTTACAATTATAATACATTTGTTATGAAATGTACATTATTGTTCTTTTTCTAAAATTGCTGCTACTTTTATTATATCATCTTTCCTTAGACAATATAACAGTTGACTTCCAATAAAGTCTAACATAAAAATAGGAATTTTTCTTGCTAAAATCGCATTTTTAATAAGAGTAAGAACGTCTGTAATTTTTACAGAAATTGATCCTTTTTCTGTTGATTTTAATTGAACAAGAAAAAATTCTGACTCGCCATCTTCTTTAGCGAGCCAACTTGCACCAGACATTGGAACTGGTTTTAATCCTTCTTTTTTCATAACATATTTTTCATGTTTCTTCCATCTTTTATGATGATAATCCATTTAATCTTAACCTTTCTAAGAAACTACTAGAATAACTCAAAAATCTATCTTTATTTTCATCATATGCATCACCATTCTTTGAATTTAAGAGAAAATTTACCATATTTAAAAGCAAAATAGCTTCTTGTATTGGTGAAATTTCTTCTATATTTTTGGGTGCAATATATGCTTCTCTACTTTTATATGCTTCATACACAATAAATGGAATATCATGTACTGCCTGTATCTTTTCTAAGTCTGTTCCTGACATCATTTTTTCAATAACTGCATCTGATATTTCTATTAACATTTTCTTTACTCCTCTATTGTTATTTTTACATTTCTTATAAAGGCTACACCTATTCCTATTGAGTCTGCCTCATCATCTGTAAGGCTTCTAAAATTTCTTTTCTCTTGTATTGTAGATGTTAAAAGCAATTCTGCCCATTCCTGTGTTGCTCTTTTTTTATCTTTTACAGGAGTTCCTCTCTTTGGCGTTCCTGTTGTTGCTCTCTTCCACGTCAGTGTATCGATACTCACTACTGGAATATCATCAGAAGATGCATCAATAATACACGCAATTAATTCAGACATAGCTGAAATAACATTTATTGATATGAAGCCAGCACTAAAGAGACGTGTTTTTTCAACAACAATAACTCTTACACCTTCTTTTTCTATAAGGTGCTTTACAATATTTGCAAGCAATTTTCTTTTATGTCTCTTTTTTAATTTGCAACCATGTTCTTTTTCATATACTGCAAAATCAAGACAAAGAACTTTTAAAAGTCTTTCACCATCAAACACTGATATTCCACATCTTGCGTAACTTTGATCAAATGATGCAAATTTTACATTTCTATTTATTGTTTCATTTTTATTCATGCGCCAAAGAAGCATTTATCTGTATAGTTCGTGTATCTTCTTCAACTATACGATAATGCTCTCTCTCCTCTTTTGTAATAAAACAAACATGTCTCATTGGGCAAGATTTTGCTCTTGCCTCTTGATCATCTATACACACTCTTTTTGCTAATTTATCTTCATTTTTATATTTTTCTGGCAATTGTGATAGTATATTAAATCTATGTATATAGGGTTTACAAAATTCTTCATCATATTTAAAAGAGATAACTGTATATTCTTGTGTGTCTTTACATTCTAGTAAAAGAATAGCATGATCAATCCCACATAAGTGCATATATAATTGAGATTGTTTATACCCGTCTGGATGTATTTTCATTGGGTCGTCTATGAGAACCGCTGTCTCATATGATTTACGCCCCATTGATTTGATTTCAACTATTCTTTTATCTTGAGATAGTGATGGCAGTATAATGATGGCGTCAGGTGTATACCATATTCCCCAGATAGGATCTTTTCTTGTTTTCTCTATTTCAACAGCAATAATTTTTGATGATTCTCTAAAGAGTTTTTGCCATTTCAGGTGAATATACCATCCTTCTAAATATATTCTGAGAGTTGAAATAGGCGGAACAACTGGGTAAGCATGATAAAATGATTGAAGTGTTTGTTCTCTATAGCATAATTGTGTTTTTCCTTTAAAAGGGCTTTTTAAAGAAGATAAATGAAACCCAAAACGTTCAGGCTTATTATCATCCCATTCGATAAATGTGCTATCAAATATTTTTTTAATTCTTACGTCCGTCGTGTCACCTGTTCTTATACTCTTCATAAGCATTCTAACATTGTCCATGTCTCTTTTTCCTTTTCATAGAGCTATTATATCATATTATAGTGTACTTTGGGTGCTTTATTTTTTAAAGATGTAATTCTATACATCAACTTTTATGTTCACCCAAATGATGTCTGGTATTTTATGCAGTTTCATTGTCCTCTATGTAATTTTGAAGTTTATCTTTATGCAAAGCAAGTGAACGTTTTCTCGCTAATTTCATTTCTTCTTTGTATGTGTCCATACTGACAAAGCCCTTATCAAAAATAAGAGGTAAAAAACACTCCTGAAAAGGAGCGGCAGATCTATTTTTTATGCCTGTACTTACACGGCAAAGGATGCCTACTGCTTCATTTGATACTTTGAGAGTCTCTCTACGGGCAATCTTAAATATAACGTGACAAACATGCTTAATAGCATGCCCGCCTGGAATATGATCTTGTGGCATAAATGGCATTGCTCCAAAATTATCTCTCACTTGATTAATAAATATAACTGTTGTTCCAAGACGATCGCATATATTATTTATTGCAAATACTTTACGATTTAAAAGACCTGCTGTGAGTGCCATTCCTGCGAACTTCTCTGTTTGCTCTTCAAGTTCAAATTCTTTTTGCGGTACAAGAGCCGCTATACTGTCAATAACAATTAAAGGTACTCCTGCTGAGGCGAATTCTATAACAGCACTTAGAGCCTGTTCTCCAGACATTGGCTTTACAATGATTGTTCTTGTAAGATCTATTCCAAATATATCTGCTCTCTCTTCGTCGAAGCAACGTTCTGCATCTATATAAGCAGATAAATGATATTTTGATAACATGTGAAGACACAAAGAAGATTTTCCTGCACCTTCAGGGCCATAAAGCATTGATATTTTTCCTTTTGGAATACCACCTCCTAAGATAGTATCAAGATCAGAAAGTCCTGTAGATATAAACTCTACAGGTTTTAATCCTTGTTTTGCCATAAATACAGTATTTTCACCGTATCTACTATTTATTTTATCAATAGCAATCTTTATGGCAGCAACATCTAAAGATTCTTTATTATTTTTTAATGCCATTTATTAAATCCTTTTGCTATAGAAGCAAGAGAAGAGTTGTATTCTTCTGTACGTTTTACATATTCTTCATTGTTAAAGATAAGAGCACCGCTACCTTGAAGTGCTTGTAACACTCTTGACGTTATTACTTTTCTTTTTCCTTCTACATTCATTCTAACAAGAAATTCCTCTTCAGAAGTAAATGGTCCATTAAGTTTATTTTCTGTTTCTATTGCTTTGCAGGCCACTGGGCCCACATTCATTATTCTTAACAACCCTGAACGTATTGCAATTTCTCCAGGAAAAGCTTCAAACTCAGAGTAATTTGCTTTTCCATTCACATGTGCCAAAAAGACTGGTTGTTTTGTTTCTACAATGTATGCTGCTTCAAGTGATTTAATTTTTGCTTTTTTCCATGAAGCCCTGAACGTCTCAAGGAAAAATACTCTAGGATGTTTTACTTTAAGCCACATGCCCCAATAAGAAAGAACCGCATATGCTGCAGCATGACCTCTATTAAATGTGTAAGATGTTAATTTATTAAAAAGAGAGATTGCTTCTTTTTCAGTAATGTTCCATGCTTTTGTTGCAAGAGAAACAAAACGAATTGTCAAAGGGTGGTCTGGCGGCAGTGCATCAAGCACCTTCATAACTTTACTTGCTTCACCCCAACTCATACCTACATCAATGCATGCCATCATAATTTGTTCCTGGTACAGGAATGCGCCGAAGGTCTGGTGGCAATATTTAAATAATTTGCTCTTTGTATCTAACTTTCCCGCTTTACCTTCTACATACACTCTTACTTGATCAAGTGATAAAGCACCGGGTCTGTCAAGAGAAGTTGCATCTGCCAATTCAAATATATTATCTGGTTGCACCTTTCTCAAAACCTGAACACCTGTTGGAGTATCAAATTGAAAAATGCCTCTTGTTTTTAGTTTTTTATATGCGTTAAAAACTAATTGATCGTCAAGTGGAATTTCACTTGTTTTAATTTTTAAGAGTTTACAGCACGCATGCACTATATCAATACTGTCTAGTTTCAATACATCTAATTTTACAATATGCTGGCGTGTTAGAGAAAGCATATCATATGAGGTGTTAATACGACGATCAATATCTTTGCCTCTTACAAAGAGAGGTATCTGATCGTCTATATCATTTGGCGTAATTGCAATGCCAGAAGCATGCTGTCCATATGCTTTAGGGTTACCATACATTTTACAGTAGTAAGAGATGACACCATATTTATCTTCTAAATGTTTTAACGCCTTATTCTTCAAAAGATTAGTAATTTCGGGTTCGTCTGAGTCTTTCATCTTAAAACCAAGTATTTCAATAATAGCCTTTAATTCTTTTATATCATCATCTTCCATCTTTAGCGCTTTGGCAAGATCGTTGACTAAATTATCTCCTCTATAGTATAAAACATTACAGATCTGTGCAGATTTGCCGGCATACTTTTGGCTTACATAATCCACAACAGCATGATATTTTCTACTACTAAAGTCGACATCAAAGTCAGGTATTGTTACACGTTCTTCATGCATAAATCTCTCAAAGAGAAGGTCAAAATAGATAGGGTCTATCTCTGTAATACCAAGTGCATATGCACATAAGCTCGCAACACCACTACCTCTACCTGGTCCTACTGGAATATCATTACTCTTTGCATATTGTACAATATCTGCCGTTAAGAGATAATAATCACATTTGTCTCGGCGTTGTGTGATTACTCTTAATTCTCTCTTTGCACGTGCTATGTATGGTTCTTTCCATATCCCAAGGTTTTTCATACCTTCTTTCACTTTTTTTGCAAGAGCTACTTTAGGGTGTAGCTCATTACCGTCATTATCATAATCTTTATATTCTGGTACCCTTTCTTCAAATTCTAATTTCACTAATTCTATTGTGTCTGCTATTGTTTTACTTTGCTCTGCAAATTTTTTACCGTTTCCATCTTGATACACACTTTCCCATCTATCTACCATTTGTTTTCCAGATGCTATAAACAATGGAGCGTATTGTTTCTTAATTTTCTCTACTTCGTCAGACATACTCACATCATCTTTGAGGTTTCTTCCCATTGTTCGAAAGAGAATATACGTATCTAAATCCTCTTCATTTGAATAATGACAATCCCCTGTCATAACGATGGGTCTGCCAAATTTGTCAGATAATTTTATAAGGCCTTCATTTGCCTTCCTTTGCTCTGGAAAGTCAAGAGGCTGTACTTCATAAAAGAAATTATCTCCAAATATTTTAATGAACTCTTCTGACATGTAACAAGCTTCGTCAAATTTATCTTGTATGATCATCTGAGCAACTTCACCCAAAACACACCCTGACAACATAATTATTCCTTCATTATGTTGTCGAAGTAGAGGCAAATCCATAATTGGTTTAATGTAAAAATTGTTTAAATTTGACTGAGTTGATAATCGACAAAGATTTTGATACCCTGTGAAATTCTTCGCGAGTAACGTCATGTGCCTACGTAAGTGCTTATATTCTTTCCCAGGCATAAATTCACGCATGAAATATGCCTCTACACCTTGTATAGGCATAATATTGTTTTGAAGGCACCAATAATAGTGCTCTTCGTTACCACTCATTGTTCCATGATCAGTTATCGCTAAGTGTGTCTGCCCTAATTCTGCTGCTCTCTTAGCTCCAACTTTAGGGTGATTAAATCCATCATAAAGTGAAAACCCTGTATGTCTGTGATGATGGACAAAAAAATCTGGAATATTTTGAATATCATTTTGCATTTTTATTTTCCTTATAGAAAGGTGCAGCCCAACTTAATGTAGAAGAAAGTGGTGGCATTTCTAAACAACGCTTTTTTATCTCAAAACGCTTTAATATTTCAGTAAATCCAGTGTTATCTATCGGTAAATACGTTCCATTTAATACATGACCTTCAGAAAGATATTTTAATTGTAATTCTAACAAATTCATGTCTTCAATAAGATAATCTGCTTTAAACTCTATAGGATCAATAAATTTTACTTTGTGTATAAGTTGTGGATCTGCAAACTTATCTTGTGTATAATAATGCAAAGAATTTGTATGATGATAATACCTGCCTAATTCAATGCCAAGCTCATTTGCAATGACTTCTTGTAGCACTGTAAATTGAAAAATATCATATGGTAGGCCCCAAAATAAATCATTACTTCTCATGGTAACATGTAAATCGAGAGCATTGTCCCTAATCATAAAATGTAAAGATAATGTACAGGGAACGTCCTTTGTTTCAACGAGCATGTCTTCGCTAACATAAATAGATAGAACGGCCTGCCTTGTATCGTGATCATCATTTAACTTGTCAATCAGAGAATAAAGATCACCTGAAATTCTACTTCCATAGTGGCCGTTTAATGTTTTTCCATCATCTGAAAATTGTAAAAATCGTTTATTAATATAAGCTATCGGAAGTACTGAGTCTGAATTTGAAAAGAGAGAAATGCTTTCAGCAACGGCAAGAGGAAGAGAGAAGTTTCTTTCTTTATGATAACCTAATCTTGATCTTGGGTTATTTAATACAATCTGGACATTATTAATTTCCCTTGTCTCATAGCCTCTAGGGCTTATTAAGTGTCCATATGCAAGTAATTTCAGACGAGCCATATCATATATATCAGCAAATGTATTTCCGATAATTTCCATATTTTTTTTAACTTTCTATATAATTGATTTAATTTTATGTATAAAGTGCTTTACATCATGTCGTTGCAGTTTTTCAATAATTGCATTTCTTGTTGTTGCCCTTACATTAATATCATCAAGATGATTTGCCACAAGTAACATATTTTTTTCATTTTGTACTGCACAAAAACTTCTTGGAACATAATCTAAATGAGAACAAAAATCAGATGGAAGTAGTGGAATTGATCCAAAGAGAATTGTTTCTATAATTCTAATTGGCATGAAACCATTTTCTTTATATTTTTCTGTCATTAAAAGAGGAGTAACTGTACTGAACGCATAAGCATCCCTCATCTGATAAGGTTGTGCTCTACCCATAAAATTGATATGTGGCCATCTCGTCTTACTATCTCGTCCTTTCTCAATCCAGTTCCCCCATACTTCATACTGTATATTCTTGTCACCTTTACCAAAAAATCTATTAAAATCCTCATCTCTATCTATTCGACTGCCTATATAAACAATTTTTCTTCTTGGTCTTAAATGTTGAAACTGATTTATCTCACTCATTATAAAAGGTATATCAATATGATGATTTAGGCCTCGACTAAATCCTGGTTCTAAGACATAGTCAACTTGCTTATCATCTTTAAGACTCATTCTGTAATCAAGATCTAACGCAATAATAGGAATGCCTTTTTTTGTATAATGTTCGATAAGTTGATGTTGTAACATCAAATCTGGATCAAAATCAACATGATCTGGTGAAAGTTTATTTCTATCTGTTGGCATTCTCCATTCTAAAAGTACAAGATCAAGTTGAGGCCATTGAAGACTAACAGTATCACTTGTTACAATATGTTTATTTGGTATAATACCATTATATGCTCTTCTTCTTGAAATTGATGAAAATGAGGCAAATGCAAATTGTTTCTTTATTTTTACATATTCCTCATCTCTGTCAGGGTAAAGACGATAAACTTCATCACCTGAATCTAAAAAACCATTAATTATTGAAAAAGAATGCAGCAAAGAACCATCTGGAGAACTAAATTCTTTTCCATCTTTCCATCTTTTGTCTGCCATAAATCCCCACCAAGCATATCCTACTTTCATTAACTTTCCTTTTCTATTTCTATTATATTTCCATTTTGAAAATGAAAACTACCTCGTATTTGACTCATATGAACAAAATTAGAAATAATATTTTTTACTATATCAAGAAACTTTTCAATGTCATTTTCTTCTTGTATTATTAATGTAATTTTAATTTTTCTCATCTAATTCTTTCTTTATCATTTCACCATATTGTTCTGGGGTCCATCCTTTTCTTAGTGCGTATGAAGGATGAAACACTTGAACAATTTTTGCATCATATGGCGGTACTCCAAACGGACAAAACATCTCATCAAATGTATTTGCCACATGATTGCCTAATACCATAATCATTTTGGGCTTTAAAAGTAAAAGCTCAGTTGCCAATACATGTCTATGTGTTCCTACCTCTTTTATCAATGTTGGACGATTTCCTGGAACTGAAAGTTTACATAGATTTGTAAACCAACAACGTGTAAATATCCCAGAATAAAGAAGAGATTTTCTCAGCAAATGAGAAGATGGACCATATGCTAACGTTCGATCAAATTCTCCTTCAGGCAAAGGTACTTTTATACCTTGCCCTGGAGCGTCTCCTATAACCATAATTGTAGGACGCAAATTTCCAATTGGAAG
>Ga0137397_10000479_pt1 | contig 27528 bp, 36 predicted proteins | sample czorhiz116metaG_FD_106658 | JGI IMG/M metagenome (GOLD analysis project Ga0137397, IMG submission 106658) | Vadose zone soil microbial communities from Angelo Coast Range Reserve, California, USA - czorhiz1.16 metaG | ecosystem: Environmental > Terrestrial > Soil > Vadose zone | place: USA... | reverse complement strand
GTCCAGGAACGGCCCTTGACTAGCTTGACTGCTGACCGCGCTGACCCCTGGCTTTTGCGAGTCTCGTGGCTATCGAAGGGCGTGCTACTCTTCTTACTTGGAGTCCGTGCTGTCAAACAGTGGTTTTCTTGGGTGGAAGGCTGAGGGATGGGGTCCCTTACGTTAGTCGTTGTGAAAAGAAAGAGGGTCTGATCTGTTGACTTTGGAACGTAATGGCCGCTTACTTCTGAATTACAAACCATCGAGCAGCTACTTGCACATCGTGCTCAACGTGAATATAGTTTAGTATGTGGGCGATAAAGAGGAGATGCATTGATGCAGTGCGATAAGTGAGACGGTGAGGATATATAGTAACTTCGAGGTCACGTCATTCGTCGAACGTTGATCGCTCGCTATGCATGTTATGGAACATATATGTCCGACCTGCCGGCCCTGCATATCCACGAAGGAGGTAGAATATGCAACGGGCACTCAGATGACCGAGTATTGCTATCCGCCCTACACTGGCACAGACCAGCCGTGAAAGCGACCGAAGCCTGTAATTTGACTCGAGGTGCGGAAGATGAACAAGATTGATTGGCACGGAAACAGCTTTAAATTGTTTGGCCTCGCGTGACAAATTTGTCGACGCCACCGGGCGTCAGCCTTCGCCCGACAATACATCGCGTACGTAACTTTAAGCGGGACGTACTGCTTGTACGATGCTTGGTTTCAGGGGGTCTATTTTTAAGAACAATTTTTCTGTAGCCGACTTTCCGCTCTGTGCTGCACTGTATGGACCCGCGAAGGGCGAATTACGGTAGCGGGCTTGATGTGCCTTGCTCCTCGGGGAAGATGCCATCCCTGGCCGTTCATCGTTTGCCACACTCCTTCTTTCTTACTCAACGGTTTGTGAGAGCCTCCTCCTGCTGGCTCTGCCCTCGCTCTTTTATTTGCCCGCTCGCTTCCAAGTCCTCCTCGACGGCGTCACCTTCCTTTGATTTTGTTCTCCGTCAATGCGACCTCTCGCCCTCCTCGCCCTCCTTTTACCAGCTCTCTCTCTCGCTCAGGACGGCGCTGTGTCTGGTCCCACCAGTAGCTCACAGGCCGCGGGGTATTCGTGCGACGCTTCAGTGTGCAAGCTCCCCAAATGCAATTGCGCAAGCGCAAGCCCGCCGGGTGGACTCAGTCCTGTGAATACTCGCTCTTTCGCTATGCCCTCCTACCTCTTCCTCCTCCCCCATCCTTCTGGGTCCTCCGCTAGCCCAAAATCCTATCGCCATCTTGCTTCAATTTCTTTGTTATCCTAGCTTCTGATTTGCTTGTTGGCAGAACGATGTCCCCCAGTTCCTCGTCTATACTGCTGACGATGCGATACAATCCTACACCATTGATTCCATCAACCAGTTCCTCGGTCATCGTCTAAATCCAAATAGCTGTCCTCCCAAGATGACCTACTACACTTCCCTGAATTACACAAATTATACTCTCGTCACCGACTGGTACGTCGCTGGTAACGAGATCGCTGACCACACGTTAGTCCCTCTCCCATCCCCTTCGACATTGCCTGTTCTACCCAGACTCTTTTTCGCAGCATGACCCACGTCGGTACGCCACCCAACGAGGAAATCGATGGCAACATTATCGCTCTTAACGCACTGGCTGGCATACCTCTTTCGGCCATCATTGGTTTTCGTGCGCCATATTTAAACTACACCGCCGATACCCTGAAGCATCTGGCTGCCGTGGGCTTCGCATATGATTCAAGTGCAACATCCTCGATTCCCGTTGACGCTAATTACACCGACGCTTTCTGGCCTTACACCCTTGACAACGGAATGGCGAATGATTGCCTTAACGGCGGTGGGCTGTGCCGGGGACAGCCAAAGCTTCCTGGGTTTTGGGAGGTCCCCATGTATGCTCTCTTCGACAGCCGTGGTCAAGCTGGGGTCCACCTTATGGATCCATGGCTGTGGGTGTCGGCAATCTTTGTCTTCAATGTTTATTTGACACGCTCCATCAGGGATCCTGCTGACGGTGGAACCACGGTCGATGATAATGCAACGTTGACGTACATGAAAGATACCTTCATGGCCCATTATAACGGCAATCGGCAGCCATTTGGACTCTACACTCACCCTATTCATACTGCAGTATGGAGCTAGCACCTGCTTTGACTTGGAGTGCCTTTCTGATTGTCGTTGCCTCCAGACGACATACCCTGGCGTCCAGGTCTCGAACTCTACAATCAATATGATCAACGCATTTCTCGATTGGGCGCAAGAACAGCAAGACGGTATGTTATCCTGGATATTGCGTTTGTGCGACCGCTGTCTCATTTGGTTGCTCAGTGTGGATTGTTTCGACGGAGCAGCTATTAGCTTGGGTTCAGAACCCAGTTCCCATCTCCCAGTTGAATTCATTCGACTCCCTCAAGTGTTCAACACCACAGGTCAACCAATCAATCTGTGACGGTATCCCCGCAAATGAGCAAGGCCTACTCAGTCAATGTGACTTCTCAGATTTCCCTTTCTACACATGCGTCAGTCCAAGAAACTGTTCCGATTGTCTTGTTCCTGATGTCATCATAGTATGGCTGTCCCGAGGAGGAGCCTACCCCTGCCAACCCCAACCCGCAGCAGAGCGCTGTTAACGGCCAGCTGCGCCACCGCCGTCAGTAGCACGAACCATACTTTACGTCCGCCCCAAAGATGACGCATTATTCTAGTGCCTTCGAATTGTTCCACCGCGTGGTGGGATCCTATTGGTGGAAAGTGCCTCTGTACTGGGTCGGACTGTGCATTCCAGGACAATACTCGTCCTATCGGTGTAGGTCTGATTCGTTGTCCCTTGTGCCTGCTAAAATAATACCTCTCCATAGCCTAACGGTGCGAATCTCACGGGTGGTGACACCGCGGATGCCAAAGGAACGGGGGGTGCTGCGACAGCGTCTTTCGTCCCGTTCAACGGTAATGGCGTGCCTTCGGCACTTCCAGCCGGTATCTGTCCAGCAATCATACTTGGGATCTTTGGCATTTTAGGGGGGTTGTATTTAGTTCAGATCTGATCCCCATTTATACGAGTCTTGGCCTGTCTCCCGGCGTGGTTCATTGCATGGCATATAACAATTACAGGTGGAAACCATAGAGAATGAGCAAGCACTCCCATGTCATGTTTAGATGGTAGTCTCATATTGTACAGGAACAATGGTTTGTGGCGTATTATCCTGAACAGAAACCGTATACGCTCCGCGAGGGAGCACCGGAACTCGCTTCAAATTGACGCGCTCTACGTGGGGATACATGGATGAGCATATCAATGAGTACGGGGTACCCATTCCAAGTACGTACTGCCTTGACCCTTGGCCTCTGCGTGAGCATCATGGTTGCGTTTCACTCTGTCCAAAAACTCTTGCCGACATTTTGAGTGGCGAATGTGTTCTATGCGGAGGTTCACACGCTTTTCAATGTAGCGATTGCCGACGACCTTGTTGATGATGACACCAACGGCATGGGGGGTGACATTGTACACGATTCCAGTCCGTCTGTGTGGCAAATGAAAGGGTTGTAATGTCTGAATGTAAGGAAGACAGACCCATGGTAAAACTTGTGGGGCATGCCTTTTTGCTGTGCTGCGTTTGCCTTGATGTCGACAATATCTCCAACACGATAGGGAATAAGGAATGTCGAAATTTTGACGTGGCCGTGTTCTATGCCAGTCAGGTTTCTCTCTTCAATGTAAAGCTATGGGATACCCACTTTTAAAGCCCGTCTTGAACATATGACGCGTACGCGCCCTGTAACCGAAAGAGTGCGGCATTCTGATGAACGCTCTGCGAAACGTCAGTCCACAAGAAGGCAGACGCGACTAAGAACAGTGCGTACGTTCGCTATTGACGAGGAGATGATGTGCTTCAGCGAAGTGATGATTAGTCTTCCGGATATTGCCGAGTGGCTAGGATATCACCTATACAGTTGTGGCGCTGACCAAACTTTGTGTTGATGCGGCTGTGGTTCCTCTACCGCATATCCCAAGTAGGCGTCGTCCGTAACCTCAAGAGAAATGCCCAGGTAATAGTAACGCGACGAATAACGTATAGTTTCTGATGCATCGCACTCAGGGCCCCGAGGAACCACTCCAAGACGTGAGCATTTTATTATTCAAGATCCACTTCTGTGGAGGGATACACGACGCTGATCACAGCCGTGCCCCATGTATTTGTGTACAGTTACAAGGTCCCACGTCGACCTTTCGGATCTGCGCGTCTCGATGCTGAGCTGAAGGTTCGCACCGTGCATGTACGCCGATGCGTTGTATACTGACTCAGGTTCGACGGCACAGCTTGCGGGCGAGTACGGCCTCCGCAACAAGCGTGAGATTTGGCGTATCACCCTTATTCTCTCAAAAATCCGCCGTGCGGCTCGTGAATTGCTCAAGCTCGACAATAAGGACCCGAAGCGTCTGTTCGAAGGCAATGCACTCATCCGGCGTCTTGTGCGGATTGGTGTGCTCGACGAGACACGCATGCGTCTTGATTACGTGCTCGCCCTCAAGATTGAAGATTTCTTGGAGCGTCGCTTGCAAACACAAGTGTTTAAACTTGGCCTCGCCAAGAGCATTCACCATGCTCGAGTTCTGATCAGGCAACGTCATATCCGGTGTGGCACAGGCCGTCTCGATTGATCGCTTCGTTCTAATCGTTTCATGTGCATATCCACAGAGTAGGGAAGCAGATCGTAAACGTCCCCTCGTTTGTGGTCCGCCTCGATTCCCAAAAGCACATTGACTTTGCCCTTACATCACCGTACGGGGGGGGTCGCCCTGGCCGTGTGAAGCGTAAGCGCGCGGCAGCGGCGGCGAAGAAGGAAGAGGGCGGTGATGAGGAAGAAGAGGATTGAATTATTGATGGTTGATTCCGTGTTGATGTTGTATCGCATTGGCATGCGTCTTCTCTTCTTTCTCCCCCTTGTCTCCTTGTCAATGAAAAAAAAAATTAACATAAATGATTTCGACGTGCCTGATCGTGTGAACTGTTAGCTTTAAATGGACGAGATATCAGGATGTTCAATTGGTCAGCGTTAGTTAGCCTCAGAACCTGCCCAGCGCAGACCAGAGACAAGCTCTTCAAGTCCTTCGCATGGCCCACCAGCCTGTCCTTTTGACCACTTCGGTACCCTCAGTAGACGGAGGACTCACTCGCTGGGATAATACTTCAGTTCCCTTTGACGTAGACGACGACCCTAGTCGTCTAGGACAGGTAGACCAGACTGGGACTGGGGCTGACACTCTCAAGGCAGACAACGTACAACAAGTTGACAAGGCGAGCCATTCGTCGATATTACAGCCAACTCCCAATGGTCCATCCCCAATGTCTGCAAGCCCTTCTCCGAGCATTCGTGATTCAGCCAGCACGCATAGCCTTAGTGCTGTCCATGTCACAGAGTCGCAACGCTCTCCGTCTCTATCTCAAGGCCCGGATATCCCCGCTCTAAGTGATGATACTGGCGCGACTCAAGTGCAGAGAACGGTTGGGCCAAATGCCAGTGCACCCTCTCCTTCGCAGCGAAGAAGCGCCCGATCTCGCTCAGTTATGGACGTGCGTCGGTTGTGTTGTGTGCTATGTTAACGTAACTCGTTATCCCTCACCTCTGTTTTCACAGGGTCGATCACCCAACCGTTTCTCTGGCTTCTTTTCCCATTTGATCCATCGACGTGACCATGTACCACCGCCGCCTGGTGCCGTAACCGTCCAAGAACAAACAAACACTCCGGATGGGTCCACTCTTCCCTCCAGAGAACCTTCCCCTGCACCAGTGCCCAGACCTTCCACCCCCCCACCCCCTTTATCATCACCATCCTTAGTGGAACTGGGTCTCTCCTTGACTGTTCTCACGGAGCACTTGTCACCGTCTCATTTCAGCACCCCTCCCACCAGTGGTGCTTTCTTGGCTCCTCATTACCTTCTCCTTTGCCATGCTCAAGGCCTTGATGTGTTACCTCTGGTCTCCCCTCCGGCGGCGGGGCCCTACGCCTTGATCCGTCGCGTCAGCTTTAAAAGCGTGGTCGTGATGGAACACCGAGGTGTTCTTGTGGCTATCTCTGGCCGTCGTGACGGTGTGCGCGTTTACGCCCTCGATGAGATAAAAAAGGCGGTTGAATGGCGGTTAGACGTCGAGATTCGCCGCGAACGAGAGAAGTTACGCAGAGAGGAAGCAAAACGGCCACCTCGAGATTCCGTGCCAAGAGACTTTTTCTCTGTTGAGAAAATGGCCATCTCCCAACCAAATAGAGACAAGAGCCCCCGCTCACCGTCTGCAGGTCCCGCGTTTTCTTCTCGGAAAGGGTCACAACCCAAGAAAACCAAGACACCACCCCAGACTCCTTCACAGCCCACCCGTCCTTCCACCTCTATGACTCCTCTGCCATTCAGCCCTCCTCCTGCGTACAGGAGCGTATCCCCACCTCGGGAGCCGCCGAGACAGGGTTCTGCTTCGTCAGTTCGCGAGTCCCGTGACCGGAGTACGTCGATCAGTGACGTCCTGAGGGGCACCATCTCCCGACGACCAACAGCAACAGATGTTGTTGAGCTTGATAACAACCGCGATGCAGATGCGAAAGCCGATTGGATGGAAGAATCTCACAGTGACGACGAGGCGATCAATGTTGTCGCAGCTGGCGCGAGCGGTAGCCAAGCTTTGGACGAGCGGACGAGCTCGGTGATGGCAGCAGAGTCAACAATTACCAATACGTCGGGTCTCGATGTCGCGACTTCACGCAGTATTCGACCCGTTTCGACGACAACGCTTACACCGGCTGGCTTCCATCGAGCAGCACGCCCTTCTGACCTTGATCTCTCTAGAGTCCGCGTTGACCCACGTCCAGCCATGCCCCCATCACCCACACCCACCCTTCTTACCCTCCGACAGGCGCTTTCAGGGTCACCACCGTCTGGCCCTGGTCATACCATGGGTACAATGAATCCACGACTCACAGACTCCCGGATCCCTGACCAGGATCCCGACGATGATGACGAGAACGAGAATCGGGGCAACACATCTACCAACGAGCCTATATCCATCACGCAGGCTCTCCTTGAAAGTCGCTTACCGGATATACCCCCACCTGGCACTCGTCTTCCCCAAAGAGCTATTCTCATTACCCAATCGCACCCTGTTGCTACTGGTGATGAGGATGCACCCAGCACCCCAGTCTCTTTGAACATGCCGAGCAACTGCGCCAGGCAGAGTAGCGATACATTGGGCAGCAGGCGTCGTAGACGACGGTGGTCAGTGTTAGATGGAATCTTCCAAGGGGCCAATGAGCAGCCGGATGGGCAGCCGACGACGACGCCGCCGCCTTGGGAGTCACAAGATGCTCGAATACAGGGAGGACGTCCCGACCAGAGATCACATTCCTCGTTCAGATCTTCGCCACCTGTCACCCCTGCTCAGTCTCGAGGCTCTGAGATGACCGCGGATCCCCCACTAGGTCCCGCTCAGTCCACGTCGCGTTTCTTTTCACGCATCCTGAGTAATGCGTTTTCCCATCGCCGCTCCGAAGACAGCATGGATTCAGCACAATTTCGTGTGGAAAATGCGGATGGCAATATCCGACGGCAACAGAGTATCACCCCGCCACAAGTTCCTGCGCCCAAGTTGGAATATGTCAAATTACCCGGGACAAAGGGTTCCATCACGATCAAGGCCGTCGAGACGAATAGAAAGAGGCAAGTCTTATCGTCTCATTAGTACTGATTTTCTTGACGTAATGGTAATGAGCGCAGTTTTCTCGCTATTCTGTGTGGTGACAACGGGGAAAAAGTCGAACTCTTCGCTGGCACTTATCGGACGGCGCTTGGGCTATCGCGCACTTTCATTTTGCCAGATTCTCCCCGCTCTCTAGAATTGCAATTGCAGGGTGATGACCTTGTCGAGGTCTTTCTTGTCTTCTCGCAGAACGTGTTCGGGCTCGAGCCGGCTACTGTTCGGGTGCGTGAGGTCCGACTGGAACGAGCGGAAAGAAGAGCAGCACGCAGGCGTGCACGCGAACTCCAAGTGGACGAGCTCCTAGGTCCTGAAACGGATGCCCCACCTACTATGGACAACACCGCCAATGTCAACGTTAGGGTTGGATTATCTCCGTCGTCCGTTTCCGTCACCACTGAGGTCTCGGGTGGGACGACTCTTGTTGGCGGTGCTTCACCTTCTGCCTCCCAGTCTAACGTGGCACAGCGCCCTGCAAATGGGCCAGCGATGAAGATCGGAGATGTCATCCCGATACCTTCAGGTCCCTATACCACCTTCCAGCAACTGTCTTTTGCACCTGCCTTCCCCCTTGCTGCAATTGTGGACGAGTACATCATTCCCCCAACATATCCCGACTTTTTGCGTTACCGCAGTATCTACGAACCAGAAATTAACGGAAATACGGACGTAGATTTATCGCAAATACAGTTTTCACCGCCGGGCCTCCCTGTTCCTCCCGTGGCGCCGCCATCAAGGTGGTTTTATCGTGACCCGAAAGGTGTCGTCCACGGTAAGTTGTCGATTCAGAGTGTTTGTTCGAGTTCTTGACTCACAAAGGTACAGGGCCCTGGTTATCATCCCGCATGCACACTTGGTACCGAGAAGCGCTGTTGCCTCCCGATCTTCCTGTACGACGAGAGGAAGACACGGAGTTCGTTGTACTGAAAGATTTACGACAGCATTGCGTGGATCCTTCTCAACCGTTCGGACCTGCACTGACTCGGACAGTTGCCGGAGAGGCCCCGGTTACTACCTGTGATGGGAAGCCCCTGCTTCCACCGATTTCTCTTCTTTCACAGCCACGACTCTTTGGCCCTCCTTCTCTCTTCTACTCCTCCAGAGGTGGCCACAGCACGACTATAGTCGACGGCCGAGGGAGATCTGTTCTGAAAGATCGCCTCCTCTGGACCCCAGACGAGCTAGACATGGATGGGCAAACCGTCGGTTCCGGTCGTCTCGGTGATGTCAAACGCTTGGAAGCGTTCGACTTGCAAGGTCGCTCGGTACTTGTAGCCATGAGGCAAGGTGGCTTCGAGGCAGTAGAGTTGAGCGATGCCCTATTACGACCAGCGGATGCTTCTCGCGATGTCCTCCCGCATTTCATGGCGCCACCCTTCCAGATGAACCGCCGCAAAATCTTCACGTGGAGGATCGGTTCACCGGTTCCCTCCGTCTCCTCCTCACCCGTCAACGTAACGATAATCCCCAGAACCTCTTCTCGCCATCCCATGCCCGCAAAGAAAGCCGGCAGCACTCCGGGAAAGGTCCCCGTGCGGCCCGAATTGGGGCACAATGATGTTGAAGGCGAGCATTCCCGAAACGAAATTATGTTCCTTGGACGACAGGATGATAACGTATATCTTTGCGAACGCTACGGTGAGACGTTCCGTATTCTACGGCTTTCACCACTCGGCGCGAGTCAAACATTGGCGAGCACCCAATGACTTTAACGGACGCACACGACCCCAAACCCATACAGTTCTATTTAACATTCATAGCCATCGTTGCTGTATATCACCTCATCTGTGTCCTTTGTTCTGTCTAGCTCATATACATGCACATCACTTTTTGCCACCTTAATCTTAGACATGTCGTACTGCAGAACATCTTTCGACGTGTACAGCAGTACTAGCGATAGCAACACACAGCGTTCTTGGCGTATCCGTATCCACGATGATAGTACCATACGTGTCACCCTAGATTGTATGCCGCATTTTATTTACAGCTTTGCAGACGCAGCTCGTTTGCGCAGGACTGTCTTCATGATCTTTCCGGTCGACGTTTTCTAGTGTAATGAACCTGTTTCAATACAGCCCACAAGAACATGTGTAATGAAGGGAACATACTGGCAACTCTTCGACGATAGCTACCCATTGGGGTGTGGCGAAGCCAGGTAAACGATTGCGGACATGGACTTTGAGTGCCGACGAGAACTCGGCGTGCTTCCCTGCCCAACGCCGGGCGGACTCTGGATGCAGAATCACATAGGCCATCGGGCGCTCGCCCCACTCAGGGTGTTCGCGTCCCACGACAGACACCTCAAGGACGTCGGGATGACTCGCCAGTTCTGAGATTGCGAGTGAACCACGACGTGACGAAAGAGAGTTGACTTTGTACCTTATTCTATCGCCAGCGACGATGCATTCTAGGTGGGGACAGTGGGCCGCGCCAAATTTATGTAGCCAAGAGGAACCGAGAAGGGCGAGAAACTGTTAACACACCTCTCCACCGGAAATGATGATATCCTTCATCCTGTCCTGAATTTGCACCGACCCGTCTGGGTGCCACATGGCCAAATCCCCAGAGTGGAAGTATCCGCCATCGAACGCGCGAGCTGTCGCGTCGGGGTCTTGGAAGTAACCCTGCATGACGATGTTGCCACGCACGACGATCTCGCCGACCGGTTTGCCGTCGCGTGGGACGTCGACGAGTTCTTGGCCGAGTTTTGCGGAACGAACGACGCGGAGTGGGAAAGATGTGGCGAAGGCGTGCCCCTGATGAGCAGTAAGTTTGGCTCGTTCGGAAGCGGGAAGTGCGGTCCAAGAAGGCTGGGGGTAGTTGCGAGTGAAGGGACCATAGGTCTCGCTGTGGTTGCGGGTCCGACTCAGAATGGAAAGGTTAGGGAGAACGAGTGGCGAGCATCGACGTACGTCAGGCCGTAGACGTGGACAGGCTGGAAACCCTTGGATTCTAACTGAGCGAGTAGATGAGCGGTAGGGGCAGCGCCTGCGATTATCGTCTTGATCGGATGTGGTAGCCGCCTTGCGCTAGGATGGTTCGTAATCCCAATCTTTAGCATTAATGAATCCGGCGTCTCTCCAATGGTCCTTGCATGATGTAACGTACTTGCACTGTAGGAGCCCCACAGTAGTGTGTGACACGGGAGCCCAAGAAGTGCTTCCAAATTTTAGAGTAGTCAACGGACCGCAGGGTGATCTGACCACGAATGAGGTCTGCAACTGTCGTAGAGAGGGGATGAAAAGTGCATACCTGTGTGGCAAACGAGAAGGAGATCGACCAGGGAAAGGTCCAGCCTGCAGCATGGAACATTGGGAGAATCCTATGAGAAGCGATGATCTGACCTGAGCGGCAAGAGCAGTAGAGCGCATGTGGCCTTACCACAAGTACGTGGACTCCTTTCCCATCCTAACGTATGAGGTGAGCTGCGTCGACTAGAGCGTACCGTGATGCTCACTGTGCCTCGAAGGCATTGGCGATTGAAGCCAGATATGTGCCTGGAGATATTGCGAGATCGGATTAAATTCTCCAAATAGTACGAGTATATAACGAAGGTTACCTCTCAAGGTCGTCAAGACACCTTTGGCTATATGAAGAATGAGAATTACGGCTTCAGAAACACTCAAGGGACAACTCACACGTCCAGTGGTACCTGATCTTTTGGGGGGTTAAGAACAAGGCGAAGCAAAGAATGCGATGGCGTACGTGTAGTTCAAAGATAGAGGCTTGTTCTCATCTGAATCCATTTCGAGGCCGGCCCAACCTTTCTCTTGGCTGTAAGCCCGTCCTGTAGTCAAGAAATCTTCGTAGGGGTCTCCGACGCGTCCTGTGTCATTGCAGACGATCATGGGTGCTTTGGCATCGCTGACGAGGTGTCTATACTCGTGATCTACAAAAATGAGCTTCGCACCGGAGTGCGCGAGGATGTAGTCGACCTCATGCTTAGTCAGGCGGATGATAATCGTCGTCACAATGGCACGCGCGCCGATGACTCCTTGCAGTGCCTCTACAATGGAATCCGCGCGCGAGTCACGCAATCGGCACCACGGTATATGAAAAAACGACATTCTCACCAGCGATCATCGGTCTATGGTCGGTGAATATCATGCATTGACTTTGCAGAAGCTCGGGTGGACGTACGAGTTGGGCGAGAGGACGGCAATTCTATCACCGGGATGGATGCCAGCCTGAAGGAGACCATACGCAAAGTTCTGTACCCGCTGTGCCCTTACAAGCCGCAGTTAGGACATATAGACTAGATGCTTTCAAACCGTACCAAGCGGAGTATGTGTAGAAGACAGGGAACGGCACATCCGGATGGGCAAGGGCAAGTTTGTCAGGGTATATTTGCGCCGCACGCAAGAGAAACTCGAGAGGGTTCTAGAGACCAACCATCAGAGTGGCCTGAGAATGATCGACAGTTCAAGCCTGAATTCATACAAGAGGGTGGAAGGTATAAATTCAGAAAATGCAGAACCTTTGGTGCAGAGCTCGTGGGACATACCAAAGAGCATGGATGACGTGGGGTACAAGCCGGGCCGGACCGACGAGCGGGCAACGCTTTGGGCACTCTCTTGACCTTGCTTACCATCATCCGCCTTAATTGTCGCCAGCCCCACTCTCCAACAATCCCATCCAATGGCCGACGCTGCATCTGGACCCGCAGACAAGTCTATCCAGGTCAAGCTCGTCCTTCTCGGTAAGTCTTTTTTCCATCCACAAGTGCCATCCGGATCTTCTCTCCCCCTCCCAACGTCTGCTGATACAATCACCCAGGCGAAGCTGCTGTTGGCAAATCTTCTGTCGTTCTCCGCTTTGTATGTCATAGTAGCACCACTGATTCCCTCCTCCCGCCAACTGAGACCGCATAGGTCTCCAACGAATTCCAAGCCAACAAAGAGCCCACAATCGGTGCCGCATTCCTCACCCAGAAGTGCCGACTCGAAGACCGCGTACTTCGTTATGAGATCTGGGACACCGCAGGCCAAGAACGGTTCCACTCCCTGGCCGTGAGCGACACACCGCCCACCCCTTCTGTTATGCGTGCGACTCACAGTCGAATCCGCAGCCGATGTACTACCGCAATGCTCAAGCGGCCGTAGTCGTGTACGACGTCACAAAGGCCCAAAGTCTCGAGAAGGCAAAGACATGGGTGAAGGAACTCCAACGACAGGCGAATCCAAATATCGTCATCGCACTCGCCGGCAACAAGATTGACCTCGTTCAATCCTCACCGTCTGGCTCAGGAAGCAGCGCCACCGCCGAGTCAGAGGACGAAGCGGATGATGCGACCGCCACTCCTGGTGAGGCCGCCGCCTCTGGCGCCGAGGCAGGGAACCTGCGCCAGGTTCCCCGCGAAGAGGCGCAAGCTTACGCGCAGGAGGCGGGGCTCTTGTTCTTTGAGACATCCGCAAAGACGGGTGAGGGTGTAGTCGAAGTGTTCACAGAGATCGGTACGTCGCCGTTCCCAGATGACTCACTCCTGAGATCTCACCTACTTCGTTGGAGCAGCAAAGAATATCCCCATCGAGTCCATCCTTGCTTCGTCGCGCGGCGCTTCTGGCCGGCCTGGTACTGCTGGAAATCGTACCGGCAATCAGGAAGGTGTGAATCTTGAAGAGAACCAAGCAAAGGGCAGGGATGCATGTAATTGTTGAAGCTCTCGCACGCTCTCCCTTCTCTCATATCACGCGTGACCGGCATTGATGCTTTTCCTACATCCTGTTGTTATTCCCCGATTTATACATATGCTGCATTCCATCCTGTCCCGTTACTCATGATAATCCGGTCCCATCATTTTTGATATAGGACGACCCTTCGAGGAAATTAGACGGCTACTTTCCAGCTTCCAGAACATCAATCGGTGGCATTCAACTCTCGTGAGGCGGCATCACATCAACGTAAGGCGGTGGCCTCGCAACCTGCTCATGCTCCACTCCATCCGGTACAGGATATGGTGGTGGTGCACTGACATGCGACCTCGTCGCCACAGGTATCCCTGGTGCTATTTGCGGGGCTGGCAGGTCCACAGCCGGTGTCATTGGTGTTGCTTGATGCGCGACACCCTCTCGCGATCGGTATTCAGAATGTATGGACGGTGGTGGGTCCGAGGGGTCGTCCATGGGAGGCGGCGGCGGCGGTGGCGCTTCGCCAGTTGTAATTTGCTCCTCCTGTTGTAACGCAAGCTGGATCGTGTGTTCCGGAACATCAACGTTGAGGCCCACGAGCCCAGTTACGTTCGGGTCCAACGTCGCCATCTCTACCGAAGGTGGTGGGGTAGACGCTTCATTGCGATCCACTTCGGTATGTCCACTAAACTGCGACGACGCGGGGAAACCAAAGAGAACGCCCTCCCCTTCAATGACTTGTTCGAGGAGCGACATCATTGGAGGCGGGGCTGCGGCATTATCTTCAGAAGGGGGAATAAGGATCTCCTGCTCGGATTCGAGAAAAGTGGGTAGCCTCGAAGACGATGAAGGAAAGGGTGTCGGAAAGAATGGAGGCGGGGCATCGCGCTCTTCGAATGGTGGAGGGGCGCCTGAGGCCAAGTAGCTTGGCCCAGCCTCGCCTTCCTCAAACTCGTAGTGAGGAGCGGCATCAACGTCGTCGCGCCGGTTGGTCCTTGCGGGAGGACGGTCGTGCTTCTTAAGGTAAGCCGAGTCCACAGATTCCTCCACTTCGGGTAGGGGTGCTGGAGATGGGAGGAAGGTGATTGGAATGGTTATGGTAGAAACTCGCTCGGTATGTTGGGAGGTGTTTCTGAACGTGGCGTGCACCCGTATGCGGAAGGAAACGGAATGAAGGAGGGCGGTTTGAGTGATCGACGCACACTCGGCATCGCTGCCCCTGGAACCGAAATCACCGGCCGGAAGGGGGTGTGTAGAATCTGATGGTGACGACGACGGGGATGATTGATGTAAGATGAATCGAAGACGCACGGGCAGTGTGGCATGGAAGCGACACAGGGCGCCCGAGCGCGAGATCACGGTTCGGTATGACGCACCGCGACGACTCTGGGGAGCATGATTGGAGTAGGGCGCGGTGGACGAGGAGGCGGCAACACGTTTCTCGTGAGTCGGAAAGGAGATGCCTATGCCCAAAGGAGCGTTTCCGTCATCACGACTGTCTTCATCTTCCTCGGATTCGTCGCCAACGTCGGACGGAACGTCCACGTCCACGTCCGCGTCGAGCGCCGCCGACTCGCCCTCGTTGGCTTCCTCCGTTCCGTCCGCGACGCGGACGACCCTGATGAGCTCGGCCTTGATGTTGCGCAATCTGAGGCCCTCGTCGACGACCAGCTCCCTCCGCGGGGGCGGCAAGGTGACGTAAATGGGGACCGGTTCGACGCATGTGAACGCCGTTCTCGGGATTTCGACTTCCACTCTGGACGGATCGTCCAGGGTGCGCGTGACCGGCGAGACGGGTATGCTGCACGTGTGGGAGATGAACCTTCTCGTGTGGACCGTGAGTGTCTTGGAGAATGGCTGTGCGGCGGCGTCGAACGGGTGGAGCGTGGCGGAAAGGATGTGCCTCAGCGACGACTGCGGCGTGTGGATGCACTGCGGCGCGTCTGGCGTGAGCGGGAGCGCGAAAGAAAAGGTCGATGGGAGGAGGGTCTCTTTGTCGTCGTCGGACTCGTAAAGGACGATGGTCGTTTGGGAGAGTTCGATGAGTTGATCATATGCAGCCTCGACGGTGCGGAGGTCCATCGTCCTTGAGGATAGAAAAAAAAGCTAGGCTCAGCAGGTGAACCGAAGACGCTAGGGTTCTAATGACAACGGACAGCTTTCTCCAGCGCACTGAATCTGTTCCCTTGACTTGAAGTTCACCTTCGATGGCAGCGTGTTCGTCATCTGCGCCTAGAAATCCTTGCTGGAATCTGAGAGAATCTGTGGCAGGGATGATTAGGATCTGTGGCTCGAGTTGAGGGACGCTCTCAGGCGGATGGGGGCCTTGTTGGACGTATATGGGCGGGGGAGCGGTTGATGGGTCTGAGGACATTTGGGGGAACCGAGTGAGCGCATACAGGCGGGTTCAGGTTCAAGTTATAGACGAGCAGGCATAGCAACACAGCAGACACACTACAATGACTCATCGCATCCCACATGCGATCCACGCAACGTGGGTCGATGATGTGAGCCTGTGTACACACGAGGGTGTGGGCCAGTAAGAGTGGGTATAACGTTACGGCTAGCATACATACAACCCATGACTACCCAACGCGTGCCAAATTCTCCAGCTCGCGGAACATGGAATCGTCCACATCCTTCTGCAACATGACACCCCAGACGACATCCTCTTGGAACCCGCTCAACGACCCCGTTCCCTTCTCTACGTGGTCCTCACCCACTTCGCCATATCCCACGCCGAATGAGAGTGTGACATTCCCCGCATTTTGCGACATGTCAAATGCGTCCTCGCTGTCATCCACCACTTTTAAGGTTTCCACGGCTCGCTTCGCGCAGACGCCAAAAAATAGCCGCATCTCTGGTGGGACGTTGATGGTAAATTTCTTTACCAGACGGAGCATGAGCTTGATGAAACCCAGCTGATGGTCTCGCTTGAGCTGTTCCTTCATGGCTGGCGGCGCAAGGAACGCGATGGCGTAAAGCCCCATAATAACCTTCTCGATATAGCTGAGCCAAGGCTCTCGCTTTGCGATTTGGAAGTCAGCGTCGACGATAGGAAGCCGACGCATGAGCGCCTCGAATAGCCGCTGTAGCCACGCTTGTGGCACGGCTTTTGCTATGACCTGCCGGTTGGTATCTGGCTGACCGAAACGACCGAGAACCTCCAGCGCGGCATCGACCAAAGCGGGGGGTCTAACATTGGGATTTGTGCCCGTCAAGATGTATAGTTCAGAAGGATTGATGGCCTCCGATGGGTCGACAAGGAAAGATGACATGAGCATGAATGCACGCCTGGCGACCTGCAAGGCGGCTGGAGACGGTGTGCTGGCATGTATCATCGAAGGAGCTAGCCGCACGGAGCCGGATAAGTTGATTAGAAGGTAGAGAACGTCCCGCCGAAGAGCAACAAGGTCCCGAAGTGTGAGGGCACTTGAGGCTGCCTGAAGGGTGCGGTCTTCTTTCTGCTTGACGCCGCAAACTCGGAGCATGGTAGCCAGAAGGCGTTCATGATTGGCAAGATAGTCGTTGTTGTCCGGGATCACGGAAAGGTTACGCATGATGTTCACGATGGCGAGGATAACGTCACCTGGGCGTTGTTTCGGTCCCAGCGCATCGTGGTCCTTCATGCCTTGTACCTTGTTTAGACTTGCGAACGACTTGCTTCCATCATCAAGGATGGTGTCGACTAGTTGCTTGTGCGTGATGATTACCGTCTCCGTGAATGCGTCATCTGGCTCGTCGTCTTTGAAGCCAACCTCTAGTAACAAGTCCAAAGCTTCGTCCATGAGCTCGGGGCAGTTTGCGATGGGGAATCCACTAGTCCCCTGACCGCGCATGATGGAGAGGAGTGTGAACGTTGTGAGGGCATAGCCCGTTTCGGTAGAGATACGAGAGCGCAGGCTCATGGTGAGTGCATCGATGTCAATGTTTCCCCATTCGCTGATGTCCCGTAACGCGTGTCGTGCGGTCAAACGGTGGTGCCCGTCCGCGATTGCGCGCAGGTCACGACCGCCACACGTATCCAGCTCGCGAAGGACAGGGACGTATTCAATCTTTCGACGCTGTGGCGTGTCAGAAGCAGTCGCTGTCGTTGATGCATGCCCATCGCCCGAAGCTTCCCCGGTCGGAGGAACAGAAGTGCGATCGGCGTTGGACTGATGGCCACTTTATTAGCACGTCGCGTGTCGAAACGGAAAACGACTAACCGCGATTGTATCTGGAGAATCGACTGGAGACGCAATAAATTCTTAATTCTTACCATTATAGGATAATTTAAACCCATACCGGTTCTTTGACGGACGCGTTTAACGTCCCCTTCCGCCGTCCCCTTTCTTTTACGCCCCTCTGCGTCGGGAAGCGCTGCGTCATCCTGAGCCTGTCCCTGAACGGCCACTTGTGAGCCATCCGGCGGCGAGGCCTGCGGGAGAAATGGCTGCGAAATGTTTGAACTTATTCCCGACAGCATATCCGGTTGTGCTTGAAGTGACGATCCGCTCGGGAGCATGTTTATACTCGCCGACGGTTGTTGACGATGTGTCTGCGAAGAAGAGGGAAAAGGGTGATGTGGGGGAAGACCCGAACCGCCATCTATGTGGGGAATCGTTGGGGGTACGACCGTTTGTGTACCCAGATCCCCGCCAGGCATTTGACCGGGCATGCCATGCTGCCCAACTGGCACCGGCTGTCCAGCTTGTCCCTGCACACCGGACATGGCGCGTTGCTGCTGTTGTGCGTTCTTGCGATTCCACTCTTCGAAGGGTAGAAGTATCGCCTTGTAGTACTGTGCCAAAATCTGGATTACAGGCGTCGGGATTCCGTTCACAGGGTACGTCTCGGGAAGGTCAAAGGGGATAACGATAGAAGGCCAAAGGCGACGCTCTTGCGACAACTTGAAGTGATCCCTTTTAGCTCGGAAACTCTGAAGCGAACAAAGCGGTGCTCACTTTGGCCCAGCCACCGACAGCGTTCACGGCGGCCCATAGTTGATACAGGTCAACGGGCTTCCCTGCCAAGATGACAGTCCCCAATTCCGTTTGTGACGGCTCCAAAGACTTCCATCTGGACTGCGTGGGATCGAAGCCCGCGGGGTTTGGGACACCGGTGAGGGCAGGAGGGAGCGGGTCCTTGCGGGCTAGGTGAATGCTAGCAAGCACGCCTAGGAACTGCTTCTTGTGCTGGAGCTGTTGCTGCGGTTGGCGCTGACGAACAGGCTGCATGCCCGCTGTTGACATGAACGGGTCGGATGTCGACGGACTGAAATTCGTCGGTTGATTGGAGACTAATTGTGGATTCATAGATTGTGCCTGGAACGACAAGCGGCCCTGCGATGACAACGCAGAAAGGGGATCATGGCCGGGCGCGGGGGACGGCGACTGTTGTTGATTGACGGACGACATCCCTCCGAGGAAAGAAGCCGAAGTTGGACCGCCAGGGAGGGGGGAAGGTCGCGTCGCTTGCGCTCTTCTTGCGAGGCCAGCTGCGTTCAGAGCTGCAATCTGCTGTTTTGCGGCATTCGCATTCATGTTTCCGTTGTTGAAAAACCCAGACGGAAGGTCCGTCGCGCTGGACCCAGGATTTGGCGAAGCAGGGACTGGATTGAAACCGGTGGGGAACGGCTGGTTGGTCGCGTTGGGACGGGCATTTTGTTGTTGCTGTTGCTGGCTAGTGTAAGGGGTAAACGGATGAACCAGAATGAATCAATGAGACCTACAGCATGGGCATATACTGTCGCTGTGGTGTGCCGGGGTCCATGAACCGTTGTAATTGCTGCTCGTTGTCGAACCAGTTCGGCGATGGTGAGTTGGACATGCCGGGAGACCACAACAACCGTAATCACAACTCCTTCCCATATGAGTCCCACCATCAAAAAAGTGACCAATCGGTCTGCCTCTGAAATCGACGATATATTCACTCGCAAGGCCGGAGCGGTGACCCCTAAGACCAATCCGCACCACTCAAGTTCAGGTCTCGAACAGAAGAAGAGGAAAAAAAAGACGACCAAGACGCAACTCGCCGAACCGAAGCGCCCGGCACCCGAGGTCATTCTCGATTCTTCAACACAGAAATCCACCCCCAAGACCACCTCACATGATCGCCTGGTCCCACTCAGGAAAAGGCAGAAAGTAGTCGAGACAAAATTCGACCAAGATAAGTTCAGGGATTCACGTGGTACGGGTCCCCGTGAGCGTATCCCCTGCCCATGCCGTGAGCTTCGCTGAGCTCGACCCCCCTAGGCCCCAAAACCGACGAGGGGTTTAACATATACAAAGAAGACGAGCTAGGGATCAATGCAGAGGCAGGAGGTCAGTCGAATCCCACTCTTGATGAATCTATTTACGTCCCGTCAGGAACATCGTTATGTCCCTTCGATTGTAACTGCTGTGAGTGTCCTGCCTCTGTTCTCACCGAAATGTGAATGACCAAACATAGGTTTCTGAACAATCGAATATGCATGAGTTGAACTGCGACACATAAGTGTGAATTTTGTCGGCTCTATCGAAGCCTCTTGGATCGCCACATAGCAACGATCATTGGAGGTCAATGTGTAGCCAAGAAGTACGCCAGGTCCCCTTTGCTTATACTCCCAGACGTTCTCGTCTGGACAGTATCACCCATTCGATGGTCATGGGGACATATTTATTTCTAACGCCTGAATGATGTTTGCTGTCGGATGTTCCGACTGGTTCGCAGGCTTCATGCGATATATTCGTCTCCCCTCCTGTCTTATTCATTCCCTTGTATATCGTGCGCATTCTGCTGCCTGGTTAGGATAGACGAAGCTATGAGGACCTCGGAGTTATAATAAATTATCGAACCCGTGACGCGTGAGGTATAAGTTGACATCGCACTCGAACAACTGACGCTCATGTTCTACTCCAGAACGGCAGCGAACCGTCTGTTTCGCTGTGCCAAAAGATGGCAACACACCTCCGCCAAACAAACTCTCAACTCCGTCACTCCTGACGACATTGTCCACTTCGCGCAGTTCTTGCCCTCCAATGCCATCCTTTCTACGCTTTCCCCGATCTCGATACCATCTTCGGAGATCGAGCAATTCAATACAGATTGGATGGGAAAGTACCGCGGGAGATCGACGACCGTTTTGCGACCGCAGACAACGGAGCAGGTCAGCAAAATAATGAAACGCTGTCACGAACGTAGGATCGGTGTCGTTCCCCAAGGCGGAAATACCGGCCTCGTCGGCGGAAGCGTGCCCCTCAAGGACGAGCTCATATTGAACCTGAGTAACATGTCCAAGGTGCGGTCGTTCGATCCCGTGTCAGGTGCGTCCTATGTGCATCGCGCAGTTCGGTCTTGCTCAAGTGACAATCCACTATCATGGTCCAGGGGCGCTTGTGGCCGACGCTGGATGCATTCTAGAGGCGCTCACGGAATATATCGCTCCACATAATCACATCATGCCGCTCGACTTGGGGGCCAAAGGAAGGTATGCACTGACGCAATCTTTCGTCATGCACGCGAACTCTCATGCGATCCCAGCTGTCAGATTGGTGGAAACATCTCGACCAACGCGGGTGGTCTTCGCCTTCTACGATACGGCTCCTTGCATGGGAGCGTGCTTGGTCTTGAAGTTGTGCTACCGGACGGAACTGTCATGGATAACCTCTCCACTCTCAGAAAGGATAATACTGGTGAAGTTGTCAAGTCCTCTTAAACGACGTCGATTACTCATAGCCCATCAGGATATGATCTTAAGCAACTCTTCATTGGTGCCGAGGGCACGCTGGGTGTAGTCACCGGCGTGTCAATTCTCACACCCCCCGCTCCCAGCGCTGTGAACAATGTGATCCTGGCCCTCCCCACGTTTGAGAATGTACTCCCCCTTTTCATATTAGCCCGGCGACATCTTTCGGAGATTCTCTCTGCCTTTGAATACATCGACAGAACCGCCTACGAGTTGGCCGTAAAGCATGGCCAAGGTAAAGGCTTGGGTGACGAAGAAATTGAAGGCGCTGAATGCTTCGTTCTGCTCGAGACTAGCGGAGGAAAAAAGGAGCATGATGAAGAGGTTCGTATTCGTTCGTATACCGAGTTCAGCTGCAAAACATCTGATAAAGTGATTTCCTTCGAAGAAACTCAACATCCTCCTCGAAACACTTCTCGAGTCCGAACAACCCTTGATCACGACAGGCGTACTCTCCCAAACTCCTGGTCAATATACGTCGCTGTGGAAGTTGCGTGAGGGAGTTCCAGAGGCTGTTTCTAAAGAGGGAAAGGTATACAAGTATGATATATCGGTTCCCATTGCCTCTTTCAAGGAAGTTGTGGACGTGACAAAGGAGCAGCTGCGGAGAAAAGGCTTGTTACATGATGGTGCAGTACGGCACGTGGTTGGGTACGGTCACGTCGGCGATGGTGAGCATCAATGTTTCTCGACATCTCACGGCTGATCATCCGCTGGCAGGTAATTTGCACATCAATATAACGGCAGCGGCGTATACTCCGGAGATCGAATCGGCTCTGGAACCGTTCCTTTATGAGCTTGTTGGTGAGTCGCTCGATCCCGCAAAAGCGACGCAAGTCCGCAAGCTAATGTCTTTGTTAGCCTCTCACAAGGGGTCGATCTCTGCCGAGCATGGGATCGGAGCCATGAAGACGCATGCGATTCATTATTCGAAATCTCGCGTTGCCATCGATATGATGAGAAGGATAAAACAGGTCTTTGATCCTCATGGCATCATGAATCCTGGAAAGGTCCTAGAGTAGTGCAGTATATGTCGAGGATATCTACCGTGCTCAATATCATATTTGCCGAATGGGATCAAGTCGTGTGGCTGCACCTAACCTTATTCTAGCTCCGACACAACCCCCAACCCCATTACAAGTCTTGCCACTATTAACCCCTCCAGCCAGATGGTACAGTGCTTGTTTCTTCGTGTACAGTCCATGTTTAACTCCGTTCGGGCCGCCGTTAGCCTATATTCCAAGACAGCAATGGCATAGCCATCAAATTTTTCATACAGAAGGACCTACCCACGGAGCTACAGGCGGAGCTGTGCGAGACTATCACAGTGGGAAACAGGATACCACTTCTCTAGCTTCTTCGTGCTTAATCGATCCCTTCTCCAGGCTCTCGGCGGACGTGTTGAGGCCAAGGTCCCGCGACAGGGTTTCATCCTAATCCAACCAAACAGCGGCGAAGCGGAACGCCTCAAGCTCTGTTGGGAGAGCTCAGATCGGCCAGAGAGGCACTTCGTTCCCTACACCTACGTGGAGGCATGCAAGATCGCAGGAATGCTTTTGAAGCAGATCTTTGTGGAGAATGGAGAAGCCATCAAGTTTCACATCGATTCGAGCATCGCTAATATAAATGCCCGTGCAGCACTCAGCGCCAGGATCATGGTCGGTCATTTGTTTCGTTGTGTATGTAATGGCGCGTTCATTGACGAAATATCAGCACTCTGGAGGAGACTCCAGCGCATCTGCTCAGACGGCACGTGTAATTCTTGCGGACCCGAACACCGAGATATTTCAACACCTGGTGAAGAGTTATCAGGGTGTCCCAGGAAAATATGTCGAATCGTATCTATGGGTCAAGAAGTGCGTCGAAAAGGGCGCAGTGGTATATACACCACTTGTGTATAAGAACCCCGGTGGTAGACGACCAGGAGAAGAGTGCGTTAGACATCCGTCTCCTTGGTGATAAGTCGTAGATTGATTAACGTCGTGCGCAGGAGAACGCAATTTACGGAAGAAGACGAGGAGCACCTCTGCAGCTGGATCGCTGCAAAGATTCCTTACAAGGAGACAGGCGGTAGGACTGGTAACAGACTCTACCAGCAACTTTGTGACATGGTACGTCATTTTTTACTGCGTTTGCGCGTTGCCTTCACATTTGAGACGAATGCAGGCAAGTGATCCGGAGTATGCGTGGGTCACCCGTCACACTTGGCAGTCTTGGCGTGAGCGCTACAAAAAGAATTCGCAACGTTTGGACGCACTGATTCAGGCCATCGTCGAACAAAAGAAGCCCACCCTGGGCGAGAAAGGCCAGTATGGTTATGTGCGGAAGCCCGAAGAGAAACCGAAGAGGAGTAGGAAGCGCAAGGATGACGGACCCGGCGCAGGCCCAGCCAATGACGATGATTTTCTTCAAGCCGGACCTACACATCAACTGGCTATGGCGATGCACATGTCTTTGGCTGCACAAGAGGGGCATCCTCCTGGATTGCCTGTCCCTCCTCCCGTGCCAGTTGACCAATATCAGCCAGGCCACCCGCACTTACCCAACCTTCCACCCCACGTGAACCAAATACAAACACCTGCAAGCGGTTCCGTAGGTCTGGGTCTTGGCCAAAATAATGTAGTGGCTGTGCGGAAGAGCCCTGCTGAAGAAGAGATGGAAGATGAGGAGGCTGAGTGGGACGTTAAAGTTGGCAGTGACCCTCCTCCCTTATGGGCAAAGCGTAAGGCTGGCGAAGACTCAAATGAAAATGGGAAAAAAGCAAGAGTCATGTTCGTGTTGCACATTTATTTGTCCTAACGATCACTTATCCAGACCCCTAGCGACAAAACCAATAGCCGCCCCACTTCTTGCGGAATTCAATCGGACGGCCCAGTTCTTCACGTTGTGGATCAAAACATCTTAGAAATCGCGCGCGAGTTCCGCTTTACCGTTGAAGAAGTCCAGGAGTATTATGATCGTTGCGGTGCCATGGACCGGACGAGAGCACGCTTCAAGAAGATGCGGGACACGTTGTCGGTTCTTGCTGATGATGATTCGCACAGTGCCGCATAGTTGGATTACGGATCTTTACGTCTCGTCGTCGTGGCCGTGTACCTCCTGCTGACTTGATTTATCTCTACGTTCTGGTACGCACGTGTAATTATATTAAATCGCGGTAAGAACTTGTTGTGCAAAATCGAATGATGGACACCAGACGGAGGGTCAACCCTATTCTACATCTGTACCCAACTTGTAACCTGCGACTCGGGCAGGGGCAGGAGGTGAACTGAAAGGCTTTCGTCGTCTGAAAAAAAACAAAAATGCTTGAGCAATGGAGCGGGAGATCATCAAGTATGCGCACCGTTCTCCCGCAGCCGCAGATGGGAATGAGCTGAACATATCTGGGTGCTTAGGTACCGGAGCCTCGCTACAGCGGGCCCTAAGCCGATCGATTACACGGGTCATGTGACAGAGACGCACGAGAAGTACGGATGTTGCAGTGCTTCCTCCGCAGATATTCTCCGTTCGGGGTCGTATGTCAACAAAGATGAAAGCAGGTCGATCCCTGCTACTGTCAAAAAAGGGAACTTCTGGCGGAATTGATGTGGTTGGGGCGATGGCATTGTGATGGTTTTCGCTAGTGGAAGGCTGGAGTATTCGGGCCAAGAATCGTTCGTTGGCGGGCCTAGGAGCTTGAATATCATCGAAATGAGCTCAATCTCGGCTTTGGCCTGAAACAGCGGCTCTTTCAACAAAAGTTCTGCGAATATACACCCAACGGACCACATGTCAATGGCCGTTGAGTACGTTTTTGCCCCGAGTAGGATTTCGGGTGCCCTATTACAGAGTTATGTTCGATGAGAAGAAATAAATATATCTGTCACAAGCACGCACCGATACCAAAGGGTGACAACGAGCTGTGTCATCCCTCCGACGCCGACTGGATCCCCATATCGTCTCGCAAGACCAAAGTCAGCGACCTTGATCGTACCGCGATTGTTCATGAGGAGGTTGCTCGTCTTCAAGTCGCGGTGCAAAATCCAGTTGGAATGACAATGGGAAACAGCGGACAGAAGCTGGAGCATGAGCGTTTTTATTTCGGATTGCAAGAACGGGGAAGGCATGAGGGTCAGGAGGGATTTCAGGTCGTGCTCGATGAAGTCCATCACGATGAATACTCTGTAGTAGGTGGCTCAAGTCAACCGGGGTAGACATTCGAGTCTTACGGGGCGTACTGGGTAAGCGTTTCTCCCACGACCACCTCACGAATTCTAACGACATTGTCATGTCGGCATACCATGAGGGCATTTATTTCGCGAAGGGCGGTGATGGGGAATCCGGATTTCTCTTCATCGAGCTTTAGCTTCTTCAGGGCGACAATGTCGCCCGTTTGTCTATCTCTAGCGCGAAAGACGATGCCATAAGAGCCCTCTTCTATCGAGTTGAGCTTTTCATAAGAGTACACGGAGCGAGAAGACGTGAGGGGAGGATGGTGGGTCCTTGGCGGGACGAATACACTCGGGGTTGGCTTCTTGTGCGGTGTGTTTGAAGGTGCAACGTCAGCATGGATTTGGATTTGGCGGCGTTTTGGAGGAGGCTGAGGGGACACCACAAGTTCTGTATCTCCCTCGCTGTCCCATTTAAGTCGTTTGCGTTGAGTGTCGTCCGGAGCCATTGGGGATCGGAGGTGACCCGTACCCAGATCAGTATGGGAGTGCAGAGAAAAAACAATGAAATAAGTGGTAGCGGCGAGGTTCGAACTCGCGCGGGTTTTCCCCACTGGGAGTCAAGTAAAGATACTTAAATCCAGCGCCTTAGACCACTCGGCCACACTACCTTTCTTGGCATTCTTAATCTGTATAACACCATCTATTGGGGAAATGCAACTGCTTTGTGTCATCAACTCGGCCAACTCTTGAAGAAGCTTTGTATTCCATTTCACAATTCACTGAATTTATCCTTCAACATCGTCTCTCATAGTCGCTCTGCTTGCTATTATTTACTGTATCATTTCATCTCTGTGAGAGCTGTACAAGAATATACGTCAGGTGTCTCATTGAAGACAGGCAGAGATATACCATCTTATATTGAGCCGCAGGTGGTTATTCGAGGATGCACTTGGTAACGCGATATATCAATATTGATGAAACACATCCACGCCGCGATGGGCCAGATGTCGCATGTCACCCGCGCCATCTACGTACTGGCAGTTAGGTCTCCATTCAATACAATGTACTACGGTAAGCATCATCCAAGGTCAAACCGAACTGAACCATGGACCGGCGGCACTGCTGATGGGATGAGACAGGCACGTGGGAAATCGCCAGTCAGTTAGATCTCACGGTCCGGCAGCTCCGGTTGTTCTCGGAGTCTCTCGTAAGCGTAAAGCTGCCCTTGAGGTGACACATGGGGTCCAACTATATATTCTCTCTGCAGCCCACCTTCACTCAAGGCCTTATATTGGGCCAGTTGTCCATCCTCACGCTGTTTGCTGCTGTCATCAAATACCTATTTTTGGACACCGAACCCTCATCCAAAGTTGCGGAGCGCGACCCTCCCGTGTCGCAACACATTCGTCCTTCCATTCGTGTAGACGAGAATAACCATGTACACACCGAGTCAGAGTCGACGGAGTGGTTAAATGCTCTCCTTCGCCAGGTACGCAGACACTATCAGGCCGCTTCAGCGCCTCTGTATATCAACTCTGCACTTGCTATCAGGCCGCAAATGTTTATCGTTCCAAGCTGAGGGATGACCTCCAGGGCGTCGAAGGCGACGAGGTTCTGCGTCGGCGTGTTGAGGAATTTGTCAATCTCACGAGGCCATCCGGAGTACTGGTCAGTACTTTCCTGTAGTCATAATGTCTCAGACGTCAGACACGAAGCTTGCTGTCACAAGGACCAGATACAAGTTCACGCAGTAGAAATCGGTGGTTCTGCTCCTCATCTATCCAATGCATGTTTCAGAGCGGTTGCGAACCCAGGCTCATTGGAACGCGTAAGCTCTTACCCATCTCTTGACGCGGAGGCCTCACTTTGATGACAGTGCGAGTTTGACATGGCGTATAAGGACAACGTCTCCATCTCACTCTCGACCGCGTACCTGTTTAACTATCCGATGGTTGGTTTCGCCCGTTTGCCGGTCTCAGTCACCATCTCGTTGTCTGTGTTCGCTTGTCGTGTGAGTCTTCCTTGCATTTTGCTTGTCCCCCCTTCTCAACCTTTGCAGGTGGTTATCACTCCCCCTTCTCGCACCTCTCCTGTTCCTGCACTCACTCTTACCATGCTTCCGAACTTCACGTTAGACTTGAAGTCGACATCCCTCTTAGGGAGTCGCGCAAAATTGGCAGACGTCCCTAAGCTGCATGAACTGATTGATAGTCAGCTTAGGCGCGCCCTTATCCGGTGGGGGACGTTGAAAATTGTACTTCCAGGCCTTTCTAATGTAGAGGACATTAAAGTAGATTGAT
>Ga0137397_10000478_pt1 | contig 27541 bp, 14 predicted proteins | sample czorhiz116metaG_FD_106658 | JGI IMG/M metagenome (GOLD analysis project Ga0137397, IMG submission 106658) | Vadose zone soil microbial communities from Angelo Coast Range Reserve, California, USA - czorhiz1.16 metaG | ecosystem: Environmental > Terrestrial > Soil > Vadose zone | place: USA... | reverse complement strand
CGGTCTTGTTGGACGCGACCGGCTGGGAGTCGGCCACCGAGACGGCGCGCATGCGCTTGTTCGGGAGCCCCGAATTGGCGAAGAGCCGGACGACGCTCGCCGCACGGGCCCCGGCCAGCTCCCAATTCGACGGGTACTGCTTGGACAGCGTCGGACGGATCGGCTTGTTGTCCGAGTGCCCGATGACCAGGATCTGGTGCGACGATTTCCTGAGCTCGGTCGCGACCCTGCTGAGCACCGCCGTGCCGCTCTTGTCGAGCGACGCGGAGCCGGAGTCGAACAGGATGTCCTGGGACACGTTCACGCGCAGGCCGTCGCGCAGCTGTGTCACCTCGATCTGTCCCGCCTTCAGCTCCTTTTTGAGGCTCTTGACGAGGCCGTCGTAGGTCGCCTGCAGCTTGCGGGCCTCTTCCTCGCGCTCGTGCAGCTTCGAGCCGAGCTCCTCCCCCTGCGTCTGCTGGGTCGCAAGCTTTGACTCGAGCGCAGTCTTTTCGGTCTCGAGCGCGCTCTTCTCCTGCGCCAGCGTCTCGCCGTTGCGAGTGGCGTTCTCGGCTTCGTTCTTGAGCGCCTCGTTGCGCGCCGCCAGGGCGTCGCGCTCCTGCTCGACCTCATTGTATCGGACCGTCGAGACGCAGGCTGTCGAGGCTCCGCCGACGAGGGCTCCGGCCGCGAGCAGGGCCAGGGCACGGACATGCGCGGAGCAGTGGGTCCGCCGTGAAGACCTCTGAGAATTCAGCAGCATCGGATCCTCCCTTTCGTTTGGGGCGCGGGAACAAGCCAGTGGCGAGGGGCGTCCCGCACCGATCGACATGGAGAATGTAGGAACCGCGCGCGCGCCGGGCAAGAGCGTTTGTGCGGGCGTCGTGCTCGTCAATGAGCCGGCGACGGAAGCTCCGGCTGGTGTCGCAAAGCCGTTCGCCGATGGGGCTGCGGGCAGCCCGCCACTCCTCATCTCTGCTCCGCGCGCGCCTCCGAGGCCTTCCGGGCACCCCCGGTGCTCGACGTTACTCCAGCCGGTGACCCTCATCTGGGCGCCCCCGGCTGCGACACAGGCTTGACGGGATCGAATCGGGATTGTGTGGGGGCTTCAAGCAGAACTCGCCGAGAGATCAAACAAGTTTGTGATCGGCTTGCTTCAGAAAGGTATCTAACCAATGTATGGGAAAGGAATTATGCGGGGCGTTCTGGTGAGCGTCCCGGAAGGTCATTTGGGGGGGCGCCATGGTCCGACTCAACCGGATCACGAACATATTTGGCATCGAGCGTTGCGGGTCCATTCCGGCGGCAGCGCGCGTCTTCGTCCTTGCCTTCCTGATCTGCCTGGCCACGGCCCACGGCTGGGCGGAGCAGAACGACCAGAAACAGCAGATGAGGGGCCTCGACGAGCAGATCCAGGAGATCAAATCAGACGTCCTCCGGATCACGGCGGAGCTGAGCCGGCTGGAGGAGAGGCTGCTGTATCCGTCGGGGACCCAGGTCGCGATCTTCGTCTCGCTGGCCAAGGGCGACTCGATGCGACTCGACGCCGTGCGGCTCAAGATCGACGGCCAGCTCGCGGCGCACTCGATCTACAGCCTCAAGGAGCTCGAGGCCCTGCGCAAGGGGGGCGTGCAACGCATCTACGTCGGCAATGTGACGACCGGGGATCACCAGCTCGAGGTGCTTGTCGACGGCAAGCTGGAGGGCGGAGCGGACTTCAGCCGCACCGACCACTTCGCCTTCCGCAAGGAAGTGAAGCCAAAGCTGCTGGGGCTGACGCTGGCCGGCTCGAATTCCAGCAAGCCCATCACGCTTGGGGAATGGTAACCGATGAAACGAGCGTCACACCGGCTCATGGGGCTCGGCCTGGTCCTGGGACTTGCCGTCCCTCCAGCCGTGTGTGCCGATCTGAGGGATCCTTATTTCGGCGATGCCCTCTATCACTTCTACCAGGGGCAGTATTTCGATGCGCTCCAGCGGCTCGACACCGAGCTCGCGCAGTACCACGGTCTCGATGAGCCCCGACTCGATACGCTTCACTACCACATCAACGACGCCGAATTCGATGTCGGCGACTTCGAGCTCAACTACCGCATGCACCTCCGCGCAGGGCGCGCCGTCAAGGCGGTGCTCGAAGGCGCCGTCGATGAAGCCGTGCGAAACGAGGCCGCTTTCAGGCTCGCCCGCATCCACTTCCAGAAGGATCAGCTCGACGATGCGCAGCAGGCGCTGGCGCGGATCCAGGGGAAGGTGCCCGAGGGGATCAGGGACGACGTCGAGTTTCTGCGGGCGAACATCGACATGGCCACGGGCCGGCCGGGCGACGCCGTCGAGGTGCTCAGGCAGCTGCGGAACGACCCGAACCTGGCGGGGTTTGCCGCCTACAACCTCGGCATCGCGCTGTTTCAGGACGGACGACCCAAGGAAGCGATCGAGCAGCTGGACAAGGCCGGGCAGCTGCCGGCCGGCGATCCCGCCGGTCTCGCGATCCGCGACAAGTCCAATCTGGTGCTCGGCACCATGCTGTTCGAGTCGAACGACTTTGAGCGGGCCAAGCACTCATGGGACCGCGTCCGCATCGAGGGACCGTTTTCGAACCTGGCTCTGCTGCGGGCAGGCTGGGCCGAAGCCTCGGCCCAGCAGTATGACCGCGCGCTCGTCCCGTGGAACATCCTGGTGGGGCGTGAGCCGACGGATGCCGCGGTCCAGGAAGCCGTACTTGCCGCGCCGCATGCCTACGCCAGCCTGAACCTGAACGGCCGCGCAGCGATCCTGTACGGCCAGGCGCTCGAGCTGTTCAGCAGCCAGATCGAAAGAGTGGACGCATCCATCGCCAGCATCCAGGAGGGGCGGTTTCTCAATGCGCTCGTCCGCGAAGAAAGCCGGCAGGACGAAACCTGGGTCATCCGCCTGCGCAGTCTGCCGGAGGCGCCGGAAACCTACTACCTGATGGAATTGATGGCCACGCACGATTTCCAGACCGCGCTGCACAACTACCTCGACCTCGAAGATCTCAAAGCGAGGCTGATGGCCTGGAAGACCGGCCTCGAGGCCTTCGACGACATCATCCGGCTGCGCCGGCAGAACTACGATCCGGTGCTGCCGGAGGTCGACGCGCAGTTCCGGGAGCTGGATTCGCTGATTCGCCTGCGACTCGAGCAGCGCAAGCACCTCGGCGAGCGCCTGCACGCGATGCTGACCGCGCCGCGGCCCGACGATCTGGCGACCGCGGAGGAGCTGACGGCCCTCGAGCGCATCACACTCATCGAAAAACAGCTCGGCCGCTCCGATCGTCCCGAATCGCTCGCGCTTCGTGAACGCGCGGCCCGCCTGCGCGGCGTCGTCAGGTGGCGGCTGGAAACCGAGTACCCCGAGCGGCTGACCGCGGCCCACACGCACTTGAACGAATTGAACGCGGGAGTCGATGCTCTCACCCGGCAGTACGACTCCTTCGTCAGGACGAGGCAGGCGGCGACGCACAGCTATGTCGGCTACGACGCTCAGATCGAACGGCTCCGCGCGGGCGTCGGCGATGCTCTGCAGCGCGTCAGCAGCCTGATGGCCCGGCAGGGCACCCTGATCGAGACCGTCGCCATCAACCAGCTCAAGGCCCGACGGGAACGCCTGGTGGCCCAGCAGGCCCAGGCGCGGTTTGGCGTCGCCGACAGCTACGATCGGGCCGCGCGCGCCCAGCCCGGCGCAGAGGGACGCTGATGCGCCGCTTCGCCACTCCGATACTGCTCGCCCCGGCTCTCGTCGTCGGCTGCGCCGCGCGCCACCCGCAGGCGACGCTGGCCGATCTGCGCAAGGTGCGCCCGGACGTGCAGGACGTGACGGTCGAGCAGGGTCTCGATCAGGCGATGCAGGGCTACCGGCGCTTCCTCGAAGAGACGCCGGAGACGGCGATGACTCCCGAGGCGATGCGCCGTCTCGCGGACCTGGAAATCGAGAAGCAGTTCGGCATACGCGAGGGTGAAAGCAATCTGCGGCCCATAGCCGCTCCGCTGCTTGCCGAGAGACCCGCGGATGCGCAGGCCGACACGTCCCATCCGGCCGCTGCGGTCGCCGGCGCCGGGCCGCGGGAATCCGAACGGGATTTCGAGCGGCGCACGACCGCGGGGAGCGGGATGCCGGCGGGCGGCAGCGCCGGCGCCTCGCCGGCGGGCGCGGTGCCCGCTGAGGTCGATCCCAGCGGTCCACTCGAGGCCATCGCCCTCTATGAACGCCTGCTCAAGGATTATCCGAGTTACGAGAACAGCGACAAGGTCCTCTATCAGATGGCGCGTGCGTACGACGAGCTGGGTCGGACCGAAGAGGCCATGGCGACCATGGAGCGCATGATCCGGGCGAATCCGCACTCCGAGCATTACGTCGAAGTGCAGTTCAGGCGCGGCGAGTACTTCTTTACCCGCAGGCAATTTCGCGACGCCGAGAGCGCCTATTCAGCGGTCATCAGCCTGGACGTCGGCTCCTCGTTCTACGAGCTCGCTCTCTACAAGCTCGGCTGGACGTTCTACAAGCAGGATCTCTACGAGGAAGCCCTGCAAAAGTACGTGACGCTGCTCGACCACAAGGTATCGATCGGCTACAACTTCGACGAGACGCACGAGGAGGAGGACGATCGTCGCGTCGCCGATACCTTTCGAGTCATCAGCCTGAGCTTCAGCAACCTCGGCGGACCGCCGGCCATTCGGGAGTTCTTCTCCACTCTCGGGAGCCGCCCCTATGAGGATCGTATTTACAGCAATCTTGGCGAGCACTACCTTGCCAAGCTGCGCTACGACGACGCGGCGAAGACGTACAAGGCTTTCGTGGACCTCTATCCGTTCCACCGCGCCGCGCCGCGTTTCAGCATGCGCGTCATTGAGACTTTCACCCAGGGCGGGTTCCCCAAGCTCGTGCTCGAGTCGAAGCGGGAGTTCGCGTCCAAGTATGGGCTGAAGGCCGAATACTGGCGACACGTCAAACCTGAAGAATCGCCGGAGGTGCTGGCCTTCCTGAAGACGAACCTGAAGGACCTCGCCACGCATTATCACGCCCAGTATCAGAGCGAGCCGAAAGCGGAGGATAAGCTAGCGAATTATCGCGAGGCCCTCCGATGGTACGGAGAGTACCTCGAGTCCTTTCCGACGGACGCCGACTCGCCGCCCATCAATTACCGGCTCGCCGACCTGCTCCTGGAGAACAAGGATTTCAGCGAGGCGGCCAAGCAGTACGAGCACACGGCCTACGGATACCCGCCGCATCCGCAGTCGGCGGCCGCGGGCTACGCCGCGGTCTATGCATACCGCGAGCAGCTCAAGATTGCAGGCAAAGAGCAGCAGGATGCCGTCAAGCGCGAGACAGTCGCAAGCTCGCTCAGATTCGCCGACGCATTCCCGAAGCACGAACAGGCCGCGGCGGTGCTGGGAGCGGCCGCCGATGACCAGTACGAGTTGAAGGATTACCGGACCGCCGTCGCGATCGCCCAGCGCGTCATCGACAACTATCCCGACGCGAAGGCGGGTCTCCGGCGATCCGCGTGGGTTGTCGTCGCGCACGGCTCATTCGAGATCGCCGAGTACCCGCAGGCCGAAAAGGCCTACACCCAGGTGCTGGCGGTCACGCCGGAGGGCGACAAGTCGCGCGCCGCGCTCGTCGACAATCTTGCCGCCTCGATCTACAAGCAGGGTGAGATCGCGAACGCCGCCGGGGATTATCGCGCGGCGGCAGGCCACTTCCTGAGGATTCGCTCGGAAGCGCCTACCTCCAGCATCCGTCCGACGGCAGAGTACGACGCAGGCGCCGCATTGATCCGGTTGAAGGACTGGACGGCGGCGGCGGGCGTGCTCGAAGCGTTTCGCGCCGCCTACCCGCAGCACAAATTGCAGCTCGAGGCCACCCGAGAGCTCGCCAACGCCTACCGGGAGAGCGGCCAGCTGTCGCGGGCCGCCGAGGAGTACGAGCGGGTCGCATCCCAGTCCGGGGATGAGACCTTGCGAAGGGAGTCGCTGCTCGTCGCGGGAGACCTCTACGAGAAGTCCAATGCCCGGGATCGCGCGTTGGGCGCGTACCGGCGCTACGTCGACGAGTTTCCCCGGCCGGTCGAGGCGGCCCTCGAGACCCGCTTCAAGATCGCCGAGATACACAAGGCGGCGAACGACGTGCCGCTCTACCACCAGCAGCTGAAGGAAATCGTGCGCATCGATGCGGCCGCCGGGCCGGGGAGGAACGCCCGGACCCGGACGCTCGCCGGGCGTTCGGCACTGGTCCTCGCGGAGCAGGTCTACCAGGAATTCGCGGCTGTGAAGCTGCGGCAGCCGTTCGAGGCCAGCCTGAAGGAGAAGAAGAAGCGCATGGATGCCGCGATGGAGGCCATGGACGGGCTGGTGGAGTATGAAATCGGTGAAGTGACGGCGGCCGCAACGTATTACATGGCCGAGGTCTACTTCGATTTCAGCCGCTCGCTGACGGAGTCGGAGCGGCCGTCCGACCTGCAGCCCGCCGACCTGCAAGCGTACGAGCAGGCCCTCGACGAGGAGGCCTTTCCGTTCGAGGAGAAGGCCATCGGCCTGCACGAGAAGAACCTGGAATTGCTGCGGGCCGGCGTCTTCAACGCGTGGATCGAGAAGAGTCTCGGCAGACTCGCGGACATGGTGCCGGGGCGCTACGCAAAACACGAAATGAGCAACGGATTCCTCGACTCGATCGACAGCTATGTGTACCGACGTCCCGTGCCGCACCCCTCCGGTGAACCGGCCCCGACGGACGTGAAACCATGAAGACCCCTCTGATGCGTCGCGTCACCGTTGCGGTGGTGCTCGCGCCGGCTCTCATCGTCGGCTGCGCCTCCCAGTCCCCCAAGGCACCGGTGACGGAGCCGAGTGACGTGCGCCCGGCCGTCGCGGAGGCGAAGGTCGAGCGGGATCCGGGCGGGTTCACGATCACGCAGCCGGTGAGCGTCCCGTCCGGGGTGCGCGCCGACTACGAGGCGGCGGTGCGCATGCTGAACGAATCGCGGTACGAGCCGGGCATCGCCGCGCTGCTCAAGGTGACCGAACGGGCGCCCGAAGCGATGGCCGCGTACATCGATCTCGGCATCGCGTACGCGAGGACCGGCGACCTGGACCACGCTGAGGCCAGCCTGCACAAGGCGCTGGAATTGAGTCCCAAACATCCCGCAGCCTACAACGAGCTCGGTCTGGTGCAGCGGCGCAAGGGGCAGTTTGCGCTGGCGCGCGCCAGTTATGAGGCGGCCCTGGCACAGTTCCCCGACTTTCATTATGCGCACAGGAACCTTGCCATCCTGTGCGACCTGTATCTCGGGGATACCGCGTGCGCGCTGGAGCATTACGAGGCGTACAGCCGGATCGTTCCCGATGACGCCGATGTCGTCAAATGGATTGCCGACCTTCGCAACCGCAAAAGCAAGAAGGAGAAACCATGAGCCGGAGCATGTTGTTGGTGCTGCTGCTGGCGACCGGTGTGGCGCTGGCCGATGATGCGCCCAAGGCCAAGAAGGAAGCCGCGAAGAAGGAAGACGCGAAGAAAGAGGACCCGACGTTGGGCATGTCCATCCTGGGCAACCAGGAAACGCCCAAGTCGCTGGTCATCGTTCCCTGGAAGAGCTCGAAACTCGGCGACACGGCCGGCTTCTCGCCGATGCTCGACGACTCCAGGGAGCCCGTCGACAAGGAAGTCTTCATGCGGGCCCTGAGCTACTACGAGATCAGGTCAGGTCGGAAGTGATGCGATGAACCACTTCAACAGCCTCAGGAGCAAGGAGGAGTCATGAGCTTTACGGAGCTGCTGGGAAACGTCGGATTATTCGGAGCCGCGGTCATGTGTTGTCTCGCCGCGCTCTCCATCTTTTCGGTGGGACTGATCGTGGACAAGCACCGCCGCTTCCGCCTGGCCACGCGTCAGTCGCAGATGTTCAAGCCCGTGTTCGGGAAGTTCCTCCACGGGGGAGAGGTCCAGGAACTGATCGACGCCCTGGGGAAGCACCAGGTCTCCCACGTGGCGCAGGTGGTCTCGGCGGGCATCCTCGAGTACGAGGGCGTGCGCCAGACCGGAGGCGATCCGGTCGCCTCGCTCGAGCTCGTCACGAGCGCCCTCAGGGACTCCATGTCCGAGGTGCTGATCCAGCTGAAGCGGGGTCTCGGGTTCCTGGCCACGATCGGCTCCATCGCCCCGTTCATCGGCCTCTTCGGCACCGTGGTCGGGATCATCAACGCCTTCCGGGGCATCGCGGCCACGGGGTCCGGCGGGATGGCCGCGGTCTCGGGCGGCATTGCCGAGGCCCTGGTCGCGACCGCCCTGGGCATCTTCGTCGCGATCCCGGCCGTCGTCGCCTTCAACCAGTTCACGGGCAGGCTCGAGAATTTCCACGTCGAGATGAACCGGGCTTCGTCCCAGCTCGTGAACTGCCTGTTCAAGGTGCCGGAGGTCATGGCGCGGGAGAGCAAGCCGCTGGTCAAAATGACGGGGACGGCCCATGCGGCTCGGTGAGCCGGCCAGGCTGCAGGCGGTCATCAACGTCACGCCGCTCGTCGACGTGGTGCTGGTGCTGCTGATCATCTTCATGGTGATGGCGCCGACCCTGAGTAAGGGACCGGATGTCGACCTGCCGAACACGAAGAAGCCGCGCGAGCAGGGCGACGAGAGGACCCGGATCCTGGTCACCATCGACCAGGCCGGCGGGCTGTGGATCGAGGATCAGCCGGTCGCAGCCGAGCGTTTCGGCGAAAGTCTGCGCGCCGCGGCTGGCGACGATCCGGATCTCAAGGTCGTGATCCGGGGCGACGCGCGGCTCCGCCTCGGCGAAGTCCGGCAGGCCATGCTCGTGATCGAGCAGGCCGGCTTCCACGGGGTGGGGTTGATCGCCAAGCGCGCCGGCGCCAAGGCGCAGGGAGACTGACATCATGCAGCTCAACAGTGGCGCATCCGGCTCCGACCTGCATTCCGAGATCAACGTCACGCCGCTCGTCGACGTGGTCCTCGTGCTGCTGATCATCTTCATGGTCGTCGTCCCCCTCCTCCTGCAGGGCTACGACGTGAACATCGCTCGAACCTCCGCCGATGCCGTGCCCGCGCAGGCCGAGGAATCGCAGGTGATCCTGACCATCGTGCCCACGGACTGCCGCATCCTCGAGCCGCCGCCGGGGGAGGGGCTCCCCGCCGACTGTCGCGTGACCCTGGCCGATCGCGAGATCCCTGCGGCCGACCTGCCCGCGCGCGTGGCGGAGATCCTGGGCGGCCGGCCCGCGGACAAGCGCGTGCTGTTCCTCGCAGCCGACAACCGCTTGAACTACGAGGGGGTCCTGCGCATCGTCGATCTCGCGAAATCGAAGGTGGACGACTTGACGATCGAATTCATCACGACGGACTGAGGTGGTTCCTTGGCTACAACCGTGGGATCCGGAAGAAGCGTGTCTGTAACATCCGGGGCTCCGTCCACCCGCAGCATGCTGACGAGCCTCGCGATCCATGTCCTCGCGATGGTCCTGGTGCTGCTGGTGCCGGCGGAGGCGCTGAGCCGCAGCCCGCGCCCCAAAACAGAGGTCGACGTCGTCTTCCATCGTCCACCGCGGATCGAGGTCTCCGCGCCCGCGGCCCCTCGTCCTCCGTCGCGAGAGGCGTCTACGGCCCGGCTCCCACCCTCCCCGGTCGTTCCGCCGAAGCCGAGTCCAGCCGCGCCGGGAGAGCCGGCCCCGGTGGCGGAGGCATCGCCACGGCAGAGGGTGGGAAATTCCGGCATCCTGGCATTCCGGGACCAGCTCGCGAGCCTGGCACGGGACAAGAAGATCGCGCCGCGCCTCGGAGCCGAGGCGCGTTACGGCGCTGCCAATGACGTGGGCAAGCCATCGTCACCCTCCACGTTGACGACCAATGCGCCGGGCTCGAGCGGCGGCATCAACCTCGCCTCGCTGAGCCACAGCGTGGGAGGTGGCAGCGGAGGCGGGGAAGGCGGAATTCCGGGCGTGGCAGTGGGCCGCGCGACCAGCCCGATCGCTGGAGGTGGCGGCGGCGGAGGTGGCGGCGGCGGAAGCGGCGGTGTCGGCGGCCGACCGCTGTCGCGCGGCGGGCCGGGCCCTTCCCGCACCGACGAAGAGATACAGATCGTGTTCGACCGCTACAAGGCGTCGTTCTACCGGCTCTACAACCGGGCGCTGCGCAATGACCCCACCTTGAAGGGCCAGATGGTGCTGCGTCTGACGATCGAGGCGGACGGCAGCGTGTCGATGTGCAAGCTGCAGTCGTCCGACATGAATGCGCCGGATCTCGCGGCCCAGGTCGTGAACATCGTCCGGACGATCAATTTCGGAGCCAAGGACGGCGTGCAGGCGCTGACGATCGCGTACCCGATCGACTTCCTGCCGGCGGCGTGAAGCCGGGGAGGATTTGAAGAAGCTGAGATTCGACGCGATTTTGACAAAGGCAAAGCCATCGAAAGATGGCGACGCAAAGTCACCGGTCTAACGAGCCCTGGGAGGGGCCCCAAGACGGCGGGACCGCCAGAATCCGTCCACATGGACGGCCTCGCTCCCTCCCTCCAGCGACGAATCACCGGTTCAGGGGAGCAAGGGCGACCATGACTGTCAGGGATTCAATCGGTGCGAAGGCGCTGCTCTTCTTCGCACTGTCTCTGCTGACCGCCGTCCCGGCGCTGGCGATCAATTGCGTCGCCGACGCCGGCGGGATCGTCGACGGATTCGTCAATTACCCCGTCCCTCCCCCCCAGATCAACATCGACGGCAATTGCAGGATCCGGAACTACCCCGCGTCCAACCCGATGACCAGCAACTTCAGCTTCGACGGCACCCTCAGGGGGGTGCTGGTCATCTTCGACAGCGTCGTGTTCACGGGCAACATGTCGTGCAACGCCAGTCACGAGAACAAGCTCTGGTTCGTCAACGGCTCGACAAGCACGCTCAATCAAGGCTGCCAGAACATCCTGATCCCGGTCGAGAAGATCGACAAGCAGGATCCGCCGGGCCCGCCCTTCGTCACCGTCGGTGTCCCCTTCACCTGGAAGCTGATCATCCCGGTCCTGTTCGACCCGGCCACGGGCACCATTCTCGACAATCAAGGGTCGCCGAACGACCTGCACAGCATCACGGTCGTCGACGACCTCAACGCCACGGGTGTGGATCTCACCTATGTGAGCCACACCGCCACCTGGCTCGACGACGGCACGCCGGTGCCGCACACGTTCACGAACGTCGGCAACGTGCTCACCTTCGACAACATCCCCATCGTCAGGGCCGGGCGGCAGTTCGTCATCAACCTGACGGTCGTCCTGAACAACACGCCGACGAACGTCGTGGGGAAGCAGTTCGTCAACACCGCCAAGTGGGACTTCGGACGGCTCATCGACAAGGTGTTCTACGAGCCGCTGCCGGGCGAGAACGGCATCTCGCCGCCTCTGACCATCTCCGGGCCCGTGCTCGTCGTCAACAAGTCGGGTCCCGCGACGATGAACCTGGGGCAATGGGGCAACTTCGCACTCGACGTCCAGAACACCGGGTCGATCGACGCCTGGGACGTCTCCCTCCGCGACCTCTTCCCGGACGGCCCGACGGGCGGCATGTGCGACATCGCGCCCCAGATCCTGAACGCCCGGGTCTTCGCCGCCGACGGCGTGACCCCGGTTCCGGGCAAGGGCCCGCTCGTCGCCGGCACCGATTACACGCTGAGCTGGACCGGCCCGCCCGCCTGCCGCCTTGACCTCACGATGCTGACCCCCGCGGCGCGCATCGGGGCGAGCGAGCGATTGATCGTCCAGTACCGCACCCAGCTCGACGCCGGCACGCAGGACGGCATCACGCTCACCAACGTCGCCGGCGCCATCCAGTGGTTCAACGGCGACAGCAGCAACCCCAACCGCATCGTCACCAACCGCACGCTCACCAACGGCACCGTCGGTGTCGCGGACCACGAGGACGCCCACACCGTAACGGTCGACCTCTTCGGCTACTTCTTCGAGAAGACGGTCGTGGATCTCACCAGCGGGGCGAGTCCCGCGACGACGGCCGCGCCCGGCGACAGGCTGCGCTACACGCTGCGCTTCCAGACCACCGACCAGCCACTCGCCAACTTCCGCATCGACGACGTGATGGACGCCATGAACGCCGTGCCGGCCTTCGCGGCCGGCACCCTGACGATCGTGAGCGTCCCTCCCGGCGCCGACGTCAGCAACACGAACAGCGCGGGCGGCCCCAGCGGCACGGGAGTCCTCGACGTCCGCAACCTGAGTCTGCCGCTGGGCAGCCAGCTCGTCGTCCAGTTCGACATCACCCTGAAGCCGGCCCTCGCCAACGGCTCGGTCATCAGCAACCAGGCGACGTTCCGTGCCGCCAGCGGCACGGCCCTCGGCGTGAGCGACGACCCGACCGTCAACGGCATCGCCGATCCCTTCGTTGCGGGCGACGAGGATCCGACGCGGGTGACGATCGTGTCCGCAGCCGCCTTCCGGGTGCAGAAGATTTCGACGGACCTCACCGGCGACCCGAACGTCCTGCTCGCCGGCGAGACGCTCCGCTACACCATCACGGTCAAGAACATCGGCAATGAAGACGCCGTGAACGTGGTGCTGCGCGACGCGGTGCCGCCCGTGAACACCACCTACGTCGCCGGCAGCACGACCCTGAACGGTACTGTGGTCGCGGACGTCGCGGGCCTGTCGCCGCTCGTGAACGGCATGCCGATCCACTCGCCGGCCAATCCGACGCCGGGTTCGATGCCGGCCGACGCGTCCGGCAACCCGGCCAACGTCGCCACCATCACCTTCGACGTGGTCGTGATCCCGACCGTCGCCGACGGCACGGTGATCTCGAACCAGGGCTTCGTCAGCGCCGTGTCGAACGGCGTCATCGACCAGCCGTCCGACGATCCGGACACGCCGATCCCCAACGATCCGACCCGGGACATCGTCGGCAACCATCCGCTGCTGTACGCCACGAAGCAGGTCGCGCTGTTCGTCGATCTGGGAACGCCGGGCGTCGTCGATCCGGGCGACACGCTGCGCTACACGATCACCGTCCAGAACTCCGCCGCGATCCCCGCCACAGGCGTCGTCCTGACCGACGCGGTTCCGGCCAATACGACCTACGTAGCGAACACGACGGTGTTGAACGGGTTGCCGGTCGGGCAGCCGGACGGCGGCGTTGCCCCGCTCGCCTCGGGCATCAACATCAGCTCGTCCGACCTGACGCCGCCGCTGCCGGGTCCGGGCGCCGGCACGATCTCGCCCGGCGCCACCGCGGTCCTCCAGTACGACCTGCGCGTCAACGCCGGCACCCCCGCGGGCACGCTGATCAGCAACCAGGCGGTCGTGACGAGCACGGGGCAGCCGAGCCTGCTCACCGACGGCGACGGCAATCCCGGGAACGGCGCCCAGCCGACGGTCGTCGTGGTCGGCGCGGTGCAACAGCTCTCGATCACGAAGCAGGTCCTCGTGGTCGGCGGAGGCCCGGCCCTGCCCGGCTCCACGCTGGAGTACCTAGTGACGGCGACGAACATCGCGGCGGTCCCCGCCCTGAGCGTGGTCCTCACCGACACCCTGCCGCCCGGCCAGCTCGCCTACGTGCCTGGGTCCGCTGTCATGAACGGTTCGGCGGCCGGCGTCAGCGTCGCCGGTTCGACGATCACCGCCGACTACGGCGCGCTCAACGGTCCGCTGGCGCCGGGCGGGAGCGTGACGCTCAGGTTCCGGGCCGTCCTCAACCCGGCGCTCGCGCTGGGCACGGTCGTCACGAACACCGGCGTGGTCACCTGGAACACGCCCACCCAGACGGCGAGCGCCAGCGTTTCGATCGTCGTCGGCAGCATCCCCGGCTTTGCCGTTCTCAACGGCGCGGTCTGGCACGACGCCAATTTCGACGACGTCAAGGGTGCCGGCGAGCGCCCGCTGGCCGGCTGGACGGTCGACCTGTACCGCGACAACGTGCTGTGGAATTCGGTGCTGACGGACGCCGCCGGCGCCTATCGCATCGTCGGCGTCGAGCCGAACGATCTCAACGGCGTGCAGTACGAGCTGCGGTTCCGCGCCCCGGGCGCGGGCCCGAACACCGCGATGCTCGGCCGGGCGTCCTCGCTGTTCACCAACGGACTGCAGCGGATCAGCGACATCATCGCGCCGTCCGGCGGGAATCTGCAAGGCCTGAACCTGCCGATCGATCCGAACGGCGTGGTCTACAACTCGATGGCGCGCACGCCGGTCGCCGGGGCGACCCTGACCCTGCTGGCGGCCGGCAGCGCCACCGCGTTGCCGGCGGGCTGCTTCGACGATCCGGTCCAGCAGGGGCAGGTCACGCTCGCGGACGGTTACTACAAGTTCGACATCAACTTCAGCGACCCCGCCTGCCCGAGCGGCGGTGACTACCTCATCCAGGTCGCGGTGCCTCCGGGAACGACCTACGTCGCCGGCCCGTCGCAGATCATCCCGCCGGCGTCCGGCCCGGCGCCCCCGCCGTTCTCGGTGCCGGCCTGCCCGGGCAGCGCCAGCGACGTCATCCCGGCCACCGCGCTGTTCTGCGAGGTGCAGCCTTCGGAGTTCGCGCCGGCGACCTCGGTGCCGGCACGCAGCGCGGGCACGGTCTACTACCTTCGCCTCATGCTGGACGGCAGCCAGCCGCCCGGCTCGAGCCAGATCTTCGACAACCACATTCCGCTCGATCCTCAGATCAACGGCTCGATCGCAATCTCCAAGACGACGCCGCTGATCAACGTGACCCGCGGGCAGCTGGTTCCGTACGTGATCGACGTGCACAACGTGGCGGGCCTGTTGCTCACCGACGTGAGCATCGTCGATCGCTTCCCGGCGGGATTCAGCTACGTCAAGGGCTCCGCGGTTCTCGACGGCGTCCCGACCGAGCCGTCGGTCGCGGGTCGCGAGCTTCGATGGAACGGGCTCGTCATCGCGGGCACCGAGTCGCACACGGTGAAGTTGCTGCTCGCCGTGGGCGCCGGCGTCAGCGAGGGGGAGTACGTGAACCGCGCGCAGGTGCTCATCGGCATCACCGGCGCCCCGATCTCCGGCGAAGCGACCGCCACCGTGCGGATCGTGCCCGACCCGACGTTCGACTGCACCGACGTCATCGGCAAGGTCTTCAACGACGCCAATCGCAACCGCGTGCAGGACGACGGCGAAGGCGGCCTGGCCGGCGTGCGTGTGGTGACCGATCGGGGTCTGGCGGCGACGACGGATCGATACGGGCGGTACCACATCACCTGCGCCATCACGCCCCATGAGGGCCGTGGCAGCAATTTCGTCCTGAAGCTCGACGACCGGACCCTGCCGAGCGGCTTCCGGATGTCGACGGACCAGCTGCAGGTCAAGCGCGCCACGCGGGGCAAGGCCCTGCGCATCGATTTCGGGGCGTCGATCCACCGCGTGGTCGCCATCGACCTGTCCGATGCGGCGTTCGAGCCGGGCTCGACCGACATCCGCGTCCAATGGCGCCCGCGAATCAATCTATTGGTCCAGGAGCTGCGGAAGGCGCCGGCGGTCCTGCGGCTGTCCTACGTCGCCGATACGGAGGACGCGGCCCTGGTCGACCGGCGGGTGAAAGCGGTCAAGCGGCAGGTGACCGATGCCTGGGACGCGGCGAACTCCTACCCGCTCACCATCGAGCCCGAAATCTTCTGGCGCCGGGGCGGCCCGCCCAAGCAACCCGACGTGCGCGCGCCGGGCGGCGGGTGACAGGCATGAACACCCGCCGCATTCTGCCGCTGTTCCTCGCGTTCCTGCTGGTCGGGTTCACGATGACCGCCTCCGCGGGCGACGCCTCGCCCGACGAGGACAAGCCGGGCGAGGCGGTCGAGCGGCACTTGTCCTCTGACCAGACCTTCCGGCAATGGGCACAGGAGCAGACGCTGCGCGAAGGCGAGCGGGGCGATCGGCTGGAGACCCGGCAGGTCGTCGGCCAGAAGCTCGAAACCGTCAAGCTGAGAAACGTCGTCCCGCCGATCCACTTCGAATCCGGCGTCGCGAAGATTCCGCCCGACTACGTCACGAAGCTCACCCGGATCCTCGAGAGCATGCGGTATCGGAAAAACGTCCGCGTCCACTTCGTCGGGCACACCGATTCGCAGCGGCTCTCCGAACCGTTGGCACGCCAGTTCGGGGACAACATGGGCCTCTCGCGGGAGCGCGCCGGCGAGGTGGCCGAGTATTTCAAGAAGACGCTCGGGCTGCCGCCCGAAGCGATCACCTACGAGTGGGTCGGCGACACGCAGCCGGTCGCCTCGAACGACACCGAAGAGGGCCGTGCGCTCAACCGTCGCGTCGAAGTGGAAGTCTGGTACGACGAAGTCCGGAAAGCCTCCAAGGAAGAGGAAGTCGTCGTCCCGGACGACACCAAGCGGATCAAGGTCTGCCGAACGGAGACCGTGTGCAAGATGCGGTACAAGGAAGGCCAGGAGCGACGGGCGCGCGTCAGGAACCTCGTCGTTCCGCTGCGGTACGAGGACGACACCACGCCCATCTCCGAAGCCTTCATCCAGCAGATTCGGCAGTCGCTCGCCAATCTGCACGACAAGCAGAACCTGACGGTCAGATTCATCGGCTACACGGACGACGCCCCGCTGAGCGCCCGCGACGAGCGCATCTACGGTACCCCGCTTGCGCTCTCCAAGGCGCGGGCGCGCCGCGTCGCGCTGGCCATGAAGGACGCCCTCAAGCTGAAGACCTCGGCGATCGACAGCGACGGTCGCGGCGCCTCGCAGCCGGTCGCCTCCAACGAGACGGTGCAGGGGCGGGCGCTGAATCGTCGCATCGAGGCGGAGTTCTGGTACGACGATCCGCTCCAGGAGCTGCCGGACGAGCCGCAGCTCTGTCCCGGCGATGTGGGCGAGGAACTGACGACCAAGGTCTACGATCCCCCCTGGGGCACCCTTGCGGAGCTCGCGCTCCAGGACGGCCAGCCCATCATTCCGCCCGGATACGCGGCGGACCTGCATCGCGCCCTGACCGACATCGCCGATCGGACCAACCCGCGCCTCCGGTTCATCGGCTACACGAAGAACGAGCGCCTCGACCGGCGCACCGCGGACGTGTACGGCGACGACGTCGGCCTCTCCGCGGCGCGGGCGCGCCGCGCCATGGACCTCGTCCTGCAGGATCCGCAGCTGTCGGGTGCCCGGGCGGAGCACGAGGGGCGCGGCTACGTCCAGACCGACGACGTCGTCAATGGCGGATTCGTTCAGGGCGAGAGATCGTTCGTGCGCGTGCAGGTCGTGTACGACGAACCGGTGCCGCTCGACACTTACGATGGCGTGGATGTCACGCGGATGAACCGGGAGATCAGTCCGCAGAGCCCCTTCGATCTGAACGTGATGCGAATCACCGTGGACGGCAAGCCGATCGACGACCCGGGTCGCAGCTCTTCCGACATCCAGCGCTGCACCGACGTCGCGCTCGACCAGTCCAGGATCCAGTTCCACTTCGACAATCTCGAGTCGCGGCCTCGGCTCGCCGTCGCGGCGCATCCTGTCGCCGTGGCGGTGAGCCGCGAGGGCGGCGGTCCAGTGGCATCGGTCGTGCGTTTCCGGATGTACAACAACTATTCGAGCTTCATCCAGCGTGCCGAAATACGAATCTTCGAGCCGGAGAAGTCATTACAGGCCGCACCGCTCAAAATCATCGCGGTCGACGAGGCGGGCCAGGCGGAGTGGCAGCCGCATGCGGAAAGCCTCCGGGGGCCGGTGCGCGAGCTCAAGTACGTGCTGCGGGCCTATGACGCGGCGGGCCATTTCGACGAGACGGATGCGCGGCCGCTGTGGCTGGTCCGCGAGTCCGGCGGCGGGGAGCCCGCGGAAGGGGTGAAGGGCGCGCCGGCCGCGGCCGCGCCGCCGAGCGAGCTGCTGGCCGCCTACGGCGAGAGTGACCTGGCGCGCCACCAGATTCCGATGAACGGCGGCACGGTGAGGGTGCAGGGCAGCGGTATACCGATGGGCCACACGGTCTGGGTGGCAGGCCGCCAGGTTCCGGTCGACCCGCAAGGCAACTTCGTCGCGGAGGAGATCCTTCCGCCCGGCGCGCATACGGTCGAAGTCGCGGTGCTCGACGATGGAGGGAACGGCTCTCTGTATCTTCGCGACCTGGAGTTCAAGCGCCGGGACCTGTTCTACGTCGGCGTCGCCGACCTCACGGTGTCCGACACCCACTCGCACGGTCCGGTCGATCTGCTCCAGGGCGAGAACGCTCCGCAGCCCTTCGATTCCTCCGTGGACGGTCGTCTGGCGTTCTACGTGAACGGCAAGGTGAACGAGACCTGGCGATTGACGGCGAGCGCGGATACCCGCGAAGGTCCGGTGAAGGACATGTTCAGCAACTTCCTCGACAAGTCGCCCGATTCGTTGTTCCGGCGCATCGATCCCGACTCTCACTACCCGACGTTCGGCGACGACGGTTCCGTGGAAGACATGGCGCCGACCCTGGGCAAGCTCTACGTCAAGGCGAGCCGTGGCGAAAATTACGGGATGTGGGGCAACTTCAAGGTCGGCTTTCTGGGCAACGAGCTGGCCCAGGTCGATCGCGGACTGTACGGCGCCAACGCGCACTATGTTTCCGAAGACACCACCAGCTTTGGCGAGCGACGGAGCGGCGTCGACGGATTCGCCGCCGAACCCGGAACAGTGCCGAGCTTCGAGGAGTTCCGGGGAACCGGCGGGTCGCTCTACTTCCTGCACCACCAGGACATCCTGACGGGTTCCGAGCGCGTGCGTATCGAGATCCGCGACAAGGACTCGCAGATCGTCACGGGGGTCGTGGACCTGCGGCCCGGCATCGACTACGACATCGACTACCTGCAGGGCCGGCTGCTGCTTTCCGAGCCACTGTCGTGGAATGCCGCCGACAACCTGCTTGTGCGCACCAGCGGCGTGAGCGGCGACGAGGCCTTTCTGGTGGCGCGCTATGAGTTCACGCCCGGCTTCGGCGATCTGAACGCGATGGCCGCCGGCGGCCAGGGCCATTACTGGTTTGGCGACCACGTGCGGGTTGGACTGACCGCCAACTCCAACCACGAAGGAGACGTCACCAGCAAGCTCGGCGCCGCGGACCTGACCTTGCGGAAGAGCACCGATTCCTGGTTCAAGGTGCAGGCGGGCCAGAGCGAAGGTCTCGTTTCCAGCTCGCTGCGGTCCAATGACGGCGGATTCGGCTTTTCCGGCTTCGACCCCCTGTCGTTCACGGATGCGAAAGCCGGAGCCTATCGCGCCGACCTGAGCGTCGGGTTCGGCGACTTCATCACGGGAGCCAGGGGCCGCCTCACTCTCTATGAGCAGAATCGCGACTCCGGCTACTCGGCTCCGGACCAGTCGACGATCAAGGACATCGAGCAATACGGCGGCACGTTCAAGATGCCCGTGACGAGTCGTCTGAGCCTGGCGGCCAAGGGCGATCAGAGCACCGAACAGCTGGGGCTCGAGCGCAGGGCGATGGAATTGGACGTGGGTTACAGGCTGACCGACAAGTGGAGCGTCAGCACCGGCGTGCGTAACGATCTGCGCGAGGACCGCTCGCCGGTTGTCCCGCTGACCCAGGAACAGGGCGAGCGCACGGACGCGGTCGCGCAGGTCGCGTTCGACCCGGGCACCTCATGGCGCGCCTATGGCTTCGTCCAGGATACGGTCGCTTCGAGCGGCGACCGTGAAGGCAACGGGCGCATCGGCGCGGGCGGCTCCTATCGCCTGACGAAACGCTTCAAGCTCGACGGGGAGGCATCCGACGGGGACCTTGGGCCCGGCGGCAGGCTCGGCACCAGCTTCCTGGTTTCTGAGCGGACCAGTCTGTACCTGAACTACTTGCTGGAAAACGACCAACCGGACGCCAGCGTGCCGGTCCGTCGGAGCAGCATGGTCACGGGCGTGAAGCAAAGGCTCTCCGACAGGTCCAGCGTCTATCTCGAGGAGCGTCACCAGGACGTAGGGTCCCAGAGCGGCCTCACGCACGCCACGGGGGTCAACCTCGTGGCAAAAGAGCGCTGGAACCTCGGCGGCAGCGCCGAGTTCGGCACGCTGATCGATTCACAGACCGGCGCTCAGACCGATCGCACGGCGGTTGGAGTCCGGATGGGTTACAACCGGGATACGGTTCAGCTCTCGAGCGCGATCGAGTATCGCCAGGATGACGCGGAACAACTCGACACGTCGCATGATGCAAGGACCGCGTGGTTGTTCCGCAACAGCTTCAAGTTCCAGCTGACACCGGACTGGCGCGTGATCGGCAAGCTGAACCACTCGTTCAGCAACAGCTCGCTCGGCGAGTTCTACAACGGCGGTTACACCGAGGCCGTGGTCGGTTACGCGTACCGTCCGGTGCGGCACGACCGGCTGAGCGCCCTGGCCAAGTACACGTACTTCTATAACCTCCCGACCACCGGTCAGGTAGGAGCGCAGGACACCCCGGCCGGGTTCATACAGAAGAGCCACATCGCGGCGTTCGATCTGACCTACGACCTTACGGCCGCCTGGTCGATCGGCGGGAAGTATGCCTACCGCCTGGGACAGGTGAGCCTTGATCGCGAGCAGCCGGTGTTCTTCGACAACGCGGCGCACCTCGTGGTGTTGCGTGTGGACTGGCGGTTCCACAAGGACTGGGAGGGCATGGTCGAGGGGCGAATGCTCGATCTCCCGGATGTCAGTCAACGCCGGAGCGGCGGGCTGGGCGCGATCTATCGTTACCTCGGCAAGCACCTGAAGGTCGGAGCCGGCTACAATTTCACCGACTTCTCCGATGACCTGACCAACCTGAGCTACGACCACCGAGGCGCATTCTTCAATCTCGTCGGCAGCATGTGACGCCCGCAGACAGAGAGCTCCGCCGCGTGGCCGTCTAGCCGTCTCCACCAGTCTGCTGTCCTGTATGTGCCGCAGGTGTAGAGAGGGATCGTGGTGCGAGAGACGGTCGCCCCCACCGTTGCTCGGGCCGATGAGGACAACGCGAAGCCGGCGCAGTCGACGGCGGGGGCCTCTTCCGACAAGGACTGACGCAGGAGAGGCGTGGCGGGCACCGGAGGTGGCATCGGAACTACTTGACAGAAGGCCCCGTCTGGCGTACACAATTTGCATCTCTTGCCCCATTCCACCAGCGCCGAGAGCCGTCGAAGTCGGCCTCGACCTGAGTCTGAAGGAGAGGGCAGCCATGCGCCGTCGTTTCGCTCCACCTGCATTGCTCTCGCTGGTTGTCGCACTTGCTCCCTCGGTCAAAGCAGTTGCGCGCGATCTGACCTTCGAGGATCGGGTCAAGGCGCAAGAAGCCATTGAACGTGTCTACTACTCCCACCAGATTGGCGCGACGAAGCCGTTCGAAAAGGCCGTCCCCGTTTCAATTCTCGAACAAAAAGTGAGAACCTACCTCAAGAAAAGGGTGGCGCTTGAGAGGTTCTGGCATACGCCGGTGACGGCCGAAATGCTCCGAAGGGAGACGGAGCGCATCGCCCGGCAAACCCGGATGCCCGAAAGACTCCGTGAACTGTATGCAGCACTTGGGAGCGATCCTTTCCTCATCCAAGAATGCTTGACTGGTCCGAGGCTCATCGACCGCTTGACCAGAAGCTTTTTCGCGTACGACAGGAATATTCACGACGAGCAGCGCCAGGCGATTGAAGCGCTCCGTGAGCAGCTCGTGAAAGGCACAATCAATCCGTGGTCGAGCCACCCATCCAGAAGGGTGACGCGTCTTCTGCGCGGCGGTTTTGAGCGGCGAAGAGAGCCCGAAGCGTCAATAGAAGCAGCTCATCATCAAGAACGCGAATTGCCCGAGGGCTTGGTCGAGCCTGAGGAATTCGATCGACTTCGTGCGCGGTTGCCGGAACAGATCGGCGAGATTGGGCCAATCGAAGAAGACAGAGATAGCCTCAGCGTCCGTGTCATCTTGTCCAAGAGCGAAAGTGAGATGGATGTTGTTACGTACTCTCTGGCAAAGTTGGAGTGGGGCGTGTGGTGGCATTCTGTCGAGGCGTCGCTGGATGAGCCGCCTCTCGAGCAAGTCACTGTTGCCGAGGATGACCTTTCGCTCCCTGTCCCCAGCATGACGTGCCCAGCGGACGACACGTGGGACAATCAGTCGCTCGGTATTATTCCGCGCGACAGCCAGACCGCAGTATGGACTGGAAGTCTCATGCTCGTGTGGGGCGGACACTCGCAATCGAGCATCGGCAACCGCTACGATCCCGCCACGGATACCTGGACAGACATCTCGACGACCAACGCGCCATCGGATCGCTCCAACCACACTGCTGTCTGGACAGGAAGCCTCATGGTCGTGTGGGGTGGCCAGGGAGGCCGCTTTCTCAATACCGGTGGACGGTACGATCCGACCACGGACACTTGGTCCCCGACCTCTACGAACAATGCCCCATTGTCTCGGACCAAACATTCTGCTGTGTGGACCGGCACGCGGATGGTGGTGTGGGGCGGGCTTACGGATTTATCGCCTGCTTCACCGTGGCTGAATACGGGTGGACAATATGACCCGACGACCGATACCTGGATGGCCACTTCGACGGTCAACGCAATTTCGCCTCGCGAACAGGCGGGTGCCGTCTGGACTGGCAGCGTCATGGTCGTGTGGGGCGGCTATGACGGCCGCTCATCTCTCAACACTGGCGGTCGATACGATCCTGCCGCAGACATTTGGACTCCCATGTCGACGATCGAAACGCCAGCGCCACGTGTGGGAAACCCTGTCGTCTGGACTGGCAGAGTCGTGATTGTTTGGGGCGGCGTCACCCAGACGACCATGAATGCCGCCGGTCGCTACGATCCGTCGACTGATACGTGGACACCCCTGTCGTCGATCAACGCACCGTCACCACGCTTCGGTCAGACACTCGTCTGGACTGGGAACGAGATGGTCGTGTGGGGTGGGTTGTCCGCCACGGCGAGTGAGTTGCTCGATACCGGTGGCCGCTATGACCCGGCGACCGACGTCTGGAGTGCTACGTCGACGATAAACGCTCCCGCGCCTCGCTGGAAGCACTCCGCGGTTTGGACGGGAAGTGTGATGGTCGTGTGGGGCGGATCGGCGTCTGGTTCGCTCAACACCGGCGGGAGGTACGAGCCCGCCACCGACAGCTGGACTCCAACGTCGGGGACCGGGGCCCCGACGGGACGTTGGAACCACACGAGTGTTTGGACGGGAAACGAAATGATCGTGTGGGGAGGTGAAGACCGATTTGGCGGTGGCATGAATACCGGCGGCCGTTACGATCCCGCCACCGACACCTGGACCCCAACTGCGACCACCGAGGCGCCTTCTGCACGCTATTTCCACACGGCCGTTTGGACGGGAAACGAAATGATCGTGTGGGGAGGGCTAGGAAGTCCCGGCGGCATTCTGAGCTCCGGCGGTCGATACAACCCTTCAACGGACGCCTGGAATGCTACGTCCCAGATAAACGCCCCCTTGCCCCGTTCAGGTCATACGGTCGTATGGGCTGGGAAAGAGATGATCGTGTGGGGTGGAGCGAACAATTTCTCCGTGTTTAGCACTGGCGGTCGATATGACCCGGGGACGGATTCCTGGGCTCCTACCACCATGAACGGTGTCCCCGCCGCTCGTGCGGGCCATACAGCCGTCTGGACCGGAAGCGTCATGGTGGTTTGGGGTGGTCGGGACGGGTCTTCACATCTGAGAAGTGGTGGCCGGTATGACCCCACGACTGACACCTGGACCCCCACTTCGACGAGCGGCGCCCCCACGCCTCGGGTGGGGCATACCGCCATTTGGACGAGGAACGCCATGGTCGTCTGGGGTGGCTACAACATGTCGCTTGGCGCACTGAACACTGGAGGCCGCTACGACCCCGCAACCGACGCTTGGTCCTCCACGTCGACCCTTGGCGCTTCCGCGGCTCGGCAGGGTCACACGGCAATCTGGACAGGCAGGCTCATGGTCGTATGGGGAGGCAGCATAGGCTACGGCCCGTATGACGCCGGTGGCCGGTACGATCCGGTCGCGGACACCTGGGCTCTCATCTCCCGGACGAATGCTCCCTTGGATGGACCTGGGGCCACTGCGATCTGGACGGGAAGCTACATGGTAGTGTGGGGTGGCAATATCGGCGGGCCGCCTACCAATACGGGAGGCCGGTACGCTGTCTCCTTGGATGGTGACGGAGACGGGTTCAGTGTGTGTCAGGGGGACTGCGATGACAACAATCCAGCTGTCCATCCTGGTGCTGCGGAATCATGCGATGGAACCGACAACAACTGCGATGGCCTAATCGACGAAGGCTTTGACGTGGGGGCAGCGTGCAGCGCTGACCTCGACGAGTGTCATCAGGTGATCGGCAAGCGGCAGTGCCGCTCCGACGGGACAGGAACCCAATGCGACGGTGAAACCGTTCTCCGCGATACGACTGCTCCGATAATCGCTTGTCCCCCGGGCATCGCCCTGGAATGTCCAGCGACCTCGGGGGGCATTGGGTCCCCGCTTGTCACCGATGCTTGCGACACCAAGCCGCAAGTCGTGAGCGATGCTCCTGCCACGCTTCCACTCGGCGCGAGAGTGGTCATCTGGCAAGCCACGGACTCGAGCGGCAACCATTCGAGTTGCCAGCAGAGGGTAGAGATCGTCGACACGATACCGCCGCAACTAACATTGGCCTTGAGTTCTACACTGCTTTGGCCACCCAACCACCGCATCGTACCAGTGCAGGCGTTGTGGCAGGTGAGGGATGCCTGTGATCCACTGGCGGGTGTCACTTTGTTCTCTGCAACCAGCAGCGAGCCCGACGACGCGTCAGGGATCGGGGACGGGAACACGACGGGGGATATCCAAGACGCCTCCATCGGCACACCAGACGCCTCCGTGCTGCTGCGAGCGGAGCGTTCGGGGGATGGACCAGGGCGGGTGTACACGCTGACCTACGCAGCGCGTGATGCGTCGGGGAATACGGCATCAGCTCTGGGGATCGTGACTGTGCCGCATGACGAGGGGACCGGCCCCGAGCCTGTGATGCTGAGCCTGGAGGGCGACGGTACTCCGGGCATGGCGCACCTGTACTGGAACGCGGTCAGCGGTGCCGAGATGTACGACGTGATCCAGGGTGACGTGAGTCAAATCAGTGTGTCGAATGGAGAGATTAGGCTTGGACCCGTGCACGTTTTGGCAGTGGGGCGGACCGAGGCCAGTTACTCCGAAGGCCCGATCGGAGCGACCCCAATTACGGGGAAAGCGTTCTTCTACCTCGTGCAGTATCGTGAAGGGCAGAACGCGAGCGGCTGGGGGACGGAATCGAGCCCGTGGCCGGCAGAGCCTTCCTCCTGCGACATTCGCTGTCCCGGGGAACCGATCAGATCAGCCGTCGCTTCGATGGAACATCCCCGGAAATAATGCGGACTGACCAACGGCGCGACTGGGCTCCCCTCCTCCCGAGACTCTCGTCTGCACCGACGGGGACTGCCCGGTTTTTTGGGGATCGGACGATCCCCGAAATCGTCATCCCCGTACACGGCCAGATACTCTGAACAACGCGACAAAGCACTTCGAGCCATGGATTTTCTGCAGCGCATGATCGGCGCGAGCAAACCGCGATCTCCCTGCGCACCGCCAAGAACCGTAACCGTTGTGTGTGCATTCCGGATGAAAGGAAGCCGGACAGATCTCTCCGAGGAGCGGAATTGCAGTCCGGGAGTCAAGTGATGCTTTTGAATCCATGGCTCGAATGAGGCCGGCGGTGCCACCGGCCCCCCTTCCCGACGCTTACGCTAGCAGGAGACTGCGGTACAGCTCATGGTGCCCGTCTGCGTGCAGTTCATATTTCTCGACACATCCCGGACGCAGAAGGTGCCGTGACTGCAGAAGTTGTGGTTGCATTTCGGGGCGGCGAGCGCGTCCGAGCCAAGGCTCGCCGTCGAGAGGGCGGATACGTAGGGCGTGTTGCTCGGCAGGGACGTGGACAGCGCTACCGAGAGTAACGCGAGCACACCGATGAACAGCACGAAGCGCACGACGTTGCGAATCGGCCTATACATTTGCGTTCTCCTTTCGCGGCCCATCGAGGCTTCCGGGGACAGGGGGCCGGGCCCATCCCGCGTGGCCGGCGGCACCGCCGGTAACTCGGGCATCCGGTTCCCATACCAGCAATGGGGTGAGCAAAAGCAGATTCTTATCTACCATCAGCCGCGACCATGTGCAAGAGGGTCTGCACCCCACGCTTCATTGCGCCGGCTCGAGCCAGTGCAGGATGTGCGTGGCGAGCCATTGGGTCCCCGCTCGCAGAAGTGCTCGTCGTAGGGACACTGCACATCCCCCGGGCGGATCCGCTCCCGGAGATAGAGCTCCGTGAGATCCAGGTAGCCGTCCAGCAGCCCTTCGCGTACAAGGAGACGGAAATTGTCCACTCGCGGCGACGGCAGTCCCTCCCTCAGATTCTTCGCCACCGCCCAGTCTGGATAGTGCACCACGCTGAGGCGCCTGAGTCCTGGAATCCGGCGCAAACGATCCAGCAGAAAGCGCATCTGGGCGTCGAAGTAGGAGGCGCAGCGGCGGCCGACGATCCCGGAGTCGGAATAGGCCAGGAAGAAGTCGTCGCTCCAGGCGATCCCCTGCTCGCGAATCATCCGATCGGGGTCGATGCTCGACGGATCCGGATCCTCCAGGGCGTGGCGCACCCGGCCGAGAGCGCGTGCGAGGTAGAGATGATCGTCCAGCCACCGGCGCGGAGTCTCGTGAGGACGCGGATCTCTTTTCCAGGTCCCGGTGTGCAGGGCGGGACGGCAGGCCTGATCGAATACGACTATGCCAAGGAAGTCTTCCGGGTCCTCGGGCACGGGGTCGCGGTACGAAGCGAACAATGGCTCCCCCTCGCGGCGCAGATAGATCCCTTTGCCGTATTTGCGGCCGGGCTCCCGCAGCACGTTGTTGTCCCAGGAGTCGTTTTCCACGTACATGTAAACGATTTCATCCGGGGGAAGGCTGCGGGAGAGCATCAGCGCCTTGCGCGCTGATTGATCCGTCCCGTATCCACGTACGCCCAGGTTGATGACGTTGACCCGTTGGCCCCGGCGCCGGAGGGCCTGTTCGAGTAGGGCGGGCACGGTCTCGTCATCGTCGACTTCCAGCGAGGCGGTCGTGCTGTCCCCCAGGAAGAAGATATTCCGGTAGCCCGCCACCCGGGTCCCCCGGGGCGCGTTCATGCGGTTTCCGAATTCGTCGAAGTGGACCTGGCCGTCGAACGCGCCATTGGTGAAGCGTCCCGACGCGTTGGGAATGTTGGACCAGCCGAGCGAATCGTCGCGTTGCCAGAACTGGTGCTCGGCGGATCGTTCGGCGTCCGCGGGGGGCCTGCCCAGCGCTCGCTCGAGGAACGTCCGAAGAGCGACCTCGCCCAGGATGAGGGTGATGGCGCCCAGCAAGGCCGCGAAGAGCAGAGGAAAGAGAATCGGGTGGCGCTGGCCTGTCATCGTGCCCTCCGCCATCCTCACTTCTTCGCTTCGAGCTCGACGGGCCAGTTGACCAGCAGGTGCATGAGCGATGCGGCGTCGGTGGGCACGATGGGCGCTATGAATCGACTGCCATCCGGCATCGCGTCGAAGATGCGTCCGTTCGCGATGGCGTTGCCGAGGT
>Ga0137397_10000477_pt1 | contig 27566 bp, 28 predicted proteins | sample czorhiz116metaG_FD_106658 | JGI IMG/M metagenome (GOLD analysis project Ga0137397, IMG submission 106658) | Vadose zone soil microbial communities from Angelo Coast Range Reserve, California, USA - czorhiz1.16 metaG | ecosystem: Environmental > Terrestrial > Soil > Vadose zone | place: USA... | reverse complement strand
CTCCGTCTCCACACACACACACACTCTCTCTCTCTCTCTCTTCTCCCCCACCTCTTTTGCGCCCTCGCTTTCCCTTTTGGGATCGCGACCTGCCTTGGATCACCCAGCCCAAACTCGCCTTACACCATCTAAGGATGCCTTCTGGGAAAAAGAAGTCAAGAGTTGCAAAGCAGAAGCAACAGGAAGGACAGGCCCAGCTCATGGCCTGGTAAGTACAAATTAGGAAATTCCCCCTGGGTTGCCTCAGGCTGTATCCATAGTGTTTAGATGCACCCCCAACACCCCCTCCAAACCCAAATAAATGACCTAGATCTGTCATAAATGGTCTTAATCACTTGTTTCAGGTGTTTTTTAGGTGCACACAGTGTTTTTACAAGCAAGAACATGGTTTTTTATGTTTTGTTTCAATTTTTGGTCAGAAAGATGTGTGCTTAGTATTTTTTTAAATCTAATCAACAAGTTTTATTCTACTTCTAAATGCAGTCCTAATGCACTTGATTTTAACTGATTTGGTGCACATTTGATGGAGGAGTTGCACAAACAAAGTTGTGCTTGGTCAGATGCCGGAAATGTCCGCCTTGAACTGTAGTGGCAGTTGCCACGGGCCAGTTGCAAGGATAACATAATGCATGATGAGTCATTTGTGATGACGTGACCTACTTGGACGGGCCGATCTGACACGCGAAAGGCTCGGAATAATCCCAGTCTACTTTCGATGGCAACTGTGAAGATTGGCACGCTATTGATTCGAGTGAGAATCCTTATCTCAGTAACATAACAGTAGCCTTATCAAGCTCTTCAAGACTCTAGCCAAGCCCATCAGCTCGCGCATCAAGAATCAGGCAAGAGAGTACGTGCTCGCGACTCATGCACCCGTAGTGCGCTAGCAGCAGGCTGACACCATGTCACACTGCACCGAAACTTAAAAGACACGAGCGCTTCCGAAACGTGTGTATATCGCTCGCACAGACCATGTACCGCTACGAAGTGCGACTGCGAACGGGCCTCTTGGGCGAGCCTCCAAAGCACATTCGTCCGCTCTCGGAGACCAGGTGCGCACTTAGGTTCCCCGCCCTGGTAGAGAAACTCCTCTGACTGATCAACCGGCTCTCAGAGCCATCGAGAGCGGTGCAAACTTTCTTGCAGAGGGCTTCTTATTTAGCGTCGCTACGGCACTCATTATTAGCGAAACGTGGCGTTCATCACGCAGCCAGTCGAAGCAACGCTCTGACGTGAATGATTCCATCGAGGAGCTCCGGACCCGAGTGCACGAACTCGGCGAGCGGCTTCGGACAAGGGAAGAGGTTGCAGCAGAAGAGCGACAACAGTACGTCACCTCCCATATCATGACCTCAACTTAGCAGCCACGCAGATACGAGCAACTCGCTTCCATCCTAGGCCGCGTCATCGAGACCGGGTTGCGGGGTGGTGACTGGACAGACTTACAAGACGGCAGCCCTCTTCAACTTCCCCGTGTTCAATCCAACCTACTACAATCCATGTCACCCTCAGTGACTTACGGAAATACAGAGCGTACCGAACCACCATCTTATTCGACTGATGCTGTACTGAGCTCTAATGATACCCGGAATATCTCATAGAGAGGGGACTGAAGATTCCCACTCCTTTGGATTTTTACTGCGTACAAGGGAATATTGTCCCATGTGACTAGTAAATAGTACATAAACCTTGGACCAAACTTGCTATTAGAAAGAATCCGTGATGAAGAGCGTATGTCTAGCGTAGGAAATACGGATGAAAATATGAACACACATAAGGTTAATTGTATACGCCATGACTGCCTGCGGGATTCACATTATACAACAGTCATTTGCGCGCCCACATAAGCGCTCCCAGAAACTTTGATGCACCGTTTCCTCCTTCGTGACAATGCGACCGCCTCGCCGTGCAACAACGATGGAGTACTCACGATCTGGATCGCCTGGCCTTGGTATCGGGTACCACCATCGCAACGTCGTGCCATCAAGCTCCCAACGACCTGCGGACACGAACACGGCCACGGCGAGACCGTTCAGTAAAGACCGGGGAGGATAAGGGCCATGGACAACACCGTGCAGCGTCTCACTTGAGCGCGAACGCACGGGCTCCTCGTCTAAGTCAATGTCGGGCATGGGGGGATCCTGCTTGTACTTAGAATGGTCTAGCAGTGCGCCGACCGTACGGTCGGCAGCAAAGTGTACGATGGGCAAAAATATCTCGGTCGCAGAGGGTTCCGCTTTTGGATCGTCGACAGTAGAATGTGAAGACGGGGTTCCAGGGCGTGTGGTCCCTGTTGAAGGGGGGATGGTTGGAGTGTCGTCGGCACGGACGCGGACAACTAAGCGGAACTCGGCTTTGGCGATGTCAAATCGAATGTCGATGGGGATTCCAACGGTAGCAATTGGATATGGCCGGCTGAACGCCTTGACTGCTCGGGCCCCATCCGTTAGGAAGTCGAACGCACTGTCCCAGCGGGTGAAGGATCTCATATCTGCCATGTAGCCCTGGTCGTCATTGGCGGCAAACGATGTTGTGGCCAATGACAGTTGAGACGGATAACCGGGTGTGGAGCCGCCCGTGCCACCGAGCCCGACTGTGCTACGTGATTGTGCAGCGAGTAACAATGCAGAGGACTTGTCTCCATTGCCCTGATACATCCTGGATTCACCTTGAGGACGCAGGTCGTCGACACTCCACAAACTGAGGTCTTCCATGTTCCATAGGTCGCCCCAAGTGTGCACATTATCCGGACAGTATGTCCACACTGTGTAACTGAGGGAATTCGGGCCATCGGCGGCATTGAGGCTGGCATCGAGTGCGCGCTGTTGGCTAGAATAATCGCCTTGATAGCGACCTCCATTCGTCCAACCATAGGCTTTGCGCCCATCCATGTCGAAAGGGATGCCGATTTCTCCGATCATCGTCGGGTAGGGACCGAGAATGGGCGCATCTTCCTTGAGCGTCTTCAACTGGGATTGGAGCGAGCGCCGGATGGCCCCTTCCCCGACCCGAAGCGCCTGTAATTTGGTCCGGTATTTTCCGCGCAATAACCCAAGCGCATCCGCGTTGAACCAGTTCCAATGGCGTGTTACGAGAGTGAGTCCATCATAGTAGTGTGCAGAATAAGCGCAACGACCAGCCAGATCCTCAGCGGGCAGGGGAGGGGGTTGTGCGAATACGGGGGGGGCAACAAAGTGAATTGCTTCTGGGTGCGCTTTGCGGATGCGTCGTGCCCATGCCTGCCAATGTGGGGCCCAGTAGTCGGCAACAAACTCAACCTCAGCAACCTCCTCATGTGGTTCAGCAAACTCGACTGCGGGGAGATAGCGAAAATAATCCGGCCGCATCACGTAGCCCGTCTCGATGTCCCACACGCCGTGCTGAGCCCAGATGTCGACGCCCAGTTGCCAGTCTGGCCCGCGCCTCCATCCATATCGCGAGTGTACACCATCTGGTTCTGCCGAGGGGTCTAACCACATCGTAAGGCCCTTTGGGTCAATCGTCACCATGCCTTCACGCTGTGGACCAAATGCATTGAAACCCCAATTTTCGACAGTTTGGGCCTGCCCCATTCCTAGACGCAATGACTGCGCTGGTGTTGGGGTGGGGCCCCTCTTCAGGGTTGATCCCTGTTTTGCGGGCAGCGAATGCATATCCGGATATCCGACGAAGCCCTCGGACGGCTCATTGATACTATCCCAACCAATTACGCAATCGTCCAATAAGTTACCAGCCTCCCGGATCCTATCAGCTAGCTGTCCAAAAGCTTCGATAAAGTGTGATTGGAGGTAGTCCTGAATATTTGACCCATCAATGGTACAATTAGGCGCGAAATCGCGACCGGCGAAGAACAGTGTGAAGAGAGTTTGGGGAGCAAGGCGCCCATAGTTGGTTGACCACGTCATGGCAGGGATAGAGGCGGGATCTGGCTGATGTGCCAATGGATACTCGTTGTGGAGAATGGTTGACTGTGTAGCCGTGAAGTTGCGTGGATTCATGCCACACGCTTCAAGTGTCCAGTAGGGCGCTCCAGAGCCACCGCAATATCGAGACCACTGGAAGCGAGTATCGACGAGGATTTAGTAAGCAAAGGATAGGCACGATATTTCAGGACAATAAAGGGTTGAAACAAATACAGGCAGGTTGCAAACGGCATGCCAAAGCAGGGCATCGAAAATCGATGTGGGGTCGGTCGTGTGCGAAATGGGACATGCCAGGAATAGTCCGGAGAAAAACGGCGAAACGGGTATGGCCCAGGACGGAAGGCGTCTCCGCGGTGAGATCAAGAGATATTGTAGGAATTGGATACACTTACAATGTCTTGATGAGGATCCATGTATACTCTGAAGCCATACTCTTTGCATTTCCTCAATACGCGAATAGTGTAATCCATGAAGCCATAGTCATAGACCCCGCTGGAAGGTTATCAGTCAGAGGGTCGGGCGTTGAGCAATAAAGTGATGCCTTACGGTCCTCCATGCTCAAGAGATTCCCAGGTGACTGGATAGCGTAACGTGTTAAAGCCCCACCCACGCAGACGGGCAAGGTGAACGTCGGCAGACCCATCGTCGAGATTAAGTGGGCGAGTGGTGAAACTGTTCCCGCCAGCTTCTGCACTCTCCCAAAACCCATCCAAGAGGTATGAGGGCTCGGCAACTGGAGCCTTTGATGAACCAGAAAGGTTGACCCCGCGGAGCAGGAGGGTGCGGCCATGCGAATCGACGAAATTGCCGTCGATTGTGTGCACGAAATTTGAAGGCGGACGTCCTCCAGTAGTAGGAGAGACAGCGGGTATTTTGGGCATGTTGCTACACTGTCTGGGGAGATGGGAGAGAGTGCAAAGAGAGAAAGGATGCCTCCCGAGCGGGTAACAACGAGTCGTACCACTTGGCTTTTTAATTAGGGTTAGGGTTTCGTGCTTAAGTGTTATTGTTGTTCCGCCGTTGTTCTCCCGGGCCGCATCAAGGCCGCTGCGCACGGCCGCCTTTAAATTTACGACCCACACACCTCCGAGCACGTGAACAGCATTTATCAGCCCATACAACGAGAGCTGCGTTGCTTAGCACCGCACCGGCACACTTTCTTTCACTACTGTACAGTCCTAATAATGCTGAACAGTATATTGTGTCACGTGGTCATAAGGGATGGCTTGTGCACCGCTGTCCATGTGTCTAGAGTCTTCCAAAAATATGCCACTGTCGACTTGTCCACGTGTCGACGGTGAGGATCAATCTGGATGTGCACCAAAAGGGTGAGCTAGCACAGCTCGAAAACTCGAACGTGGCTCACCTTGAGTTCTGTTACGTTCCAATCCTTGACCTTTGGATTTGGCGGGTCGTTCGCCCATGACACGTACATACCTTTCACTTCCCATCATTACCATCAGATTTAATCCCATCATACACCACGCACAGCCAACCCGACACTCACCGTGATGGAACAAAACGCGTGGCTCACTCCATTTGTAAGGCCGGAATTGCCAGACCTGGCCCGTTGTAAGAACGCAGACAACACGATCCCACGCGTCTGCGCCGAACTTGTTGAGAGCCTCAACCGAGTCGACAACATAATATCGTTGGGCGCTTGCGCGTGCCTGGCCACCAGGTTCGATTGTTGTACGTTCCCGATCGATGGGTATGAGGTCCTCTGCCCTGGTGGTACCCTCCGCAGCAGCGCGCGCCCGTGCCTCTGCTGACGGCTCGAATCTGTGGGTGTGAGAGGGTATTTTTTTTTGAGTCAGCCATGTCGTAGCAAAACGATCGTGGGAGTACGTACATGGACTCTTGAAGAAAGCGTCGAACGTTATACATGGTGATAAGGGACGTCGGCGATGAGGATATCATGATAATGGGATACATGTTCTCTGCACAAAATCTCTCAGGAACAATCTTTGTTGAGCAGGGAAGTGAACACGCACTTTGTTTACGAGCCTGGGCCTTAGCATCTGCAGGCATGGAGATGAGCCGAGGCCATGAGCCAACCTTATGATAATAGTGAACAGTACCTAACAATTGTGTCCCAATAGGGGCGGTTGCCCCAGTCTTTTTAGCCTCTTTCAAGCTTTTGAGCTTGGCAACATACACATTGCGAACGGAAGAAAAATTCTATTGGAACGTTGGTATGAGCTGCAAGACGGGATAGAATACAGATCACACATTATTTTTGATACCACGGAGAACGGTGTTACGGTCGCGGAGTTCGACCTCGCCTTGACGGATCTTCTTTACAACCTCAACATCCGTAGCGTCTGGCACATAGCGCCGCTTAGAAGGCGATGCGGTTAGTCCGGCGTCTCCACGAGAGCGGGTGGATGAGGAGGGCAATGTTTGTGACTGGGAGGTAGAAAAGGGTTGGGCGGGCAGGCGGCGGTAGACAGAAGGGGGCGGAGATCCCGGAGGCGTGGTCGACTCTAAGCTCGTTGGCAATGGGATGGTACTGATAAATTCTCGAAATATGAGGAAGACACACCTGAAAGTGGAACAATGCTGTCCAACATAGCAACGACGCGCTTCAGCCAATCGACGATACTTTTCCGTTCTGTCAGACCGACGAAACCCCCAGCAGGGAGCCCGAGCTCTCGCGCTTGCTTCATGTATTCGCCACCGGGCGCATCGCGCAAGGACCAAGCGATGTACACGGCCTCGAGCGTAAAAAATCCATCGGGTTCAGAGGCGGGGTCTTTCGCACTGCTCCCCACCTTGCGGAGGCGTGTTGGGGTGCTCTTTGGAAAAGTGGTTGTAGGTGAAAGGCGCAGGTGGGTGGCAGAACGAAGAGAGCTCGCAGGTGCAGGTGCGACCTCGTACGTTGCGCTAACTGCCGCTCGAAAGGCGTCGAGAGGGTCCATCACAGTCACCCCAAGTTAATTTAGAAGTGAGTAGAGCCGAGGTCGCGCCAAAAACAAGAGATGTGTATTACGTAAACCGTCCTGACCCACAAAAGCTGTCACGTGGCGGATAAGCCTGTGTAGTAGCTGCATTTGCAGAAACGTCTATATCATTTTATAATCCAAGAAGGTGCTCAGTGTCAGACCATCCTCAAGCAGTTACACAGCTTTCAGCGCCACTGCCTTCTCCGCGACCTTGCACTTTCGACTCGCCGTCTCAATGTCATTCATCCAGAGATGGCGCTCGCGAGCAGAACTCGCCCGCAGAGTTATCTTGTCTCCACCGCGCGGATATGCGACTGACAGCTGGAAGGACAGCTCGTCTGTAATCCTCTATGAGGTTGATCACAAAAGAGGGGAAGTGAATCTGTGACACACACCTCTATGCCCCTGTACCTCTCCCACGTGAATCTCTAACAACGGAATCGGCTAAACCGGATTGGTGCTGAACACACAAGCCTAGTCCCCGCTGTATATGCACGCACCATGCGGTACAGAGTCTTTCCGTGTTCGTCTGTCAAGAGGAGAATATCATTGCATAGGAACGCATGCAGCTTGCGTCCGCTTTTGGCCTTGTTCAGAAGCCCTTCTCTCAGCAATCTCCTGTCACCTAGGTACCGAGTCGGTGCTGTCAGGTCCAGCCGTCTGGAGAATTTGCTAAGGACGTATATTCGACCATACAGTCGGTGTCACATACCCGTGGCCTATCCATAAGTCCTGAGAGAGTATTCTAAGCCTGTTGCGGCCTTCTTGCTCCCGTATCGCCTCATTGATGGTATCCAATAGCCTCTCAGCCGTGTGTAGCGCACGTTCTGTCAGCGCTCTGTCTTGATCGGGCTCCGTGTATTGCAGAATCTGTTTGATGAGTAGCGGGTATCGTGTTATGCGTTGCACTGTAAAAGGACGGTGACCTCAAGGGATGTCCTAAATGAGTCTTCGAACTCTTACTAGGAACGAGCAGGTAGCTCGAAAGATCAAGATTGCGTACAGTGGGGTCCTCACGCAGTCGCTACGACCCGTCAGCTTCGCTCTGGCCCGCAGCTGTTGGGTCCTTGAGCGACGAGGATTACCCACCTGTAAAAGAGAAGCGACATCTGTGTTTTTGTCCCTCAATGATTGCAACACCCTGATCGCGTCCGCTTGATTGACGCAGTAATCCTAAATCATATAATCGAAATCGGCTGATATAGAGAAGACACAAGGAAAGACGCACCTTGTAGGCAATCATGTTTATCATGTCCCTGTCCAGTATATCCCCGATTGTATCGATGTATAGCCTACAGCTTCGCTGCCGCTCCTCGAGCGAGCTTAAAAACGCTGTATTCGTCAACAGGATGTCTTCAATGTTCGAAAATATTGTCGCATTCGTCTTGGGCTCCAAGAGTCTTAACATGTTCGAATAGAATATCTACATGATAAACCAGAAGACATCGTGAACGTACATCAAAATCATCGATGAAATGATATATGTAATGCCCACGCACCTCGACAACGAGCTGTAGGTCACGCACGTACGCACCCTCTGTGGCAATAAGCTCAAATATTGCCTTGCCAACCATTCGCATCAGAATCGGCTTACACTATGGACGGAGCCAAAACGAAGACACACCTCTTGCCTGCGCCGTTCACGACCTGGCAGACCTTCCAGAGCAGACTTGTCCACAAGGCTTGCCCATGACTCCACGATTACCAGTCAGGTTGGCTGTTTCTCGTTGAAGTGTTAGTGTACCACGTACCAATCCGAAACCTTGGCTGTCTTCGCGAGCTGTTGCACCTAGTGTTCCTGTAGCGGATGAGGTCGTACTGGTAACGGGCGCTGAGATCACTGGCATGACACGAGTCTCCTTTTCCTGCACGGGTGTCCGCGAGCGCGCTAGGAGCTGCGAGATGCGACTTCCATACGACGGCGACGTGCTCGCATTATCCTTACCCTTTTCTTTGTCGGGAAGGCTCTCACGGGACTGAGCTGGGTTCAATGGAAGCGGGCCGGAGCTTGGGCTCACGGGTGAAGCGGGCGGCAGTTGGTCAATGGATGTTATGGACAACCGCTGCTGCTTAAACGCCTCATAACGCTCGTACGCATCATCAAGATGTGCCTTCGCCGGTGTGGACGGCAGTAGCTCTCTGATATCTAGCCCCTGGGTTGATGAGGGCACAGTCGACGGTATGGTTGGAGGCGCGGGTGCTGGACGATGCGGACGACGCGTCGTGTCTTTCTTGACGACGATACCGGCAGCTTCGAGCACAAGCTGACGCTCTGCTGCTCGCATCTCACGCTCAAGTTTGCGTTCCTCCTCCTCTGTCAACGCCGCTTCGTCATCCTCAGAGTCCGAATCGGAGAAGGAATGATATCCCGACGTAGTGCTATTTGAGGCGTTCTCATACTCGACGTCATTTTCATCGCCTTGTGACATCTGAGAAGGTGCTGCGTCCTTAACGGAACATGGCGATGATGACGCGCCAGTGAGTCCAGATTTCGCCTCCAAGTTGGGGGATAGCGTCGATATTGACTTGGACAAAGTATAGGCACCTAGATGCGTCCAATACGAAATAACCAAAGTTAATATTTGAGGGGTACATGTAAAAGAAGACAAAAAAAAGTATTTTAGCCTGGATCCAGCAAAAGAATATGTAAACAACGACTTAGAAAAATGGAAGGTCGACTAACCCTCAATCTCCAGGTAGGCCGCCGGAATGATGAAGATAACCCCATCCTTCTCAGCCTTGTACCAATCGCTGTCTGAGCGGTCCACGACAGATATTACATCGCCTTCGGAGAACGGCAACTCATCGGCACTCCCCCCTGGGTAATCGTACAAACCCCTTGCCTTGACTGCGTAAACGTAAGTAAAAATAAAACGGTCAGACGTTGGATCACTCGCCTGTCTCAAAGGTCTCAACATATGTCTTCGGGAAGAATCCAGTCTTGCCGTTACTGACGACCGTGCCATACCACCAGTCGCCTCCCGATTTCGATGCATGTGCACTTATCACGAGATTCTCGGCGAACGCTACCAAGCGAGTAAGTAATGGGCTGGAGGCCAAGAAGATAACCCACATAAATCCTCGACCCGCAGACCATCGTATGGGTACAAGGTTCTGACACGGTACTCTGCGATCACAAACAACGTTAACGTAAGTAACGGAGGACGCCCTAACGACATACCAGTGCCGCGATCTATGTCCGCCAAAGGATCCGACTCTACCCCTTCCGCGTGAGCGACCCGGATATCCGGCACAGGCACCGCGTGGCCATTAACCTCCTCACGCGCCTGCTCTTCATCCTCTTCACTCATTGGGAACAAACTCGGTTCCTGACTTACATGCGTGCCTTGATCCGCAGCGAGCCCCATGTACCAGTCTACTGACTGCCGACTTGGATCAACGCTCTTCTTTTCCGAGTGCGACGTTTCAGCAGCAGGCAGAATAGTTGGACTGGCACCAATGTGAGACGACGGCCCGTTGTCCCCAATGACACGTCCAGAGATAGCAGACGCGCTACGGTCATCGGTGACAGCCTTGCGCAGCCGCGTACCGCTTTGGATGGCGTTGAGTAGCGCACTGCGACCCCCCGCGGGAGTTGGGGCCGAAGGGACAGTAGGAGCTGCAGGAGCAGGCGGCGCAGACGGTGGAGGTGGCGGCGGCGGTGGCGGCGGCGCAGGAGCAGATAGTGCAGTCGGAGTTGAGGCCTTCGGTGTTGTGCTCGCCCCTGCAGCAGCAGAATGGGGACGCGGCGGGACGCTGGCAGGCGGAAGAATCGAGCCGAACAACTGCCGCGCGAGCTTATCGCGAGTGTCGCGTGAGGAGTTGAGCTCATCCTCAGAACTATCGTCGCCCTCGTCTTTCTCTTGCCCCCACTCGTCTTCACTGTCACCTGGCGCGGTGTGATACGAAGTCTTGACGACGGGGGGCGCAGGGCTCTTCGACACCTGTGGTGGCATAGGAATAGATGAAGTGGGCGCAGGCGGCAGAGGGGTAGTGTCATTATTCAAGGCAACGGGGTGCGCGACGGGCTGCGACCTGAAGAAAGGGTTGTTGCCGCCATTGGCTTGAGGTGAGGGAGCGGCTTGTGAAGCACCGCTGTTGATCAAGCGATTGAAAGGGTTGTTCTTTCCTCTGTCCACAGGAGAGGTAACAATAGCTGGCGGAGCCGGTGGTGGAAGCGGTACAGGAGGAACAACGGGAGCTGGGGGATGAGCGACTGGGGTCGGAGCTGGTGTCCTTGCCCTCCTCGCTTCCCTTGCTTCTTCTTCACGCCTAACTTCTTCTGCTTCTTCCTCTTCCATGCGCCTCAGGCGCTCAAGACGTTCCTGCTTTGCTTTTCGCGCCGCCTCTTCCTGTTCTCTTTGCAGACGAGCAGCTCCTTCACGCTGCCTCTGCGCCTCTTCCTCTTTTTCTTCTTCCTCAAGGCGACGCATGCGCGCAAGGCGTTCCTCCTTCTGCTTGCGGAGAGCTTCCTCACGAACACGAAGCTCCTCTTCTTCACGATCAGCGGCAGGAGGCGCGGGCGCGGGTAGGGGAGCAGAAGGTTTGGAAACAGGTGGAGTAGTAACTGAAGGTCCAGTTTTAGGAGGCAACCGCCCAGCAGGAGAACGGGTAGCGGCTCCAGAGCCAGGCTTGCGTGGTGGGGGCGGTGCAGGGGCTCGGGGCTTGACGGGAGGTGGGACTTTGGGCACGACAGTAGCAGGAGCCATCTGTGCAGTAGCTACCGTGCTCGCAGGGGTAGACGCTCCCTCACCGCGCTCGCTTTTCAGTCGCTTGTCTCGTTGTCTGGCCCTTTCCGCGGCTGCTTCCTCTGCTGCCCTCGCTTTTTCCTCAGCTTCTTTCTTCTCGCGAGCCAACCTATCCTCGGTACTTGTATCGAGGGTCGGCTTCGGCGAAGACGACGAGGGAGGAACCGAAAGTCCCATTGCGGCCATGCGTTCTGCGGTACGACGTTGTGCCTCAGCTTGGATGAATGCGCGACGCTCCTCCGGAGCCATGTTCTTGACGTTGGGTGCGGGAGACTTCCCCGGAGTGGGTACAGCTGGAGGCGATTTGGAAACGACAGGGACTGGGACGGAAACAGGAGGAGGTGGGGGTGGGGAACGCGCTGAGACAGGGGGAGACCGAGGGCGCTCCCGGTCGTTCTTGCGGTCCCAAGAACGAGAGCGGTCACGGTAGGGGCGATCACGGTCGGTATCAAGTGAGCGGTCATCGCGGTATTCTCTATCACGATCCCGATCCCTCTCGTAACCGCTGCTATACCGGTCGCCATCGGCGTCGCGCGAGTAGCTACTGCCATACTCCCTATCGCGATTACGGTCACTGAACCGTCCAAACGTTTCATTACGTCGATCACGTTCACGGTCCAGTTCACGTTTTTGCCTCGCCCGGCGCTCTTCCCTCTCGGCCAACTTCTTTTCGACTGCTGGAACACGCTCGTGCATAAGCTGGAGGAGCTCACGTTCCAGCCGCCGACGCTCTTCGTCTGCACGGAACGAACGTGGGCCCCGCGAAGCATATTCCAAGTCCTCCTGCACACGCTGGACCTTCCACTTGAGATCTGACATCTCACGATCGAGAGCATCATCCTCCGCAGTGCGTAATGCACTCTCCTCCGTTGCACGATCGAGCATCCGAGCAGTGTTTTCAAGCTGCCGTTTCATATCACTCAAGTCGGCTGCGGGAGAGTCACGCTCAGAGGACGCACGCACGGCGCTACGGTCCAGGTGGCGTGAGCGCGGCGTATAATAACCACCAGCCGGTTCCTCGTCGGTGTGCTTGTATACGGTAGCATCCTGACGGCCGCCCGCTCCCGGCGCGCTGGAGGAGTGGAGAGAGCGGTTGGGAAGACGCGATGTCGGTGCATCAAGCCCCGATGGTGAACGTGATCGAGATGGCTCATTCTGAAGGAGATTTTTGACGAAATTAACGGATGTGTCTAAGTCGCGATGAGAGGGCGGCACGAGCTCTGCAGGCAGCTCATCCGGAATTTCGTTACCGTTAAGATCTGGGACAACGTTAAGAGATAAATCATAGACATATAGTGATCACATACTACGATAGATTAAACCCATGGCAACATGAAACTCTGCGATGTTCAGCTTGCCTCGGTTGTCTACGTCAGCCAAAGTCCTGAGAACACTGATAAGTGCGGGTCGACATGGCTAGAAAGTAACCTCACCAAATTCGGGCAAGGTCATTCCTATCTAAACCACTTTGGCCAAAGACCTCAATCGCGGTCCTTCCATCAATAAAACCCGAACTGGACGTATCCCAAGCCCTGAAGATTTGATCATAGCTCTTCTTTTCGGCCTTTGAAAGAGTCCATGGTACACGTGGGGTAGCCGTTCCCTTGACTTCCTGGTTATGCTGCTGAAAGCTTTGCTGTAGGGAGAGGCCACCGAGCTGCTGCTGAGGTTGCAGAAGCTGTGGTACACCAGTAGGGTTGTATGGGGCGGCAGGATTGGCCGGAAGGAAAGTATTCGACATCATCTGAAGGCGGGGGTCAACGAAGCCCGTGACCTGGGGAACGAGGGGCTGCATTCCCCCGCCCGGACTGGGGAAACCTGTCTGTTGGGGGCCAATTCCAGCGCCGGAAAACCCAGGGGACGGACCGAGAAAACGATTCTGCTGATTAGCGATTAAAAGGTTGGACGAAAGAGGGAGTGGTGGAGGTGGTGGAGGTGCTTGGTGCTGAAATTGAGACGGTAAAGGGGGTACCGGTGGGATCGGAGGACGTTGTTGCTGCTGAAAAGTACCAGGAAAGCCCGTTTGTTGCGGTAGTAGCGGAGGACCTGCTCCTGGAAAACCAGTCTGCTGAGGTTGTTGAAAGGGCGGGCGCTGACCGGGAAAGCCAGTTGGCTGCGGAGCAAGACCCCCTTGAGGAAAGCTGGGCTGCTGAAAGCTCTGATTCTGAGCAGAAAACCCAGGGTATTGATACCCTGGCTGACCCTGTGGCCACTGAGACATCGTGAGAGTAAGAAAGGATTAGGAAAGAGTAAAAAGGTCAAAGTTGCGTCTGCCAGAGCCAAACGTAACGGCGTCAATGAGTCCGGGTCAGTCCTCTGAATCAAGCGGAGACCCAAATCAAATCGTCGTTTTGCTTCAGCTCCACGTAACTGTGCTTGCTTTTAACCCACGAACCTTGTCAAGGCCTCCTGTGATTATTTTACCATGGATTCCTGTTACGGTCGTGGGATACTGTAGCAGCCCAATCATTCTCTGCCATCGACCTTCGTTATGAAGGTAGTTGGACCACAGAGAGCTTCGGTTGTACCGTCTCCCTGAGTTGAGGCCAGTGTGCACGGCATGCGTGTGCCACTCTCGGGCCCCGTAGTTTGGAGACAGACATTTAACATCACTCCTTTGAACATTTGTCTTCGCTAGTCCCGAGTATCTGAGCTTTCGAAATGATAATTTTGTAAACACGATCAACGTCATGCCCCCCCCCACTGCTTTATCTGAGAGTGTCATGGATGATCTGCGATCCTCCGGAGAGGCTGTGGAGAACGCTGTATCGTGATGTACGTCAGGTGTAGCGAGTGCGGAGGTTTTGGCTGAACGGCACTATCTAAGCCTTTACACAGTACGGAAAACTAGGTTCGTATACAGGATGTCTTGGTTCTTAGTAACAAGAGAACCCTGCCAAAATCTAATTCGTACAAGACATGTTGTCATGCAGATTCCAGATTTTGAAGACTGGCCAGCTTCATCTTCCAAGAAATGAGTCAACCACCCACCTCATTATTTCACACATGCCAAGCGATAACTTGAATTTCCCATGTGGCCTCTATAAAGTCCCCAAACCAGAAGCGGCTACAATTACTGTAGGGCTAGGCAACACCGCGGCCCACAGCCGAATAGAATATACGTACAGCGTCGACTTCGCGATAGCCTAGACGAGAAGCGCATGAGGTTAAGAACGTGTCCATCTTACATCCAGATACGCAAATTCCGATGTAATGCCGAGATTAGCATGTCAATAGCACGTGTCCGTGGCGGAAAGGTGATGAATCATAGTGGCATCACGGTCTTCTAGGTGATTAGAAACGCAATATCTCGTATATGCACCCGGCCGTCCATTTTTGAAACGCTTTTCTTGAGCAGCCGGACGAGGTGGGCAGAAAGTAAAGCACAAACACAACGGTTCTGTTCAGCCCACTGGCACCCAGACATGGCCGCTGCGGTAACGGCTAGATGGTCAGAGATGATAATTTAATGAGTGTTCGTACGTCAGAAGCCATTGCAGCAACTGGGCCTTCATACGAGAACCCCACTTGTGTGGGGCTGGGCGGTGATAGACACGACGGCCTCGTCGTAATAAAGCGCAAATAAGTCGCAAGGGGATGACTCGCGTGAATCTGGAAAATGGCGTTGCACTTTGATAGACGTCTGTGTTCGTGGAAGACTCGCTCGAGCAATGAATTATCTATGGCGCGGTTCCCGTGCTAACAAGCGGCTGACAGGAACTAGGAGACGGGGGATGACGGTCCAAACGCAAAGGGCTTCAGAGTATTTTGACCGTAGTATCAGTCGCCCGAGGCTCTGGGACTGACTGGGAGAGAAGCACGGCAAGTGAGGATAGGAATGCAAAAAGCGATTGTGATGGTACAGTCATGATGACGTCAGGTCACGTTCAAGTCACCGCAGTACCTGACCGGAGATGGCCTCATTTGAGCGCTTGGCCCGGGGGCGCTGTGGCGCTGTATTCAAAAAGGCTTACCGCCACGACGTTCCATCATAAATATATACCAAAGAATTCAAGAATAAGCTACTGTACTTGTATGGGATTGCTACACGATCATGCGATCAAATAAGCCGCATCAGCCCCGATGGGCGATTCTTTCATAGCGTCATGAATCGAGGGAAAGAGAGGATAAAAAAAAACGAAATGAAAGGAGCATAAGAGAGCACACAATAGGTTCACACTAGCATGCTGTGTCGTCGGCCCTCATCATCTTCAATAAGAGATCGCCGAGATGAAGAGATGACAGCGCTCCGCCGGCGCATGTCGACGTTAGCCAAGCCAGCACGCACCCTCGTTTCCGCGAGTGGTTCGTCATCGGCCTGAGCGCCATCGCTATCCTCCCCGTCATCTATAGGCAGGCGTGGGCGTGACTTACGCCTTCGTTCTGTGCCCGCAGAAGCGTCTTCAAGTGAGGAACGTGGGTTCTCTCCCAGCATGAGTTGAGAGGCGGAGAACGGTCGCTTAGTCGACGAAGGATCCGGTTTGCGCATCTTTCTGCAGGACCAGAGGAATAAATCGAAGCACAAGCAGAAACGTGGAGACATTGAATACGCACGTGTTGAGTTTAGGTTCAGCGTAATTGATGCTCTTGCGCACGCGGCGTTCGCGGCCTGTTGTAAGTGCATCAGGTTCGGAAGGTGGGAGAGGCGGTGGGCTCGAGTTGCGGGGCGTGGGAAGGTGGGAAGGTGCGGGTGTAGTCCCGGGTGTCGAGAGCGGCGGGCGGGTAGAGTTATATGTGAATGCCGAAGAGGGCATGTCTGAATCGGTATCAGAGGGCATTCGATAGCGATCCTGATCTGCCGACAAATCAGCTACACCGCATTTGAAACGAAGGCTCCATACCTGAAACGTTTGTGACGAGGGGAGGTAGGGGAATACGAGATCCAAAAGCGTTGGTCAAGTCCTGCAGTCGCTGACCCACCACATCGGGGTCTTCGCGCAGACGACGCTTCTCGCGTTCATGGTTGTCCTCCGCCGGTGCTTCCTCGGCTTGTGCTTGAGTCAATGTGCGTTTCTTCTTCCCTTTGCTCGCCCCACGCTCCAAGGGGGTATCTTCATTAATATCAGTTTGTCGTTGTCCATGAAGGGCTTCGTACTCCTCTTCCTCCTCTGCGAGACCAGCGTCGCGCCGCAATGGCGAGCCGAATGCGGGACTAGGCGGTCGTGGAGGGGGGGAAGCCGCACAGCTTCTAGAGGAGCTAGAAGCAGAGCCTGAGCTTCCACTACCACCAGAGCTCGTGACATTGATAAGACCACTTTGGCGTCGTGATATACGCTTTTTCCCCTGCTTTAGTAGTGTCTCGTTGATATCGACCTGGATTGTCGCGACAATTGGTGGGGGACGGATTAGGGGTGGTACAGTGGGTGCTGGTAGCTGAGGACGCGATGATGAAGACGCAGAACGCGGTTTCTTGCGGCGTATGACAAGTGTCGGGCTCTGAGAACCATCCTCTTCATGGGCATCTGATCCTGCTTCGTCCTCCTCGAATATCTCAGGAACACGAGGTGGCCGCGCAAGGCGGTTGACATGCGGAGAAGCATCGGGGTTGAGTACCGGGCGACGTGCCTTGGGAAGGGGATCTTTCTTAGGAGATGGAGATTTCGGGGAGGGTATATTGAAATTCTTGCGTATCGAGCCAAAGCTTCTCATCAAGTTATGGACCTGCAGAAGTAAAATCAGCCTTAGGCCATGAAAACCAGATTTCGAGAAGGGGTCGAAGGGGTCGAAAATGAAGTCGAACGACGAGGAATATTCGAAACAAGGAAAGTAGATGACGAGACCCTAGAATCATCGTGTATGTCCCATAACATCCTCATTGGCGACCACGCATAGGCTGGTATATAGCTCTTCTTGGTGACCAGCCTACTATCGCGCGATTGAGCCCGCATGTCCTAAATGACATCCCAGAAGACATATTGTGGATAACGACCGGGAAGGAGTGCATTCTGAACCGACAATGTCCTGCGAAGAAAGAACAACTCGGAGAGCGTCATGGCCAGCGTTGGTGAGAGGATAACCAGTATCACAACCAAATATGAGGTGTGCAAGTGAACCGAGAAAGAGGAAGTAGGACATGATATAGCTTTTCGCCGGACTGCGATGTAAAGAGAAGATGAAAATGATGGCTCACCGCGGACTCTGCGTCGGCTATGATGCGTTGTGACTTTTCTCTCTCTTTCTTGAGTTGTGAGCCGAGCGCTATTTCCGACGCACGTAGACGCAAATTCTCAACGTGTAGCGCTGAAATTTGCGCATTGAGTTCCTCTATTCGGAGACTGAGAGTTGAATTAAGTCTAATGGCGCGATCAGAGCGTGAAGAGTGCAAAGCATGACATGAACGGACTTTGTGATATGCTTATTTGCAAGGAGAAACTTCTTCTTGACTGAAATGAGGGACGCGGGGTGAGGAGGGGGCATGAGAGGTGCGGAAAAGTGAATGATACGAACAGTTTTCAAACTCGAATAAGGCGTCGCTCTGTCGTTCGTTCATGGACATGCGCGACTCGCGCCTGCTCATCGTGGGTAACGGTGAGCTGGCCGAGGCCTTGAGGTAAGAAATGAGTCAGGGGGGAGATCGAGTGGGACGGGCCTTGCGGTCGTGGCAAGCGAGTGGAGGCCAAGGTCGAGCGAGCGTTGCCTCGCGGTGATGAACACTTGTTGTCACGTGGCATGTCCCGCAAGTTGTGTCCGTGCCACATGGTGTACTGTACAATAATCAAGTCATTTTCCTGTACAAATATTTGTGCAGACCGACGAGGATAAAAGCGGTCATGGTCATGCCAATACTGCACGTCAAATACCAACGCCAGTCAAAGAAAAGAAAGCGAAAAGTGAAGATTTCGATAATCCGGCCCGGCCCGGGTCACTGCCACCAGTTCGCCTTTTGTGGCCGCCACTCCGGGTTTTCAATTCAACCTTCCGCGTTTGTCGCTCTGTCTCGATATCACAGACTGCAGGTGCAACTGAGTCATTGCGTTCCCGTCATTACAAACACAACAGGCCCTGCGTGCTTCGCACATCGGAATCGGCGATGTCAACATATACACCTTGCTTTCCTCCCACAGACGTTGTCCCTTCAGGAAAGCGTCGTCCCATCTCCTCGTCAAACTCCTCTGGTACTTCCTCGGTCTCCGAAAGCCATTCTTCTCCCAAACCCTCCTACAGCGCCCGCCTCTCTCGATCGTATCTAGCCCTAGCGTCGGTTTCTGAGTACGTTTCTCGTGCGCCATCCCCAACTTCGGCCGCTGTCGACACCAAGCGCGTGACTCAACTTCGCCGGAAATTTCGACTTGCTGTCGATGCAACGTATCGGGATACTAGTAGCGGAAAGTGGGGACATGTGTCTGAAATGGCCAAGCTGGGAAGTACAAGGGGGAGATGGCAAGGCATGTGTTCTGGAAGCAGCGCCCCGCGCTCACTATACAAAGCTCAGGAGCAGAAACACCAAGGTGAATGCTTCAAGTAGGACAGTTCCCGCGCACAAACTTATTTGGAAGCAGGAACAGCGGCTGAGAGCACAGACCCCTATCCTCGCCCTTCTATAGTTGATGTCCGAGAAATCCGTGAACGTGTTGAGAACTGGCAAGCTAACGTCTTATCTACTCCTCTATCTCAGGCCGACACCCAGAATGCTGAGTTGAATCAACTGATTCACATCGGGAACGTCAGGCAACCGTCGCAACTCGACTTTCCTACAGTAAAGCAGCGCAGAAGTGATGTCGCCAAAACAACGAGACGTAAGAACAGCCTCTCACTCAAGGATCAAGCTACGTCTCGTTACTTTCGCGCAGTTGCAGCCCCTAAGTCCCCCGACGCCGCAAATAATGACACCGAGGGCATGACTACAAGTGTTCCTCAACCACGAGGCACAAACGTGAATCCCGCACCACGTTCTCAGCACGAGGCGTTTGATAAGAATCTAGTGATTGCTCAGAGACCCTCACCCACCCCTGTCCCAGCAGTCGGCCGAGAAGGCATACAACATGTCTCAGAGGTACGGCGGATCACCGCTGCCTTTCTAACTTGTCACTCATAATCGCTTGCTTAGCAATTTCTTCCGCCCTCGTTCCCGTCGTACCTTCACACATCGACGCCGCCCCCGCCATCTACTTCAAAAGACACACATTTTCGACTCACGAAACCCCCGGAAATCCAACGACATGTTTCGGCTTCCTTGCCGTCCCCCCCACCGTTTCCCCTCTCACAATCACAAGTCATTAGCAGGGACCCAAGGTCCGAGTCTCAGCCTAATGGCTCTCCCTCCTCATCGAGGCGCAAGCGATGCTTACAAGATGACCCCTCTCCTGCCCATTCCCCGAATCGCCTTTCTAAGCAGCAGCCTCCGTTGTCACGTTTCGAAAAGCCCAATCCTTCGCTGAAGTCGTGCTCCAGCGAGTCAGACGTGGATTTTCGCCGACATGACCTCAACCTTTCACCCATGCTCGACCACCCTGCGCAAGTTCCGGTCATCAACCTTCGCCAGCTTGTGTCCTCGCAGAGATCGCGGGTCCAATCTCGCCATTCTTCACGTGGGGTGAATCCAATGACTCCTAGGACAAAGGACAAGGGAAAAGTCTCAGAAATGACAGTAGTCATCTCACCTCCCCAGCTTTCTCAAATGGATTTCAGTCGAGACGCGGGAGCATTTACCCCTCCAGCTACGTTAACGCAGCCTTCTCCCGGTAAAGGGCGTTAAATAGCGCTCTCGGCCACGGCTCAAAATCCGACATCCAAACCCATCTATCGCTTTGTTAGCGATCATGAGATAGAATCTACCGCGTGGGTGAGAGACGTGCCGAGGAGATTAAGACGGCGTTCCTGTGTAGAGACCTCCGCGGAGATGGTACCTGCAGATGAGTCCGCGTAGAGTATGCGTGAATATATAGTATTGCCATCATCCCGCATATGCTACGGGACAATGGTCAACTGTTAGACTGATCCAGGCATGCGACGGCAATAGTATCCGTGAGTTATATTACATCCGAGGCCAATTGGCATTGGCATTCGGGTCCTGTTGCCCGCAAGCTCACCAGTCATTGTTTGCGATCGAACAATGCCGCTGAACGGTAGAGCCGATATAGTGTGTGAATGGAGGGATGGAGAGGCTGTAACTCATCAGCGGCCTCCTACATCAACCCAATTTGTACACGTTCCCTCTGGTCAACGACTCGGAGGGGCATCAGGTCGTTGATCAGAAAATGATCGAAGGGAGTGGTAGCGAATAGATGGAATCTATCAAAACACAGGGGGGATGTTGGATTGATCATTGGACAAAACAGATTGGCCCCATTCTGTATTGTATTTGGATCAGTCTGAAGTGTATGACAGACATGGACTTGGCGAAGGAGACAGATTTCCCAGGCTGTGTGCCTAAGAAAGCCCGTTTGGTTTGAGACCCTCCGTCGTAGCGCACGTGTTCTTGCCGGCCTTTTCTCTCTTTGTGAACAAATGTGTTGGTAGACTTTCCCATTCTACGCGAGAGATCGTGAGTGGCCAACTTGAAGTAGTCACATAACGCTCCGAGATGGCCGTTCGAGTGGTGACTTTGCGATGTCTCACCAGTCTACGTCTCGCATTCAGCACAATGAAAAGGCTTCAACGTGTCGGATTCGATTCGATCACCGTGACAGTGAGGATGCGACTCTGAATCCTCTGATAGTCTCACCTTGATCAAACATCCACTTAGTCCCGTGGCCTCCTCCTCTCCGCCTCCGATCTCCCCTGGGCCTTTCTTTCACTTTCAGCGCATTAACGATGGGCGACGCCTGCCCAGATGCCGAGGCCTAGTGAAGTAAGTGTCACGTCAAAAGGGTAGTATCCGAACATTACTTCGAACCGAAGGTATTCGGTTGCGCCGACGGAACTTCTCGTCAATGTAATTTCGTGCGGTCTTTCGACACCGAGGATATAAAGGGATGCTGCAAGTTCAAACAACGACAATCTTAGCATTCCCGTCTTCAAGTGTGGCACAAAGTAGTCATATGGGGCAATTAATTGTAGTCAGATAAGCTCAAAAAGTGTCTTTTTTGCTGTTGTCAAATATGAACGTATGCGTTGTAAAACGGTCCGTTTCAACCGGGGATCAGTTTCGTGCAACCGATTTGAGCTGTTCACCCCGCCACGATCAGCGTTGTCCCAATGTTACGAGAAAAAAAAATGTGGTATACTATACCCGACAATTAGAAAAGAGGGTCAATACTGTAGCTCGGTCCTGAACGACTCGGAGATGACGACTCAATTAGCAACCGAAATCAACTCCCTTACCCTTCTCGGTTGCCATCCACATTGCTTCATGTCGGCGCCCATAGTCACAATCATAATCATCCCCCTTAGAGTTGGACTGGAGTGTTAAGCTCCCGGAGCCACGTCAAGCGTGAATCTACGCACGTAGCTTGAAACGAAGACCATTGGATGGCGATGACAGCTGTTGGACAATGCCGGAATTAGTGCGACTCAATACTGTACTATAATCGTACTGTTCTCGGATGAGGCATATTAGTGTTCACCGGGCTGGCTTTGAATCACAAATTTACGATCACACACCGCATGCACTTATGAGCACAGAGTTAAGTTCAGTTCACGTATCCATACTTACCGGCGGAGGCACACATCGGTCTTGCTGCTGCGCCGAAGCCGGCTCCGCGGCGAGGATCTGGATCTTGACCAAATCCTCTCCCGAATTGCGCTTGTCTAGGTATTTGACTTTTTTTTCATTTACTCGCCACGACCCGCTACCACTCGCTCACTCTAGTCAAGCCTGCTCGTCTATCTGGCAGTTTCCATGCATACCTGTGTCACTATGTGACACTTCATGGCCAAGCTTTTACGGATCATGGCACGTATGTATGTACCCCCGTGTCCGGATCCCAGTCAGGCTAAAGCATCAAGTCCCAGTGATCTTGTCTTGTAACGAATCGGTTACGAGAAGCCATCACACCGCGTTGGGGCCGAGTCCAAACTTTGAGACCACGGCACCAATTCACCGGGATGTCGTCCTGCCAGTGGTTCCCCGTATATAAGCAAGCACCATGCCTTCCCCCTGGTCATCCCACATCCGAACTCCACTAACACACCCGCTGAATACCTGCCTAATTTCTAATACACGAAAATGTGCCATTCTCGACGGTAAGCTCCCACCCTCTTCTATCTTGCAGTGCTCAAAGTACCTCGCAGAGTCAAAAATATCTACTTGTATTGTGGTCATACCACTGACCTTGTAAGTAGAAGACATGTGAATTCGGCAGCATGACCTGATCACCAATCTACATCATTCGCCAGAAGGAGGAGTTAGTACGTCCTTAGCTATTTCACCGCAACCTGGGCTGTTAAGCAAACTGACGACGTTTACTAAAGATTCAGTGTGCGGATAGTCACTGTAGACTGAGCCCTTTCCACCCGGTCAATTGCATCAACTGCAAAAAAACATGTTGGCAATAGTAAGGGCTGTATCCCGGACTGCACAGACCACCTACTCACGAGACAATTTCTTCCTTAACTTCCATATTATCTGGCGACCCACGCTGGTCTCCAGTCGGCAATTCCCGGAACAATATGGTGCGCCGGTGGAATGCCTCCTCTTATCCTTATCTGACCTGAGCTCCTTGTAGCGCCACAAATCTCAGGGTATTGCCCTTCATGCTCAGGACGTGTTAGACGGGCATAATTTGATTCCACGCCCTACTTGTGCGAATACCGCGTGCCGTCAATGACAATCGTTACGTACGTGATGATACAGCTGATGCCTTCTTAACCCATACCCCTCGGTCGCAGCTCCGAGCTATGGGTTATGAGAGAGTATGGCCTCAGGATGTTACTAATTTGACATGTTTCTAAGACAGTATTATTTATGTATGATGAAAGTAATCAATAATATGGGTGGTCCTCCTCACCCAAGTCTCGACCATGCCCACGTTCGTCGGCCAACACCACTAGTACGCACAACCTTGAAATCCTCGCCAACCGACATCTCACTGTAAGGAACGTGCCCGCGCTGGGCATGAAATAGCTCAGCTCGCCCCTTTTCTGTGTCGTTTAACCCTCGCCCGACTATCCGACAAGGCACACCGCCCCCAGCCCCTCGACCCTTAAGATCCATCGGCCGACGTCACAAGTGCACGCCGCTTTGAAGACCCGCCTCCCGACATCGCGTTCATCGCGCGCGGCCCTTCCAAGCCAGGGCTCGGTCTGGACTCCACCCTTCCACCTTGCGCTCGATTCTTGGTGGTCCAGAAACACTCTTAGGCTAGGTAGTCTAAATTGTCAGTAGCCACCTCTCCCACCATAAAATACGTGCCGCTGCCTCGTCGAAAGACAGGCATTGTGTGCCTACTTCCCCTTTCTCCGATCTCTTCTCTGTGTAACCTTCCACTCGCGTCCTTGGTCATGGCAATATTCTCTTATTCCCCACCTAATGGCTACAATGTCCCAAATTGTACTAGTAAAATGTATCGGTTATTCACTGAAATACTCCGCATACCAAGTTCGTAACTTGAAAATTGTATGGAGTAAGAGTGTGTATGGTGTTGCATAATCTAGGGCAGTAGCGTCAACGCACTATCCGCTGTTGAGAATCTGAAGCGTTACTGGGACTTGATAAGGTACCCAATGTCCTCGTAGCAAAGGCGCGATATGCTCTTGATGGTCAATAATTTAGTGTACAGTGCACTGCTTGGCTATTGACTTGGTGGAAATTGGAGGCCGACGACGGAAGCAATTGGCTAACAACTGAGTACTCACCATGCGGGTTCTGAACATAACCGAGCAATTTCGCAACGCTGCTACGCGCATCAAGGCAATAACGTGAAACTCAAAGTCACGGATGTTTGAGGCAAATTTCGAGGAATAATGTACAACATAGGCGTCTCCTTTGGCGGAGGTACGAGAAGAAGAGGTGTAGTAGCCGCAGGAAAGAAACGAGCTGGGTGAACAGCCTGGCAACGAGAATTGTTGCCGGGCACAGCAGACATGAGAAAGAGATATGTTCTTTCAAACCAAACTACCATGGTTCCGTTACCCCAATATCATTATGGGCCACCGGAATAAGACTGAGTCCTGAAACGTCTGATTCAGGTTGGGAGACTCGGAGTCAGAGGCCTGAGAGGGGTCGTGACACGGTATGGTATGTGAGTGGTACACGCACATGCACGAAACCTCCAATTGGCCTCCAAACTTGTTGATTTCCCCAGGCACATGGGCCTCTGAAGATTTTGGCGTGATCCTGTCAAGAAACCAGAGAGAAGGCAAGAGATACGACCCAACATCCCATTTCGCAAGTCATAGGGTGACATATAGTTGTCCCGCTATCGTGTGATTGCCGCCTATGAGAAGCTAAACTGAAAGACTAGTCATATAACTTGATGAGGGTGCGGCCCATAATTAAATCTTGTTCATATACCTACGAAAGGTAAGCCCGGTAATACGGAACCTCGCGGGTTCAACAATCGGCCCGGGAAATCAAATGTGGCCCGTGGCATCGCATCATATGATCCCAGCATTGATTGAAGCACGAGAAATGTCGTCTCACAAAGCGAGTTGCCGCCGCTGGCAGTAAAGTCCGAGTTACGGCGAATGGCATAATATTGTTTACACGTCATCCAAAGCTTCGCGCTGACATACAGTACAGTAGGGCCAGACACTCGAGCGGCGAGCAGGAGCTTTCACTGCGAGCCGAAAACTTTGACACGTCACACGTTCAGTTAGTGATCTTTTGAGCGAGACAAAGCAAGTCCTCCGGAAATCTCCAGATTGGCGCGATATGTGATTTCGGGACGGGGTGTGGGTGCCTAGTAACGACATTCCTCGTGCGGTAAGTCATCACGAATGGCCTACTACTCGAGTCTAGGCCTTGAGCCTTGAAGCTTCAGTTGAGGCCTTGAGTAAGCATGATAAGTTATTTCTCCTTCGGAATACTCTCCGCAAGTGCTCAGGCTGACACAATCTTGTCGGAAAGTCAAGAAGTCAAATTAATAAACTGGCTTGGAACCGGACAGAATAGCTCGCACCCCCATGCATCGCAATCTGGCCCGAGCTTTTGTACACTTATCGTCTTGCAATCTGCGTGCCTACGCCGTGCGCACTTATGAGTGTCTATGTAACATGGCTGGAGGGTGCGTAATGCAATCAGAACATAGTAATTCTCTCAGGCTTCGGAACTCTTCCCTGCCAGCTCCTATAAGTTACTATTCTTATCGTTGCTGGATTCTCATCCCTCGAAAGCACCCTTTTCTGTTGGTGTGCGCGAGATCGTACGTCTCAGCAGGACAGGGGGGTGCGAGACAGCGACTGCCCTCACCAAGCCCGCATGATTCAGGCTCCTCGATGACTATCGATGTCAACCACCTCGTTATCGCTACGGGATAGATACAGTCGGCCTTCACTGGCGAATGATGGCTGGCTGCTTGATGTCTGATCCCACTCTTGTTCAGCTTGGTGCTCCACATGCTACGAAGCACTGTCGCCCGGGACTTGGGAACTGATGAGACTTCCTGATACACGTAAGTTACCTCCGCGCTCGTTATTTTTCTTGTCTTCTTCATCCCCATTTGCATGTGTAAGCCAGGGAAGCGTTCTAGCAGATCAATCACGCAAGTGAGGGCAAGACAACTGTTCTTCTTGCTTTACGCAGCCATTCCGTTATCTCAACCTCTTGTCAAATGGTATCTTCTCTTGTGGTGTTTGCGAATGTACATCGTAACTGCTATCAGTGGCGGCATTTTCCGGGAAAGTGTAGCTATCGTATGTTGATTCATAAAATGCCTTTGGAGGATACTTATGTGGATGATAAACATGCATGTGGACGGTGCAGTGCTGGTACCCCGTCTCAACTGCATTTTCTGAGCCCTTTCATGACTGTCACTTCCATTCAAGATTTATCCCATTATAGCTGAGTCACCAGTTTGAAGCGGGAGGGGTCACGGTGAGTCTTGAATCGGATAAACCGATTGCCTGACTATCTCGTGGCAAAACCATCTAGGATCAGAAATGTTGTCATTCACCGACAATGTCGGTAAAACGATGAGCAGTAGTCGCAGAATAGCTTCGTGCCATAGGTTACTGACGGCCAATCTGACCTTTTATCGCTATTTGACGGCAATGATAAAGCTTGCTGTGTTATGGATGGGATGTTCGATGATCGCATTTGCGACCCTCAAAAGACTACTTCAGTCGGTCGAAAGACCGCAGCATCCCGTACTCGCACCGCAGGAAGGTGTCACTGGCAAGACAAGGAATAATTATAATGGAACAAGCGTTGCAACTGGATTCTATGCGCCTCTACAGTACGGTGTAGGCGTACAAAATGTGTCGCGACTTTTGGAGCCAACGAGCGGCGCTTGATAGGATACACCGGTAGCAAGATCGTGATGGGTGTGTATGTGGCGGTGAGTACGTTACGGGATGATGTAGAGGAGATCTGTTTTGACCATGTGCCATTGTCCTCTGAGTTGGGATGGTGGAATCAGGATTCCATTTCTGCGCGAAGCTGGCACGAAGTTGGTCGAGAGAGTTCCTGTTCGCATTATGAGCGCTATGAGCTTGAAAGCTCCCGAACAACAGCATTTTGAAATTGTTGATGGGCCCTAGGCTGTCAATCAAGTGATACTGACACGAGGAATGATCCGGGGGCGCAACGCTGTTCATTGTCCGGACGACATCCTATTTGTGACTTAGGCCATCGCCCGGTGGTCTAGATCGGGTCTAGTCTGTGATGTATGTGATACGCTTAGATCACATCACTTGCACGTCAGTGGCGGTCATGTTCAGTTAGGATTCCTCCACTAGTACGTACTGTATCTCCTATTGTACTAAGGTTTTTGCAAGATGATACTCGTGAGAGACTCGTGTCACCCTGACCATCATTCATGGCCGCACAACTGTCTATCGACCTTGGACAAATCGGGGTTAGTGAAGAGAAGACAGAAAAGGTCTTCTGGGACACCAGCGAGGGAATAGTT
>Ga0137397_10000476_pt1 | contig 27573 bp, 31 predicted proteins | sample czorhiz116metaG_FD_106658 | JGI IMG/M metagenome (GOLD analysis project Ga0137397, IMG submission 106658) | Vadose zone soil microbial communities from Angelo Coast Range Reserve, California, USA - czorhiz1.16 metaG | ecosystem: Environmental > Terrestrial > Soil > Vadose zone | place: USA... | reverse complement strand
GCGTCATGCTGAACTGGGTTCCAGCCACCGCGCCTCCGCCGGCGGCAATGGCAACGTATTGCCGGCCGTTGATCGAATAGGTGATGGCGCCGCCAACAGTCTGCGAGGGAAGGCGCGTCTCCCAAATGAGCCGGCCCGTGTCGGCATCGAGCGCACGCAAGTAGTGGTCCAGGCCGCCGTTGAATAGCAGGCCGCTGCCGGTCGCCAGCAATGGCGAGTAATTCGCGACGCGCGTCTCCCAACTCCAAACCGTTCTTCCGGTCTCCACTGAGATAGCGTCGATGCGGCCAACTTTGTCCTTGCCTGGCGGAAAACGACCCACATTCGTCGTGTTGTAGACAAACTCGGGCTTTACTTCGCGATCGGTGCGCGCCGTCTCGTCAATGCAGGCATTGGAAAGCGGCATGAACATGATGTTGGTCTTGGGATTGTAGGCGCCCATCGGCCAATCCTTACCGCCCGTGAAGGTCGGGCAGATCCGGTACGTCTTGTTGACGTCGGAAATCACCGAAGCCTCGTTCACGCTGACCAATCCCTTTCCGTCGATTTTGGCGATCAGGTTCTGCTCGACCGTCTGCTTCGCCCACAGGAATTCGCCGGTCACCGCATCGAAGCTCCAGGCGATTCCCGTCTTGCAGGGAATGCCGGTCAAGGTCTTGCGCGGACCCCGGCGCGCGTCCGGGTTGGTCGCCAACATGCCGGGAGCATTCGCGTCAGGATTGACCGGCGTGTTGATGACCATCATTTCGAACGTGCATTCCTGGTCCCAATTGTCGCGCGGCAAGGTTTGATGCTTCCAGGCAACTTCGCCCGTCCTGGGCTTGACCGCAAAGCGTGTGTTGGTGCCCGCCATAGTCCCACCGACTGTTCCGCGCTGTACCTCCGATGCGGGACCGGCCCCACTCGATCCGTAATAGACAAGGTCGAGATCGGGATCGTAGGTGAGAAGGCCCCATACGCCGGTCATCCAGCGCTTGTCAAACGGCGCGCCGCCCCATGTTTCGGCCCCCGGTTGGCCGGGCCGCGGGATCATCTCGTTGCGCCAGACCTCCTCGCCGTCGGTGACATTGTGGCCGGTCACGTAGCAGCCGAAGCCGGCCACCTGGCAGGTGCTGCCCGCCACGACGACACCGTTCATGACGAGCGGCCCGCTGGAATTCTGGACGAAGAGGTTGCCGCCGCGATTGCTCTGCCAGGCCCGGCGCCCCGTGCGCGCGTCTAGCCCTACGATGAAATTGTTCCAGGTGGCGAAAATGACTTTGTCGCCATACAGCGAGATGGAGCGCTTGCGCTGCCCGTGAACCGCTGGAAACTGTTCCCGCGGCGGCAGTGGGTGCCGGTATTCCCAGAACAGGTCGCCGGTGCCGGCATCGATCGCCTGGATGACGTCGCCCGGATTGCCCAGGTACATGACTCCATCGTGGACAATGGGTGTGATCTCATTCATGCCGGGAGCCATCATGCGTGACCACACCAATTGCAGATTCTTGACATTGGCCTTGTTAATCTGCTCGAGCGGACTGTAACCCCAGCCCTGATAATTCCCGCGGTACAACAGCCAATCCTCGGGCTTGGGAGCTCGCAACATCGCATCGGTTACGGGCACGAAATTCGGAACGGTCTTTTGCGGTGCCGCGGGTGGCTCCTGCGTGGGCGCCTGTGCCTGGGCATCTCCACGCGCACTGATGGCGCACATCAGGGCAGTACTTAGCAGCAATTCTCTAATCGGATATCTCATCGCACGTCCCTTTCTCGGTTTGTCGATTCAGGCTCGTTCAAGGTGCCGTTAAGAATTTGATCAGCGCCCTGGCTGGTTCCGATTGCCGTGAGTTCGCGCCGACGGCAATCTCAAAGGAAGTGGTTAGCTGGATTTTCGCGGAGCACGGGACCTTTCTGCAACGGTCTCCCGTCTGTCCCCGGATTATCCCGTTTTCGGGGCCGGTGACTTCAGGCCCTTGCGCAATTCCCTTATCTTGACTCGCCGGCTAAGTTTTGCCTTGTACTCGCGATCCGCCCGGGAACGATTGCCGTTTCTTCGTGACATTGTTAAACCTCAAGTTCTCCGCAGTGATGCCACCAGCCGGCGCTCCTCGCCGTTCGGATCATCAGCCACTTTGCAGTCGTTGTTGAAGAGCATGGTCGCGCGCTTCGTAGTATCGAAGGCGGGCCAGTTCGGTAGACCTTTGTGATTGGGATTCCCGGTGCGGGCGAAGTTCGTCCACGCGGCGCTGATCCTATCCTGGAGCGCGTACCGGTCCTTTCCTTCCGAGGCCCACGCGCGGTTGGCCCCGAGAATCAATCCGGCACAGCCGGCCGCGCCGCTGCCGATAAATGCCCGGCGATCGACCTTGCCGCTCATGTCGTCTCTCCTCACTGCTTATCCCAAACGGTCACGTTATGGATCTTCCTGCCCTGCGCATCTATTCCAGTGAATGTCTCGGTGCGTGATTTTCCGTCTTTCGCGTAAACGGCCTTGATCATCGTCATGACTTTCCCGGCCTTCTTGTTGGTGATTTCAAGATTGTAATCGTCGATCTTCTTCACCGACACGGCATCCCGCGATGGGTCCCCCTTGACCGGATAATCTTTGCCGTCAAATTTCGCAGTCCACTCAAAGTGAGTGGTTTTGCCATCGGCCTCGATTCGATCGGCAACCACTCTCATTCCGCCATCTGCCGGTTCAAGTTTTGCAGTCTGTCCCTTTATCGGCGGTCCCGGACTATACGTGGATTTCGCGAGATTCAATTTCCACGTTGCAAAAAAGGGACTGTTGGCGGCTTTTGGCGCCTGCGCAAACAGAGCTACCGAAACCAGCGCAACCACTACCGTCAGAGCAATCAGCGCACGTTTCATACTCATCTCCTTTTAAACTCTGCACAAACTCTTTGGAAAAAGTTCTGAAGGCTCTAAAGTATGCAGCACGATACGTCAAGGAACATGACGGAGGCAACCATTATGAAAAACATCCGACGATTGTGCGTGCTTCTCGGGCTCATTTCTCTCGGACTGTCCGGAACTGCACAGGCCCAGCAGGAATCCGCGAAGCAGCTGTACATCGTAACGTACGTCGACGTGTACCCGACCTTCGCAGCCGACGCCGCGAAACTTCTTCAGCAGTTTGCATCCGACAGCCGGAAAGATTCCGGCAATGTCCGCTTCGAGGTCATGCGCGACGTCGCACGGCAAAATCACTTCGCCGTTGTGGAGGTCTGGCAGAACCAGAAATCATTCGAGGCGCATTCAGCTCTGGCGCATACGAAGGCTTTCCGGGAAAAGATCCAGCCGAATCTGGGCAGTCCCTTCGACGAGCGGCTGTACAATGTTCTGCCGTAACTTACAATCATTCTCGTGCGATATCTCGTGACTGCAAAAGTGAAGCCCGGAAAGACGGGGGAGCTTGACCGAGCGATCGAAAACGGAACCCTGGGGGAAGGGTCGATCGCCGGCGATGAATACCTCCGAAATATGGGAGAGGCACGCGAGCTCGAGGATGGTCGAGTGCAGTGGGTTGAGGTTTGCTACTGCTGGACGCCACTCGCGGAGGAACGCCCGTATTGGGAAAAATACTTCGAGCTCTTGAAAATCCAGGACGCGCACGCGCGAAGCCGCTGTCGCGATCTGAATGGCACCGAATCGTGGGCGTGCGACAACTGTGACTGCACCGCCCGTCTTGAAGCCCGCCTTGCAACAAAAGGGCATCCTTTCCGTTCACGTTAAACACACTAAAGGAGAAATCAACATGTCGCGGAGATTTGTTCGATTGTTCCTGTTATTCGCTATTCCCGCGCTGGCTGCCTCGATGGCATGGGCGCAAGCCCCCGTTCTCTACGGCCCACCGATCAGCATTGACGGCGCCAAGAGAGTCGCGACCGCTGCGATCGCGGAAGCGAAAAAGAGCAATTTCCAGATGGCGATCGCGATCGTCGACATCGGCGGGAATCTCGTTTATTTCGAAAAGATGGATGGAACGCAAACCGGAAGCGTGAACGTCGCGGTAGACAAGGCGCGATCCGCAGCACTCTTCAAGCGGCCGACGAAGGCGTTCCAGGATGTCGTGGCCGCGGGCGGTGATGGCCTTCGTATCCTCGCCCTTGAAGGGGCCGTGCCCGTTGAAGGCGGAATTCCATTGATGGCCGACGGAAAGATTATTGGAGCAATCGGAGCTTCGGGCGGAACCAGCGCACAGGACGGACAGTGCGCTCAGGCTGGCGCGAACGCATCCAAGTAAACGCAAAGGCGGGCTAAATTAAACACAAAGGCACGAAGTAAGGCCGCATCCAAATGATTTCTTTTGCGGCCTTCCTTTGTGCCTTCGTGCCTTTGTGTTTAATTTAGCCCGCGTGGTTCTACCTAGTCTCTCTTGATCTTGAAATCGCCTTTCATTGCTCCATGATTCCAACTGCCGGTGATTGTGCGGTGGTAAGAACCGATGTTTTCCAGTTTGCCATCGGCAACGAAGTGGACCGGGGCTCCCTGGGTATCCTTGGCATCCGCTTCCAGGTGTACAGTCCATTTCGTTGAATCGAGTGTCGCGACCTTCAACTGAAGGGATTCAGGACCGGGGTTGACCAGCCCCGTCACATTCTTGCCGTCCCAGGACATGACAACCGTTATCTGATTTCGATGTGTCGGTGTCGGACCCCAATCGCCGTACCATACTCCGACCAACGGATGGCCCTCCTGGGCGAAACTCGAAGCCGTTAACATAAAGACAAACAGAAGGCACAAAAAACCGGCGCCTTTCAATTGCATCTGACCTCCAAGCCGATTACGGAACAATGACACTGCTGCGATCTACGGATTTCTGAGCGCCAACCATGAGTTCAGGCGCGTGGTTGTTGTCCTGGCAAACATATTCGAACAGTTCCTGGCCTGCGCTCCACCGGAGCACAAAGCCTGTCGACCAGGGCTTCGAGTAGGCGCCGGAGTCGTCGATGGTGATCTCGTACTTCATCGAGTTCATGTCCAGACGAGTCAGGCGTTCCATGAAGTGAAGTTTTTCGGTGCTCGGCATCCCCTCGCGGTCCATCCAGAACCGCTCGTTGAAACCGACTGTGTCGATCGAAAGCGTATCTCCGTCCCAGCGGCCGATGGAGTGACCGAGATAGGTGGGCAGCAGATCCTTCGGATGCTCGCGTCCGTCCATGTAAATGATGCGGTAGCTATGGGGACCGCCGATGTCCATGATGAACATGCGCTTGAGTTCGGGCATGTCCACAAACTCAACGCCATAAGGCGTGAAGAATTCGCGCGCTCCACCCGAGGGCTTGCAGCGCGTGTGGGGCTCGAACTCATTGTCCTGGCGGTAGACGTACAACTCCCGCGCCCAATCCAGAAAGGGAACCTGGCTGAGCTTGGGTTTTGCGGGGGCGCCGGCTATTGGAGCCTGTCCACGGCCTCCGCGGGTCGGCTGATCGGGATCTGCAAACGAAGCGGCGCCCGGCAACCAGACGCCGGACTCTCCTTCGACTGGACCGAAGTTCGGCCTGCCGTCCGAAAAGCGCGGGGCCGGACGCGCAGGGGCCGGGGCCTGTTGACCACGACCCTGCGCCTGCTGGCCTCGAGCCTGAGAATAAGACGGTGCGTTCGGCAAAATGAGGAGCGCCAGCACCAAGCCTGCGAACGCAATTAGGATACGAAATCGCATGTGATTCCCTTCTATGTCGAAGCCGCGCTAGCGTTCGATCATGATTGCGAAAACTACGGTGTTTCACCTTCGCTGGACGCCGCGCCGAGCTTCTGACCGGTGGATGCCATGGTCACGGTCCTGGCATTGGCGCGATTGCTGCCATTCTTGGCCAGCGTTCCATTGACGATGATCTCGTCGCCGAGCTTCATCGTTTCGCGCTTCCAGCCGCGAGCCTGGAGTCCGTGTGGGGGACCCATCTCGAAACCCCAATTCGAGACAGTACCATCCTGGTTCTTCACATTGAGGTAGAACCACACATGCGGATTCGTCCATTCCACCTTTGTTACAAAACCCTTCATTGTGACCTGCTTGGTGGCATCAAACTCTGCCGCAAAGGAATGGTGTGCGATGGCGGGTATAGCCCACATAATCACACACGCCGCGAGGGCCATGAAACCAACTGCGCGCTTTCTCATCCGAATTCCCTCCTGTTAACTATGAACAATTGAACTTAGTTTTGACGGGCTTGCCTTCCGCGTCAACAAAAATCAGGGCCTGTTGTCCTGGCAAAAATAAGGCGGTAATTCTTCCCCCGCGACCCACTGGAGGTTCCAGCCCGCAGACCAGGTTTTGGTGTAGGCGCCCGGATCGTCGGTTGTTACTTCGTACTTCAACGTATTCAAGTCCGGGCGCGAAAGTCGCTCGATCAAGTGAAGCTGCTCGGTGTGCGGAAGACCGCCGTTCGAAAACCAGAATTTCTCATTGAAACCTTTGGTGTCGACCACGAACGTATCGCCTTCCCACTTCCCTACCGCGCGGCCGTAGTAAAGCGGATTGTCCGCATCGCCGCGAATCTGACCCTGCTGAGCGCGGCCATCTGTGTAAATGATCCGATAGTTATGGTTGCCGCTGCCAATGAAGACAAATATGCGCTGGCGACTGTGATCCTCAACGAACTGCATTCCATACGGAAGCTGGAACTGCCGGGGACCACCCGGCGGCATGCAATACAGGAACATGGGATCGTCTTTTAGAAAATTGCGTTGCCGAAGTTCATACAAGTCCCGGGCCCAGCGTTGAAAGGGCGCCACTTTGTCCACGTCTGCGATGTTCTTCAAAAGACCGTTCACGTCCGCTTGAACATTGGCCCCGGACTGTACAAGCCACGTGGCGCTCGGGCTGGCCCAATATCCTGTCTGTCCGGGAGGCGGTCCCAATCTCGGCTTGCCATCCGGCCATCGCGGCGTCGGCTGGGCCGCTCCGGCGGGTCGTGGACGCGAAGCCGCCGCGGTCAGATTCAATACTTTTTTGCCCCCGCTGGTCATCGCGACGGAATTACCCCATACCTGGCGGCTTCCGTCCCTGGCGGCAATCCCCTGCACGGTAATCGCATCGCCGGGTTTCACTGAATCGCGGTTCCAGCCACTCCTTTGAAGGTCAACGGGACTCTCAAGTTCGATTGCCCAGTTGTTGACTGAGTTTCGGTCCTCGACGCTCATGAACACATGAACGTGAGGATTCAACCAGTCGACTTTGGTGACAAGGCCCTTTAGCGTCATCGGTTTCTTGTCATCGAACTTTCCCAAAATCTCGTGGTGCGCAAGCAAAGGCGCGGCCGCCAACAATACACCCAAACCAACGGCCAGCAACAAACCGCAGATACCGGACTTCATTCGGTATTCCTCCTGTCGCGGGATTCTTTATGAGGTTCGCTGATATGTCAATGCAAACTTTATACCTTGCCAGAATGGTCGAAGACGGCCCGTATTATATAGTCACGGGCTACTTTCCTCGTGAGGAGAAAATCCTATGCACGCGGCGGGATTGGATGGAGAAAACTATCGAGCGGGGCCAGGCCTATGTGGAAGCGGGAGCCGATGTCTTGTGGTTTGTGCCGACGCCGACCACCGATATGCCGACAGGCGCCGGTTACAGCGCAAATATTCTTCCACCGACCGCGCTACGAAGTACAACGTCGGCCGGTAGGACTCACGCCGCGCGGTGCAGAGAAACCAGCTGTTCGTAAGCTTGCTGCATTTGGACATGCTGGTACTTGATCGTGGCGCAAACACTCTCCAGGTTTGTGGCTCTCGCGGCTTGCTGGTAATAAAGGAGGATCAGTGCCAGCGAGATCTTTCCGAGCATCAAGAGGCCGTTACGGTCAATGGGCGCCGGTATCAACGGCGCGGGCGCGAGATTCTTCCCGCCGGCATTGCGGATTACGTCCTGCAACTCGGACTCGAATTGGATGAGTTGCTGCCCAATCCCCACCGCGAGTTCCTGCAAAGCCGGTTCGACGACGTTCGGCGCCCATCCGAGGAAGATTTGAGATCCCTGATTACATGCTTCAGCTAACTTGGAAAGACTGCTGATGGTTTCGTCCTTGTTCATGGATGCTCCTCTCTCAACGATTCCCACCAAGGCTTAAGGCAAGCCGAGTTCCGATTATCTGGCTGGAAAAAAGGTGGCAACTCTGTACTACAGGCGGCCGTATGTTGAGACGGCACAGCACGAAACAGCAACACCGCAAAAAGAGGAATTGAAATGCCCTGCTGTTGGTTTCAGGATTTCTTCCATGGTTTGGGGTCTATGATAACGGCGCGATGGAACACTTTTTTGTGTGCCCGTACTGCGCCGAGACGATTTCCATGGTTCTGGATACGTCGGTGAGCAGCCAGACTTATATCGAGGACTGCGAAGTTTGTTGCCGCCCGATCCAGATCCGGTATGTCTTCGAGGACGAGGCGGTGATGGAGTTCGAAGCGAGGATTCTCGAGAGGTAAAGCGGTTCCCTCGAGAGGTAAAGCGCTTCCTTTGAGAACCCACTGCTAAAAGGTGTATAGTTCGTTCACTTTAGAGCGAACTGCAATAATCAACCAATAATCGTGGAGAACCGGTATGGGTTTCAAGATGGATCGGCGCGCATTCCTCGGCACTGGAAGTGTTGCGGCGGCGAGCATCCTCATTCCCGGCAAGTGGGCACTGGCGCAGGACACCAGAAACCTGCCGATGACCGCCGCCGCGAAGACCAGTGCGGGAAGCATTCGCGGAGTTGTGCGGTACGGCGTCAATCAATTCTGGGGAGTTCCCTACGGCGGATCGACTGCAGGACCGAACCGATTCATGCCTCCGACGAAACCCGTCCCGTGGAGCGGCGTCAAGGATTGCTTCCAGGTCAAAGAGCGGGCGCCCCAGGACGACAGCGGGCCGATCTCGGAAGTATGGTCATTGGACAGAAGAGAGCCGAGAGGCGAAGACTGCCTGAGCATCAATGTCTTTACTCCCGGTTTGGGTAACGGCCGGCGGCCCGTGATGGTCTGGCTGCATGGCGGCGGCTTCTCCGGCGGATCCGGTAACTGGATGCTGTATGACGGCACGAACCTGGCACGCAAGGAAGATGTCGTGGTGGTCGCCGTGAATCACCGGCTGAATCTGTTTGGCTTCTTGTATCTCGCGGATCTTGGCGGCGAAAAATTCGCAAACTCGGGCAATGCGGGAATGCAGGACGTCGTCGCGGTGCTTCAGTGGATCAAGGAAAACATTTCCGGATTCGGCGGCGATCCCGGCAACGTCACGGTCTTCGGTCAGTCCGGGGGTGGCGGCAAAACCACCACGCTGATGGCCATGCCGGCGGCGAAAGGGCTGCTCCATCGCGGCGTCGCAATGAGCGGCTCGGCTCTCCGCGGAACACCGCGCTCTACTGCAACCAAGGCCGCCGAAGAGTTTCTGGCACGAGTAGGATTGAAAGCCAACCAGCTTGATGAACTCCAGAAGATGCCGTGGCAACAGTTGTACGAAGCGTTCGAAAAGCGGCCCGGAATCCAGGGCCTCGCGAACGGACCCGTGGTCGATGGCAAGTCGCTGCCGCGGGATCAGTGGACTCCTGACGCTCCGGAATTTTCCGCTACCGTCCCGTTGATGCAAGGTTCCGTTGAAACGGAAGACGCGTGGAACGATCCACCGCCGCCGCTCGAGATGCCGGAACAAGAGATGTTGGACCGTGTGAAGCGGATCGTTCGAAACGACGAAGCGAAGGCGAAGGAGCTGATTGGGCTGTACCGCAAGACGCATCCTGGAATCACCAACACCGATGTTTATCTCGTCATGAATGCGGACAATACACGTCGTGCGAATGCACAACTTCTCGGCGAGCTCAAAGTCGCACAGGGGAAGGCACCGAGCTACCTCTATTACTTCACATGGCGCTCGCCGGTGCACCACGGCCAGTTGAAGTCCTACCACACGCTGGACATTCCGTTCGCGTTTTACAACATCGACCTCGCGGCGTCCATGACGGGCGCCGGTAATGAACGCTGGTCCCTCGCGCACAAAATGAGCGCTGCTTACGCCGCCTTCGCTCGCACGGGAAATCCGAATCATCCGGATCTGCCGAACTGGCCGGCGTTCAACCTGAACCAGCGTCCCACGATGATCTTCAACAATGAGTGCAAGGTGCTGAACGATCCCAATAAGGAAGAGCGATTGGCGCTGAAAGCGATTCGGGAAGCGCAGGCGAGCCAGAACGACGACTAGCCGGGAAATGAATTATGGTTCTGAATTGGTACTCCGGAACATTCCGGTCCGCAGTAAACAACAGTTAGTAACTACCTTTCGAAAAGGAGGAGAGCATGAGGCGTAACTTGTACGTGGGTGCGATCTTTCTCACACTCATCGTTGCGCTCTGGGTCTCGAGCAATCTGATCGAGAAAACGGCGACTCTGCAAGGAGCCACAGTGATGGCGCCGCGGTTTGAAGTGGATCCTTTGTGGCCGCAGCCGCTGCCCAATCACTGGATCCTCGGCCAGACCATCGGGGTATCCGCCGATGCGCAGGATCACATCTGGATCATTCACCGCGCGGGATCGCTCGAAGCCGGTGAACAACATGCCACAACGAATCCGCCGACCGCGATGTGCTGCGCTCCGGCTCCGCCTATTCTCGAATACGATCAGGCAGGAGCCCTGATCGGGCACTTTGGCGGTCCCGGAGCAGGCTACGATTGGCCGGAATCCAACCACGGAGTCACGGTCGATTACAAAGGCAACGTATGGATCGGAGGGAACGGCCGGGGCCAGCAGCCAGGCGCTCGCGGCGCTCGCGGTGGCGCGCGCGGCGAGCAGGTGTTGAATGAAAATCAAACCGGCGGCATTCAGGGTTATTTCAACGACGCCATGGTTCTGAAATTCACCCAGGCCGGAAAGTTCCTGATGCAGATCGGAAAGGCCGGCCAGAGCAAGGGCAGCAACGACACCGAAAACCTCCGGCTGCCGGCCAAGACATTCGTCGACAAGGTGGCGAATGAAGTCTACGTGGCCGACGGTTACGGCAACCATCGCGTGATCGTTTACGACGCGGACACCGGCAAATACAAACGGCATTGGGGCGCCTACGGGAAGAGACCCGAAGACGTCGATCTCGGCCGATACGATCCCAATGCGCCTCCCCCGCAGCAGTTCCGCAATCCTGTGCACTGCGCCGAAATGTCGGTGGATCGCCAGCTTTATGTCTGCGATCGCGTGAATGACCGCCTGCAGGTCTTCAAGCCAGACGGCACGTTTGTGAAGGAAGCGTTCTTCAATAAACAAACCCTGGGTTCAGGTTCGGTGTGGGACATCGCGTTTTCGAAAGACGCCCAGCAGAAGTACATCTATCTTGCGGATGGAGAGAACGACCGGGTTCACATTATCGAACGCGAATCCCTCGAGCTCCTGACTTCCTTCGGCGAGGGTGGAAGACAGCCCGGCATGTTCTACGGCGTGCACAGCATCGCTGTCGATTCGAAGGGCAACATCTATACAACAGAGACCTATCGCGGGCAGCGAGTGCAGAGGTTCCTGTACAAAGGCATGGGGGCGGTCACGAAGAAGGATCAGGGCGTGGTCTGGCCGAAGAAATAGATCATTAGCCGCGAATTACGCCAATGACTAATTCGGGGACAGACGCATAAATCACCTAATGACGAATCAACGGTCTTTTAATCGTAATTAGGTGATTTATGCGTCTGTCCCCGAATTAGTCATTGGCGTAATTCGCGGCTGATTATTTTCCTTGCGTCTCTGCGAGCCGACCCCCGCGAAGAATGTTCTCAACAGCCTGGTTTCCTTCCTGGCAGGCGTACTCGAAGATTTGATAACTCGGATCCCTGCTTAGCGGAATAGCGACCTTCCAGGGTTTTGTATACACCTTCGGATCATCGATCGTGACTTCATAATTGATCGTATCCGCGCTCACGCGGGTGAAGCGTTCAACCACGTGTAAGGCTTCGCTCTGTGGAATACCCTTGATACGCCCGGTCGCGGCGCTCGTGGCGATCCAGCCTTTGGAGTTGTAGTTCGTGGTGTCCACAACGAGCGTGTTCCCCTCCCAATGCCCGCGCGGATCGCCGTCCCACATCTTGACTCCGGACGGAAGATGCTGTCGTCCATCCATTGGGATGATCCGGGCGTTGTGGATCATTTCATAAAGGATCACGACGTAGCCGGGAATTTGCATGATCTGGTATGCATTGTTGTAACCCGCCGGAAACATGCCGGCGGGCACGCCGCGCGTAATGCACCGGTCCCAGACGCTCATGTGCTCGTAAGAGTCGGGGACGTGGGCGAGGTCGTAGTCGCGTTTCGCTTCTGCTTCCGGTCTTACGGGAACTCTTCCATCGCGCGGCTCCACGACGAGTGACGTCTGCCTGCTCGATACCACTTTCGTTCCGGAATCGAACCAGAACCGATTGTAGGCGCCGACATCGCCAGGCTTCGGAGGAGCATCCACGTTGGTTTGAGCCGCTCGCGCCTCCAGCTCTGCCACTTCGTTCTCCGTCAAAACCTCTTTATCGCGGAGTTCGGCCGGCCGTTCGAAAGGCGTGATGGTCGGGTTCGTCCATATTCCCTGGAGGTCCGGCTTTCCGTCCGGTGTACGCGGTGGTACGTAACCTTTCGGAGACTGGCCGGCCAGCGGCAGCGCCAGCAGGACAATTCCAATGAGCAGAAATAGAAATCGATGTTTCATTTGATTCTCCCAACTAATCCACTCGCGGTGCCGCAGCCGGTCGAGGGGGATCGGGTATCGCATACGCAATGATCTGCGCCGCTGTTTTCGTGGCAGGCTTACCCGACGAAGCGAAGACGATGTATTGCTTGCCTCGATGCATGTACGTCATGGGCAGGCCGCTTTGCTCGCCGCCGGGAATCTGTGCTTCCCAGATGATCGCGCCGGTTTTCTTGTCATAGGCGCGGAACACCGGCTGTCCCTCATAACCTTCGCCCGCAAACAACAGCGTTTTGGTTATCAGGATTCCGGCACGCGAATGGCTGCCGGTTTTCGGAAGATTGACTCCCCGGAGCAGCGGATGATTCTTGATCTCCGGCGGTGTGTCGCCATTGGCAATTTGCCAGACGATGTCACCGCGGTTCATATCGATTGCCGTGATCCGGCCGTAGGGCGGTTTAATGACCGGAAGGCCCTGGACGTTTGGTGAAACACTCCCGGTGCCGACCATCTCAATGTCCGTCTCGCCCGGATTCGGCTTTCTCAAACCGTAGAGCGCAGTGTCCGACCTGGTGGCCGAACCAACGTACAGATAGCCGGTTTCGGGATCCACAGCGCCGCCTTCCCAGTTTGCGCCGCCGGAACCTGGAAACGTGAATGTCCCTCGCATACCCCTTGTGGGATCCACGACTGACGGAGGCGTGAACAGGGGACCGAGCTTGAAGCCTTCAACGGCCTGAAGAGCCAGCTGTTTTATCGCGGGCGTGAAGTCGATCAGGTCGTCAACGGTGATGCCCTGGCGATCGAACGCGGCGGGCTTTGTGGGAAAGGGCTGCGTCGGCGAGGTTTTCTCTCCGGGGGCGTCGCTTTGAGGAACAGGGCGTTCCTCGATGGGAAATACCGGCGCGCCTGTGGTGCGGTCGAACGCATAGGCGAAAGCCATTTTGGTGAGTTGCACAACTGCTTTGACCGGCCTTCCGTTGACATTCAGATCCACGAGGATCGGAGACGAGGGCATGTCGTAGTCCCAGATGTCGTGATGCACCAGTTGCTGGTGCCAGATTCTCTTTCCCGTTTTGATGTCGAGGCACACGAGCGATGACGAGAAGAGATTATTTCCGGGACGTTGTCCACCGTACTGGTCGCCGGTTGCGCCTTCCACCGGCAGGTAGAGGTAGCCGGTAGCCTCGTCCACGCTGAATGGAGCCCAGGCACCCGCGGCGCCGCTGAATTCATTCGAGTTGTTAAGCCATGTGTCTGCGCCAAACTCGCCTTTGCGTGGGATGGTATGAAATGTCCACACCTTCTTCCCGCTCCGAACATCGAAAGCCATGATGTCGGCTTTGGGGTATTTCTTGGATTTCGGAGTGCGTCCGTTCTCCATAGACGTGGGAATAACGATGACGTCGTGCGAGACGGTCGGGGGGGAAGTGTTCATGAGATGAGCAATGGCGGTATTGAAGTTCGAATCGGGTTCCACTTCTTTGGTCAGGTCGACAATGCCGTCCTTTCCGAAGTTCGGAATCTGATGTCCTGTTTTCGCGTTGAGAGCGACAAGCTGGTATCCAGGCGTAACGGTGATGATCCGTTCCTCTCTCCCATCCGTCCAGTACGCGACTCCACGGCTGTTTCTTCGAGCGCCTCCCTCGATCCGCGCACCTTCATCGATCCGCCATACCCAGAGCGTCTCGCCGGTGCCGGCGTCCGCCGCGATGACCGACCTTCGGTTGCCTGCCGTGAAGTACAGAACACCATTCACCATGATCGGCGTCGTTTCGGTCTTGTACTCGGTCGCGCTGCCGAAATTATCGGCCTTCCACGTCCAGGCGACTTTCAGGTCCTTCACATTGTCGCGATTGAGCTGATCGAGAGCTGAATACCGAGTGTTGCCGGCATCGCCACCGGTTACGCGCCATTCTCCGGTCCTGGTCCCCTGCTGCGCGGCAACGCCTCCCGCCACCAGCAACAGAGTCAACAACAACACAACATTTCCCCATCGAAACAACCGTCGAGCCATGGTTTATCTCCTTGGTTAAAGCGAAGTCGAAGATATGCGACGCGTTGGGGCGAAGTCAAGAAACCATAGAAAATGGGGCTACGACCCCATTTTTACGGGCTAGTCCGTCCCCATTGCTTCCTCGAACAACTTGCGGACTTCCTCGGGCTGGCCGGCCTGGAACGGATAACCATCGATGAGCTCGCGTCCCAGGAGGGGATGCTTGCGAAGCTGCGCAAAGGGCAGTCCTTCGGTCAGCGCCTGTCGTTCCGCAACGGGAAGGCCGACACACTTGTTGATTTCCGGGTCGCGGATGATGGCTTTGGGGTCCTTCCCCTGAGCGATGAGCTCGATATCGTTGACGAACCGCTTCCGGAGCATCACGATTCCCTGGTCGCTCGTGCCCAGATGTTCCTTTGTCCGATCCGCAGTCGTTCCCTGCCCGGTCCAGGCGATGAAATCCTGATTCATGATGTGACTCGAAATCCACCGGCCGGTGTAAGGATCCTTCACCGGCCCGTGCCAGGCGGGAATGCGATCCTGCACGTAGGGCTCCCGCTCTTTGGGCACGCGGCTGAAGCACCATGTAACGCTAAGCGTGTTCTCGTCATCCACCGGCACACGCCACTCGAAGTGATTGCCCGTAAACAGCGCGTTCGGCCATAAGCAAACCCGGCCGGTGGTCCAGAGAGTATCGGACTCGTTCATCCCCTCGCGAATCCGGCGGTAGACGAAGCCGTACTCGAACTCATCGAATGCCACCTTCAGATGCTTCGGCGAATAAGGTCCGGTCTTGCCCCGAAGGCGAACGCCCCAGTTCATATGCATCCACTCAAAATGCACCGGATCGATCGAATTTTCCTGTGCTTGAAACCAATTGCAGGGAACGTCGGCGAAAACGATCTGACGGAAACCGTTCGTCCATGTGAACGGCTCCCAGTTGGGGACGAGTGGCGCGGGACTCGGCCCGAGGTATGCCCATATAAGTCCCGCGCGTGATTCGACGGGATAAGCGGTGATGTGAATCCTGTCCTTGAAGCGTGCCTGCGGCGCCGCCGTGTCCTCGTACGGCTGTTCGATGCAGCGGCCTTTCTCATCGTACCGCCAGCCGTGGTAATTGCACCGGAGGCCGCAATCCTCCACGAAGCCGTAGGACAGGTCGGCACGGCGATGAGCGCAATGGCGATCGACGAGCCCGAATGTGCCGGCCTGATCCTTATAGAGAACAAGATCCTCACCCAGCAGGCGGACCGGCCTGACGGTCTCTTTCTCGAATTCCGTCAGGGCCGCAATGGGCATCCAGTAGCGGCGCAGCAATTCGCCCATCGCGGTGCCCGGCCCCACTCGAGTCAGGAGTTCATTGTCCTGATTCGACAACATTCCTGACGCTACTTTCCTCCAAGCTCCGCATATAGCTGGTTGATGAACCGTTCGCCCGTGGTCCCCGGCTGGTCGACTTTCGAATCGAAATCCGCTGTCGGTTTCGCAGCGACGATCTGCTGGGCGTTCTTGCCTTCCTTGATCATCTGGGCCACACGGTCACGAAGCACGAGAACCATGTCGCGGTGTGCGGTGACGGCCTGGCGATTGACGGTCGGGCCGTGTCCGGGAATGACCTTGGTATTGGGACCCGCGAGTCCGATCGTCGTACCCAGACCTGCAATCAGTCCATTGAGCGACCCGCCATTGTTCCGGTCGATGTTGGGATAGCCCACAGAGCGGTAGTAGTCGCCGGTCATCAATATGTCCAGGCCGGGAAAATGCACGAGTGTGTCACCGTCGGTATGGGCAGCGCGAATGGGAATCAGCCGTACGTCCTCACCATTCATGTGAACGGTGACAGCGTTGTCATAGGTCACGACCGGCAGCGCAGCCGCGGGCGCGGCCTGGGCGTTTCCGCCCGGCTGAGCCAGTCGTGCGCGCAACTGGTCTCTCGAGAAGAGTACGGCTCCCATCTTGGCAAAGTTTTCGTTGCCGCCGGTATGGTCGCCGTGAACGTGAGTGTTCACAATGAAGCGGATCGGGCCAGGCGTGATCTGCTTTATCGCCGCGGCAATTTTGCCCGACAACGGAGCAAATTGAGCGTCAACCATGAACACTCCGTCCGGACCGGTCAAAATCCCGATCATGCCGCCCTGACCTTCAAGCGTGTAGAACTTGTCGTTGATCTTTGTGGGTTTGATTTGAACCTGACTAAAATCCTGCTGGCCCTGAGCCGCGGCCGAAACCGCTACGAGGGCCACTATCGCTACGAGAATCGCCGTTCTTCTCATCGTCGTCGCTCCTTTGCTATGCCTTGTCTTGGCCTGAAAACGCCTTGCATCATAGCCTGCGGGAGAGGGCGTATTCAAACAATGTCCGCGACACGAAAACGGCCGTGAATAAGTTGGAAATCAAGCCAATGACAAGAGTGACGGCAAAACCGCGCACCGGGCCCGTGCCGAACAGAAACAGAAAGGTCGCGGATATCAGCGCCGCCATGTGCGTATCCAGCAGGGTGACGAAGACCCGCTTAAAGCTGACCATCACTGCCGCCATCCGGGTCTTTCCGGTCCGGAGTTCCTCGCGGATCCGCTCGAAGACCAAAACATTCGAATCGATACCCACGCCGATCGTCAGAATCACGCCGGCAATGCCGGGCAGAGTCAGGGTGGCGCCGAAGTAAGCCATTGCACCGAATAGAATCACCAGGTTCAGGAGCATGGCGATCGTCGCGTTAACGCCCCAGACCCGGTAATAGAACACCATGACCGCCACCACCGACGACACCGCCGCAACCGATGCAATGATGCCCTGACGAATGGAATCTGCACCCAGCGACGCCCCGACGAAATTTTCCTGCAGGTTTCGAAGCGAGGCCGGAAGCGCGCCCGCTCTCAGTATCAATGCGAGATCCTGAGCCTGCTGCGAGCTGAATCCGACACTTCCTCCCTGAATGGTGCCCGCGTCCGTGATCCGGGTAAAGATCTGCGGAGCCGACTGGATGCGGCCATCGAGCACGATGGCCAGGCGCTTGCCGACATTGGTTTCGGTCACATAACCGAAACGTTTCGCACCATCTGCCGAAAGGTTGAAGGTTACGGCGGGCCGGCCGTTCTCATCACGCGAAGCGTAAGCATTCTTGAGATCGCGGCCGGTAACCGACGCCACTCGCTGAACGACGTAGTAGGCGTGCCCCGATTCGGAAGAAGGCAACATCTCCAGAGCGGCCGGCAGGCTGCCTCCATAGTTCTGCTTGGCGGTCTCTTCGGATGCGTACGGTCCGCTGTCCACAAGCTTCAGTTCCAGCAGCGCCGTTGACTGGATGATCGACTTGATTCTACCGGCATCGCCGGATCCAGGAATCTGGACAAGAATTTCATATTCCCCGCGACTCCCGTGTTTCTGGATCGTCATCTCACTGACGCCAAGCTTGTCCAGGCGGTTGCGAATCGTTTGTATGGCTTGATCGACGGATTGGTCCCGCAAGACTTGTTCGGCCTGCGGTCTCATTCGCAAATTGTAGGGTGAAGTGAGATCCCACTCCGAAAAGCGTTCGGACAGGATGCGTCGGATATCCACGTCTTTAACGGGATCTATGCCGCTTATCTGGAACTCATTGTTTTGAACTCTCGAAATCTGCCGTACTGCAACACTCTCTTCCTGAAATTGCTCGCGCAGCCTTTCGATCGCCCGATCGGTTTCGGCGCGGATGGCATCGTCCGTCACGACCTGCAGGACAAGCTGTGTTCCACCACGCAAATCCAAACCAAGCCGGATGCCCTGCTTCATCATGAGAAAGACCGATAAGACCGTAACAAAAAGTACGAATAGCAAACGCGCACGGATTCTCTTGCTCATAGCGTCCTCTTTCTGAAAGAAATTTTTGGGGGCTGGCTTTGAACGAGAGAGTCGCTAAATCCGCAGAACGTGAATTCTGGCGAGGGAACTTTCCGGAATCGATCGGTTGGGGACCGGACGATGGAAGCGGTCGATCGCTACGCCGCTCGGCGCAAGCCTCAGCGAAACTTCGGCGGCAATCTGCGAAAGCTGTGGCTTCTGACCGGCCGCATCCATTTGTACATCGTGAGATTGCGGCGTCCCGACAAATGCGAAAGGCGCGTACAAAGTCGAGAGGAAGAGGCCGACAAGAATGGCAGTCATGACCCGGCGAAGCATGAGACATTATGCGAAAAATTTCAGGATTTGGGCAAGAATTAGCGGATTAAACACAAAGGCACGAAAGCACAAAGGAAGGCCGCATCAAATGATTTCTTTTGCGGCCTTCCTTTGTGTCTTCGTGCCTTTGTGTTTAATCCGCCGCTGATACAGGATCTCCTTTGCTAAACTCATAACCATGACGCCGGCTTTCGGATCTATGCTCGCTCTCCTGTTAGCCGCGCTTCCTTCTATGGCTGAAAACAACATCGACGGATTCGTCGGAAGAGTTTACAGGAGCCAACGTCGTGAAACGGTTCCCTACCGGCTCTTCGTGCCGCCGGCCTACGACAAAAATCAAAAATTTCCTCTGATTCTCTGGCTGCATGGCGCGGGCGGCATCGGCGTCGATAACAGGAAGCAGTTCTCGAGCGGGAATAACCTCGGAACGCACATCTGGACGAGACCGGAAATCCAGGCGAAGCATCATGCGTTTGTGGTTGTGCCGCAGTGTCCGGACAGCGTGAGGTGCTGGGGTTCTTATCTGCCGGCGGTGCTCGAGATCCTGGACCTGCTCAAGTCCGAGTTCAGCATCGATTCGCAGCGGATCTATGTGGCCGGTCAATCGATGGGCGGTTTCGGAACGTGGGATATGATCACTCTGAAGCCCGATTTGTTCGCCGCCGCGATTCCTCTCTGCGGTGGAGGCAACCCCGCGCATGCCGCCGGCATTGCGCAGATCCCGATCTGGGCCTTCCACGGAGCGGCCGACACGAATGTTCCTGTGACCGAATCGCGAAAAATGATTTCAGCCGTCCAGCAGGCGGGAGGTCATCCTCGTTACACGGAGTACAAAGGGGTCGGTCATAACGTCTGGGACCGAGCCTTCAAGGAACCGGAGCTTGTGGAGTGGCTCTTCGCGCAGCGCAAATAAAAGGAGAACGCTGGCTTTGCGACCTTAAGCCGCGGAGCGGCGGCATAATGTAGCCCACGGCGTGAGCCGTGGGTTTATGGAATCGTTCTGAGATTAAAGCCCCGTCAGGGGCGAAAGATGCGTTGCACGAATATGTCGCCCCGCTGGGGCTGGTTCGGTTCGGGAATTGACCTCCACGGGCTCACGCCCGTGGCTACACTCTGCCGCCGCTACGCGGCTGTAAAGTAATGATTGTCTACACCGGTTCCCTTGAAGATTCGCGCGAGCTCATTCAGTTCTTTCGCTTCGAGTCGCCCAAGCTGAGAGCGCTCCGCAAAGTGATCATCTCCCGCGAAAAGACCATCGTGAAGGACGTCAATGGGGATACCATCGAATTTCCGGGCCTCACCTACGGCTCGGCAACTCTGGAAGAACTTCTGCGGGAACTCGGCGTTGTATTCACCCCGCAGGCGCTCCATAATCCGAATGCCACGGCAAGTGGTAAAAAAGAATTCGACATCAGCTCTCGCTGGACCTGGGGTCACGATCGAATACTGTAGAGAGATTTGAATGAAATTACGGTTGGATTACGGCACGGATGGACTGGCGGTGGAACTTCCCTCCGAACGGGCAACAGTCATTGAGCCGGTATTCGTGCCCGCCGCCCCTAATCCGCAAGACGTGTTGCGCCGCGCGCTGCGATCGCCTATCGGCAAACCGCCGCTCGGTGAGCTGGTCCGGCCGGGACAGAAGATCGGCATTTCCGTCTGTGACATCACGCGAGCGCAGCCTCGCCAGGCGATGCTCGAAGCTCTCTTTTCAGAGATACCGGGAGCTCGGATGGAGGACGTGACGGTCTTCATCGCTACGGGCACTCACCGCCGCAACTCCGACGAAGAAATCGAGCGAATGCTGGGCCGGGAAATCGCGCGGTGCTGCCGGATTATTTGCCACAATGCGCGCGAGAACGATTCGCTCGTTCACATGGGCGACACCAGTACCGGGGTAAAGGTCCTCTTGAACCGGGAGTGGGTAAACTCTGATTTCAAAATAACTACCGGCTTCGTGGAACCCCATTTCTTCGCGGGCTTCAGCGGCGGTCCGAAAATGGTTGCCCCGGGCCTCGCGGGTCTCGAAACCGTGTTGGAACTCCACAACGTCGCCCGCATCGGGCACCCTAAAGCAACATGGGGAATCACCGAAGGGAATCCCGTGCACGATGATGTCCGGGCAATCGCGCGCATGACCGGCGTGGACTTTGCGCTCGATGTAACGTTGAACCGCGATCAGAAGATCACGGCCGCCTTTGCCGGCGACCTGTTACAGGAGCACGCGGCCGCCTGTGTCGAAGCCGGCAAAAACGCGATGTGTGCTGTGGACAGACCCTTCGATGTGGTGGTCACGACGAATTCGGGATATCCGCTGGATCAAAATCTATATCAGGCAGTGAAAGGAATGTCGGCAGCCGCAAAAGTTGTAAAGTCCGGCGGCACCATCATCTGCGCGGCCGAATGTCGTGATGGCATTCCGAACCACGGGGCGTACGGCGAGATCCTTGCGTCCGCGTCATCACCCCGCGAACTCCTGGACATGATCGAGACTCCCGGCTACTCCCGCCCCGATCAATGGCAGGTACAGATCCAGGCTCAGATTCAGCTCAAGGCCAAAGTATTCGTAAAGGCGGATTGCCTCTCGGAGAAACAGATTCGCGACGCGCACTTCGCGCCGGTGAACGATGTCTCCGCGGCAGTGGCGGCAGCGTTGCACAGCGCCGGGCCGGCCGCCACGCTCTGCGTCCTGCCTCGCGGCCCGCAGACGATTCCATATTTGCGCGGGGATTAACCACAAAGGCACAAAGGACAGAAATTCGGGGACAGACGTATAAATCCCCTAATTACGATTGAAGCCGCCGTTGATTGTAATTAGGGGATTTATACGTCTGTCCCCGAATTTCTGTCCTTTGTGCCTTTACCCCCCTCAATCCTTCTTTAAATTCTTGATCTCCGGAATCCCAAACTGCCCACCGATGTTGGACAGGTCCTGTGGACGAATCGGACCGACAAGATTCACAACCGTCAACTCGTTGGCGCCTGCCACGACTATGGCTATTCCTGCAGGCATACCGGCTTCCGAGTACGTCCATATCCCGACTTCCTCATCATCCTGAACTGTGAGTATCCGCTTCCATTGCGGCGCTTTGAGCTGGTCGCGCACAGGCTTCAGATCCGCTTCCGTGTACACCCCGGCCCTATCGAACTCGAACACGCGGACGTAGATTCCCTTCAAGTCGGAACTGATTTTCCTGGCCGCAGCTTCGTCCTTCTTTTCACTCGACAAGAAGCTGGATGCCAGCTGGAGCGAGGCCTGGTCGAGATCCATCACCACTTTGTCCTTCGCCTTGTCGGCGAACTTATCAAGGGACTGAAGATTGAGTTGCTGCGCGTTGAGGCGCGTGGCAATGAGCAGAAGCGACACAAGAATCACCTTTCGCATGTTGGTTTCTCCAATGGTATTTACTACTCAGGTACTTCGATGACTCGCCGTTGAGCCCTGGCAAGACGGTCCTGCACGCCTCGAAGCTCGGATCCCGTGAGGCGCAATGCCAGCATGACCTGCTCCTTGGCTCTCTCGCCTTCAGCACGGCGCGAGTACTCCCTATATCCCAGCGAACCGGTGGCCAGGACCAGAACAGCGGCCGCGGTTGCCGCAGCCCACCGCCAGCTGAAAAAATGCTTTGGCCGCGAATCCAGTTGTCGTGCCCGGTTCAGCACTCTGTCGGCAAACCCCGGTGGGGGTTCCCGGCGCTGCAGCGACTCACGAAGTTCTTTATCGAATGGATTCACGGCTTTCCTCTTTCAAGTATCTGGATGCCTTTTCTTTCAGTAACGCGATGCCGCGTTGCAAATGGCTCCATACCGTCCGAACAGGCATCTCGAGCGTGCGGCTGATCTCTTCGACATCCATGTCTTCGCCATAACGAAGGATCAAGACCGTCCTGGGCGTCTCCGGAAGCGAAGCAACGAGCCGCCGAAGTTTCTCCTGAAGCAACGGATCCGTTTCGGGCTGATCGTCACGGGTCTCCGGCAGTTCGTCGAGTTGCACTTCATTGTGAAAGCTCCGCCGACGCAGCACGTCGATGCAGCGATGGGTCGTGGCCCGTCGCAGCCAGGCAATGACGTGGGAACGAGATTCGACCGAGCGCCGGCTTTCGTACAACTGCAGGAAGACGTCCTGAGCCAGTTCCTCCGCAACTGCAACATTGTTAAAGAAGTTGTAGGCGATGCTATAAACCATCCCCTGGTGCTGCCGGACAATCAACTCGAAATCCGCCGTCGTCATTTTCCGCTCTAGTTCCTAAGTACGAATTCACCGGTCCTTTTTACTCAAAATCTTTATGGTAGGATTTCACGCCAATGGGAATGACGATAGCCGAAAAGATTCTGGCAAAGAAGTCCGGGCTGGCCGCCGTGGTGCCTGGCCAGATCGTCGATGCCTACCCGGATCTCGTCATGAGTCACACGGCCACATGGCGGTCTGTCAGCGTGATGGAAAAGGTCGGCGCCACGAAGCTCTACGACCCCGAAAGAATTGCGGTCGTTTTGGATCATATCGCTCCCGCGAAGACGGAAAAGAATGCGTCCGACCACCAGAAGTGCCGCAACTTCGTAAAGAAATACGGCATCCGCAAGTTCTACGATGTCGATGCGGGCATCGCTCATCTCGTTTTGATGGAAGCTGGACATGTCCTGCCCGGAGACTTGATCGTGGGCACGGATTCTCACTGCACGATCTATGGAAGCCTCGGCGCGCTCGGAACCGGCATCGGATACACGGAAGTGACTTCCGTATGGCTCACGGGGAAGCTCTGGATGAAGGTTCCGGACACGTACAAGATCGGCTTGCATGGCAGCTTTTCCAGGGGCGTTTACTCGAAGGACCTGATGCTGCATCTCATCGGAAGCCTTGGCGCCGACGGCTGCACGTACAAGTCGGTTGAGTTCTACGGGAGCACGATCAGCGACCTCAGTGTGTCCGAGCGGATGACCATGACGAACCTGGCAATGGAGATGGGAGTGAAGTGCGCCTTCGTTCCTCCTGATGTCCGGACTCGGGAATATCTGCACGATCGAATAAAGGAGCGCGCTTACCAGGAAATACAAGCCGATCCCGATGCCGTTTACAGCAAGGAAATCGATGTCGACCTTTCCATGCTGGAGCCCATGGTCGCGTGTCCGCACGAAGTGGAAAACACCAGGCCGGTCGGAAACGTGATCGGGACTCATATCGATCAGGTGTTCCTGGGCTCTTGCGCGAATGCGAAGTATGAGGATCTGGTGGTCGCGGCAAACATTCTGAAGGGACATCATATTCATCCCGATGTCCGATTCATCATCACGCCGGGCTCAAAGCAGATCATGCTGGAAGCAATGAAAAGCGGCGTGTTATCGACGCTGGTCGAAAGCGGTGGAGTGCTGACGAATCCAGGATGTGGCGCATGCGCCGGCGACGGCGGGATCCTTGCCGATGGTGAAGTGTGTCTTTCGACGGCGAATCGAAACTTCCTCGGACGAATGGGGAGCAGCAAGTCCGAAATCTATCTTTGCAGCCCCGCGACACTGGCGGCATCCGCAATCAAGGGCGTTATCGCGGATCCCAGAGAGGTCTGATGCAAAACCAGATCCAGGGCAAGGTTTACAAGTTCGGAGACAACATCAACTCCGACATCATCATTCCCGGCCGCTACCTTATATACATCGAGCCGGAAGAACTGGCTCAGCACGCATTCGAGGTCCTGGGCGAAGGCTTCCCCGGCAAACTACGCGGCTTCGACATTTTCGTGGCCGGCCGGAACTTCGGTTGCGGCAGCGCCCGCGAACAGGCCGCAACTGCGATTATCGGCCTCGGCGTCAAAGCGATTGTCGCCTGCTCATTTGCGCGCACCTTTTACCGAAACGCCATCAACTCCGGTCTCACCATCGTTGAATGCCCGGAGATCTACGACACTGTTCGCGAAGGTGACGACATCCAGATCGACCTCGGCGAAGGACAAATCCGCCACAACAAAGAGATATACAACTTTCCCAGGTTTCCAGACTCCGTTCGGCAACTTCTCGAGCTTGGCGGCCTCGCCGAATATCTCAAGGCCCAATTTCAGGAGGAGAAACTATGATTGTGCGGATCGACCCCAGGAAAGTGATGAAGGTGAAATGAGTATGTCGCGGCAGCCAGGACTTCTTTGTGCTCTGGTGTCTTTGTGGTTCCTTACCGGCTCGGCGCTCGCGCAGCAGGTGTCGGGAGAGGCAATCTATCGGGAGCGATGTGCATCTTGCCATGAACTGGCCGATCCCCGGATTCCGCCTCGTGAAGCGCTTCAGAAAATGCCCGCGTCGCGTATTCTCCGAACATTGGACTTTGGCGCAATGATGAGCATTGCCTATCCGTTGCGCCGCACGGAGCGGGACGCGGTGGCCGCCTACCTCGGAGTTCCCGACCGCGACGCTGCCCCCCGGGCCGCAGCCTTCTGTGCCGACCGCAGCGTGAAGCTCGATGGCCGGGCTGCGCCGCAGTGGAACGGCTGGAGTCCAACAACGGCGAATACGCGGTTTCAGTCTGCGGATGCGGCGGGTCTGCCTCCGGACCGTCTTTCCAGGCTCAAGCTGAAATGGGCGTTTGGCTTCGACGGCGATATCAATGCCTTCGCACAACCGACCGTTCTGGCCGGCTACTTGTTTGTCGGATCCGCAGGCGGAGCCGTTCATGCTCTCAGTGTCGAAAGCGGATGCACCAAGTGGCTCTTTCAGGCGGAGGGCCCTGTTCGCTCCGCGATTCTTGCGGTTCCTTACGGCCGGCAGCAGGCGCTCCTGTTTGGCGATCAGAACGGCTGGTTCTATGCGCTGGAAGCGGAAACCGGACGTCTGCTTTGGAAAAAGAAAATTGAGGAGCACGAGGCGACGCGATTGACCGCCGCGCCCGTGGCATTTAACGGTACGGTGTTCGTTCCCGTCGCGTCCTGGGAGGAAACCCGGGCACTGAATCCCGAGTATCCGTGCTGCACGTTTCGAGGGAGCGTATCGGCACTGCGTATCCGAGACGGGTCGCTGGTTTGGAAGACGTACATGATTCCCGAGAAGCCCAAAGCAACCGGCAAGAACCGAGTCGGGACCACGATGTTCGGACCTTCCGGATCCGGCATCTGGTCGGCTCCGACCATCGACACGAAACGCGGGCGTCTATATGTAACCACGGGCGACAACTATTCCTCCCCGCCCACGGCGACCAGCGATGCCGTCGTCGCGCTCGAACTGGCGAATGGACGAATCGTCTGGTCGAAACAGGTAACGGCGGACGATGCCTACAACAGCTCGTGCGGCACGGATGGCGTCAGCTGCCCGGAGGAAAAAGGGCCGGACTACGATTTCGGATCTTCCGCGCTGATGGTGAAATTTTCCAGCGGGCGCGATCTGCTGGTCGCAGGACAAAAATCCGGCATGGTCTACGCGCTCGATCCGGACAAGAAAGGCGAGATCGTCTGGCAGGCTCGTGTCGGCAAGGGTGGTGTGAATGGCGGCGTGCAATGGGGCATGGCCAGCGACGGGCAAAACGTCTATGCCGCCGTTTCGGATGTTGTCCGCAGGCGAAGGACGCCTACGCCGTCGGATCCGATCGCAGTCGATCTGGACCCGCAGCAAGGCGGCGGCCTGACTGCACTGCATCTCGACGACGGCAAACAAGTCTGGCACGCATCGCCGGTTCCCTGCGCGTCACGGGCCCGCTGCAGCCCCGCACAATCCGCTGCCGTTACGGCGCTTCCGGGAATCGTTTTTTCGGGCTCGGTGGATGGCCATGTTCGCGCCTTCTCCGCCGAGGACGGCAAAGTTGTCTGGGATTTCGATACGGTGCGCGAATACGAGACCGTGAATGGCGTGAAAGCCAACGGCGGTTCGATCGACGGTCCAGGCGTGGTTGTCGTCAATGGGATGCTTTTTCTCAATTCCGGTTATGCGCGAAACGGCGGCATGGCGGGCAATGTGCTATTAGTTTTTGGGCTCGAAAACTGACGGGTGAACGCGGGCTTTAGCCCACGTTTTTTCGATCCAAAATCACAAAAATGCGATGGCACGCGAAGCGAAGATAATCACAACCCAAAGGGCCATGCAGACCGCCCGCGGTAGCGGCAGACCAGTCATTATGAGGAGCAGCATTTTGATGCGAAAAGCCACACTGGTGTAGTACCTGCCGGCGTGTAAGCCAAAGAGAAGCGCTCCAGTCAAAATCATCAACACGAATCCTACGCGCTTCCAAGCCACAAGCTCCCGGTCCGCAATCAATACAGTACCGCCAAACCAGGCCATGCCGAGGACGTGAATCGCGCCGATGATCGGATACCCCCACGTGGACTCTCGCAACCACTCAAACATCGAAATCCGCGATCGCGCGGCCACCAATGACGACGCAGGACCAAAGGATCATCGAAAGCAGCGCAGCCGGCCTGTTGTGCTTTCGGTGGATTGTGAAATGGAATGCGAGAGCCAGCGTAAGGAGCGCCATTTTGACGAGGAACGCCGGATTGGCCAGGTACCTGGGCGCATCGGAGAGAAAAAGAATGGGCCCGGTGATCAGCATGACGACGAGTCCCGCCAAACTGGATTCCACGTGACGCCGCAATCCGAAACCGAGCGTCCGGAGATCGACGAGCACCGTAGTTCCAACGAACAAAGCAATTCCGACGAGATGCACTGACTGGATCGCGGGAAACAGCAAGGAGTTCTTGAGCATCGGTTATTCCCCTCCTTTGCAGAGAATGTTGCAAAACCTGGAGTAAGAACGGGAACGAGCCACAAGAGGCACAAAAGGCACAAGAATTTTGTGCTTCTTGTGCTTTTTGTGGCTAGATCCCCTCACATTCGAGGGTTTTGC
>Ga0137397_10000475_pt1 | contig 27573 bp, 41 predicted proteins | sample czorhiz116metaG_FD_106658 | JGI IMG/M metagenome (GOLD analysis project Ga0137397, IMG submission 106658) | Vadose zone soil microbial communities from Angelo Coast Range Reserve, California, USA - czorhiz1.16 metaG | ecosystem: Environmental > Terrestrial > Soil > Vadose zone | place: USA... | reverse complement strand
GATGTCCCGTTTTTGACCACTCTGAACGTCTCGTTGATAGATGCGGTATATCATCGACGCTGCCGTCCTCCAAGCGGAATTGCTCAATCGCACGTTGGTTCTCCCATCGTTCGTCTATGCGCGGGCCTGCGAGTACCCTATGTATGTGAATCATTTTCCTTGTTTTCATTTGCTGACTTGCAACATCTGGTTGTCGTGCGCAGTAACGTTTGTGCGGACTTTGCGACCATGGTCAACAAAGGCGACGCTATAGGTTGGGAGCAATGGCGTAACCTTCCCTACGAGCAACAAATGGGATTCCGCATCCCCATCTCGCTCATGCTCGATCTTCCTTTACTTCGCTCGCGGAATCGTGTCATCACCGCTTCAGAGTACCTCCACCTGCACGGCCTCGACCCGGCAAGCGAGTCAAGCAGTGGTTATTGGACTCGCGACTGGTATATCTCCCAACCCAATGTTTTTGATCCCGACGAGAGGATGCCGACGCAATTCGTGATTGAAAACCATTGGTATGATCCCGATGGCGTTAACCGTGTAGACTACATTTCCCAAGCGACGAAAACCCGGGGGAAATGGGAACGTTACGTCGAGCCAGAAACCCAAGAGTCCGCCGGATACTGGCCGCCTGAAGAGCCAACGGACATCTCGAATCGTCTGAGGAGTGCTATGCCTGATGGCAAATACATTATGGATTGGGAGACTGCCAGGACTGCCTTGAGGGCATCCAGGCTTGGCATGGTAGACCTTGACAATGACGAGGTTGTCGAAAGCATACTAAATGACAATGGGTGGGAGGTTCTGCGCACTTTTGAAAGCGTGTGAGCATCTTCGTTTTTCTTCAACATGGTCTCTGTTAATCTTTCGCACTTCCTTTAAGTCTTGGAATGGAATACGCCAAGACTGTCGTTCACCCAACAAAAGAAGTCGCGCACCGTCCAACGATACGGGGCTTCAAAGACGATTATTATGACATCGATGCCGACGTAGTCGTCCTTGCCGGAGAGACCCATCTTTTTCGCAAGCCCGTGAGTAGGCTGTCTCACACTCCCGCGTTGACACTAACCCAGTGTTGCTCTCTGTAGGGGGCTATGCGCTTCACGCAGGAATCTTCGCGTGTCAGATTTGCCAATATGGTCGTACATTCGCTTGTCTTCCCACCGGAAGTATTTGCCCTCGCGGACGTCCTCGCTGCTCGCATGCGGGAATTGAACGGTGGCCGTCTATGGATGGGAGCGCATATGCGCCGAGGAGACTGTGAGTACCTTTCGCTTTTCGCTTAGCAACTACCACATCACCGATCCCCAAACGCATGACAGTCATCCGAACTGGCTGGGCGATGGAACCCACTCCCGAGGCCCACGTGAACCGCATAAAGCAGCACCTGCAGACAGGCCGCACGGTCCTGGCGCGTTTAACCGATCTGTCGACGTACGAGATTGAGGGCGCCGAGCCAGACACGGACCAAATCACGCTGGCGCCGCCACTCCCGGAAGACTATTTTTACGTCGCCACGGACGAGCGTGATCCGGAAGCGATGAAGTCGATCAACGCCGCGGGCGCTATCATGCTTTCGGATCTTCTCACGATGGAGGACCGACAGGAGTTTGGCTGGCCGTTGATGATCACGGACGTGCGTGCGCTCGTAGAGCAGGCCTTGCTGATGCACAGCGCGTTCTTCTACGGCCACGGTATGAGCTCTTTAGCGGGCGTCATCACAAATTTACGTGCTGCACGGGGCGCAGACCCGCGGACGATGGTCCTAGATTGATTGACCTCGCCTGATAACCCACATACTTTCATTGAGACGATCTGGCTAGACAGGGGGGTTCTGCTTGTTCTGGGATCGGAGGAAGGGATACCTGATCAGGCCCACCGGTCTGATGCCTTTTCGCTTACCACTTTGTTGTTGTATTCTTTTCTTCCTGTAAAAATCAAACATCTATACCCCATGTCCTATGCATATTACTTAGTACGTTTGCATAGAAATATAATAGCATGTTTCGTCTATTACAGTACAGTAGGGGATACTGAGCGATAGAAGACAAATTTTCGGTACTAGTGGGTTCCCAATATATGACCTGAGAAAAAAAAGTGGTTTCCTGTGGTTTTTTAATCACCAGTAACGACATAGCGGTGCACTGAATAGATAGCATCGTACATAGCGGGAGGACAGCGTCAATGATATTGCCAGAATCGTTAAAAGGGCTTTAGTAGTGGTCAAGAAGTAGCACGTTAGGTCATAAGATCACATCAAGACGAGGACGTATAACAAGGCGCCATCATCACTTGCGATTGGGCCACCACGACTCGGAACCTTTGAAAACCCAAAGTTCCTTCCGGCCGCCCAACCCAAAGAGCCCACGCCGCGCCAGGGGCACGCTTGCGTCAAGCTTGAACGCCATATCGTTAATGAACTTGAGTATATGCGCCAGAAACAGGTTTTTATCGGCGCCCATTGCTGAAAAAGCGCCACCATCAGTACGTGAGAAAGATAGGGGGAAGGGAAAGGCGTCAGTGAAACGCACAGTTGATTCCGGATTTGAGCACAATTGTGAATATGCCGTCCTCGGTTGTGTGCTCGTTCGCGATCCTATGTGGGAACGCCGTGCGGAGGCTCAAGCCTAGTGAGTTGACGACCGCGACGGGCGGGTCAACAAAGGTGACGCGATTGCCTGCGCTGTTGAGTGACATAGCGAAAAAGTGTGCACGTGAGTCAACAGGTGCTCGGATGAACACGAGTCGTGGGCTTTTTAACTACATAGACAAACCGGCGTGAGAGAGATCGACTGGGGCACGAGACGACCGTGCAAATGACGTACGGCACGACCGGTGTTGATAGATGTTAAATACACATATCCCTATAAGGAAGCAGTGCTCAATTGCAGGGACAAAAGAGTTCTTATCGCGATGGGATAGCAAACCTGAGCGGCGAGTACCCAAAAGATTCGACATATCATTCTCTGCGCCCTAGGTGAGGTATTGGCTCAATGTAAACGCGCGACGGGAGTGCAGCCCGGCACATACATGATCGACTCCTGGCCACTAGAGTCCCATGGACTCCCGGTGAATCGTACGCGCCAGTCATGCCCACGGCGCTCCTGATGCGCGACGCCCGTGGGCCACATGGGGAATATTTGCTCACGTAACTCTTCGATCGTCGACTTATGGGAGAGATTACTCAGCTCGAGGCCGTTGGGTGGGTTTATTGACATGAAAACGTGGTCTTGATAATTGATAAAGTGTACGAGAAAGGGAAAAAAATTGGTACGGTACGAGAAAAGTTAGCGCTGTCATGAAAAGGCACCTCGGCAATGAGAGAAGCGCACCGGGATCCACCCGAGAGCTGGAGTTGGTCCGCGTCCTCGAGATTATCGAGTCCATTCGAGGACGGAGTTCGGGCCCGCCAGATTGCCGCCGCGTGCGTTGTGAACCGGCAACGGACAGGTGGTTTCCGTTCGCAGGGGTTGAACGAGAGCGCTCGGGGTCCTTCATGGCAGACCGTAATGGCTTCCTTGTGGCAGAACCGGTGCGCCTTCGAGAACTGGTGCTAGGATGGGGCGTCTGCGTGCGCGGCGGGCGATGGGTTGACTGTTGAGATGCTACCGGTTGAAGGGTGGCAGGAGCGGCATAGGGCGATGGCTGGGGAAATGGGACGGTCCCTACGTGAGGGGTTGCTGAGTATTGCTGCTGCTGGCCCGAGTACTGCTGCTGGATCGGCTGGGGCTGCTGCTGATAATACTGACCAGGATATCCGTATCCCTGCTGGGGCTGGGTGGAGTAACCTGCACCGCCATTATACTGACTCCCTGCGTACTGCATCAAAAAAGATCAAAAGCGTGATGGGATAAGGAGAGCAAAAATGGAAGCAGGAAGGGGAGGAGATGAACGGAGGGGATAAAAAAAGAGGGTCGGGATTGAATGAGTTGAGAGTCAGAGGAGAACCGGAACGTGGGCAGAGAGTCATTGCCTTTTTAAGCGCTCTCGAGAGACAGTAGGAATTGGAGCCCGGTCTAGGGGCGTAGCAAGACCACAAAGGCGAGACAGAGGGGGTATCCCATCAATCAACAGGTGGGGATATACGATCATCTCTGTACGTGTGATACGTTGCGTTTCATTCACCCGTGCTTGCTTAAAATAATCGTGCCCTTTGTTGTGAGTTAAACGATCATCACGTGACACGGCTCACTTTCATCCGAAACTCGGCGCTTTCAGTTCGCTCTCTCTTTTCCACTCAAACATGGCCTCCACTTTCGTCCATTGGTTACGATCCCCTGCTGCAAGAGAATACTTCTTCAGTATGTTCGGCATCGTTTTCACACTCTGCTGGCTCCTCTTATCCATACCTTCACAGGCACTCATTTCTGGGGACCCGTTCGTGCCCGCGCCTCCCCAACCGAGTTCCGCGAGATTGAGTGTAACTTCATATATTTTAGGTCGCCAACTGGGGCCTTCCCCTCGCTGCCATCGCAGATTTAAAAAAGGATGAGGAAGTCATCTCCGGTCCTATGACTTCTGCTCTCGCCGCCTACTCGTATGTCTTGGTCAAATATGCTTTCATTCTATGCTCACATATGTGGACAGTATGGTCTTCATGCGTTTCGGTGTGTTGCTGCCCTTTCATTCCGAATATTGTCCGACCCCTTTTTTTCTCAGCTTGGAAAGTCCAGCCCCGAAACTACCTCCTTTTTGCGTGCCATATCACCAATGCTACCGCCCAGGTCACACAAGGATATCGTTTCGTAAACTACTGGCACGGCGGTGGAAAGGAGAAGAAAGTTCTCCATGACGCTCCTTCACCGGACGCTACCAAGGGTAGAGTAACGGAGGCTATCAAAGCTGCGCAAGCAGCAAGCCAGTCGAGCAAGTAGTTGTGTACGGTGTTTTGTCATATCCTAATCATTTAGAGCTTGAGCATCTTACTCATAGAGTGCTCGCTTCATACCCGATGGGGTCCGACCCGAACCATGTTAAGATCCGAGGAGATACATGAGATGCCTCTGCTACCAGAAGCCATCATCTGCATCACCGTCACCTTTCTTTTTCTTCTGCCCGCCGCCTTGTGCTAGCACCTGCCGCTCGTACATCTCCGCGACCTACCGCAATATTAGCACGTATGGTGATCAACCCGTGCGATTATCACTCACCTGCTCCGGCCCTGTCGCATCATCAGCGTTTTTATCATCCCGGACCCGAAGGAAGCGAGGAAATCGCAGTGAAACACCGCGCTCCTCAATCTCATGCTTAGATAAGCCATCGGAAACAAACGAAGACATCCAATGGACAACCTACCAAACCTTGTGCGGCTGTGTACACTGGACTGAGACTCAGATCTGCAGTGAGCACCTCCCAAACGACCCTGGGTTCGAACCAGACATCCGGCTTTGCTCCGCCCACCTTGACGTCGCCACGTGCCTTGTCCGTTTCCAGAGGCTGCAAAGCCGCATAGTGCGTTGCCAATGCCTCCTCGCTGAAGCCGGTACCGATCTTGCAGATGGTCTGGTATTCTTCCGAATCCGCGTCATAGCACGCAAGGAGGAACGCCCCGTACACGTTCGTCCGCTTGCCTTTACCGTAGTATCCACCAACAACGACAAGGTCCAGTGAGTCTCCGATGCCAGCCAAGTAATCTTTTTTCAACTGTTGTCAAAGAGATAAAAGTCAGCTCTGCAAACGGAAATGACTCTGGGACAGAGTGCTGACCTTGAGCCAGTTGACGCTGCGTCTGGACGGCTCGTAGTAGCTTGCTTCGCTCTCGAGCATCTTCACCATGAGACCTTCGCAGCCATCTTTGACGCTTTCATCCAAGAACGCCTGAATGTCCTCCGTCGTTTCGCTGTCGGATGACTTGGCGAATTGAAATTCAGAGTCAACGGGCTCAAAATGCTTCCGCAAGAGCTCTCTCCGTTCCGACAGGTTCCTGTGCAATAGTGGCTGCGCACGACAGATCAACAAAAGTCCGGAACCAAAGCCGCAATTTCCCAATGACACTCACTTCTCCGTTGAGGTAAAGAATATCGAAAGCGAAGAGACACACGCGCACTTGGATGTCTTCCACCTTTACGTCTTTCCGCTTGCGCTTGCTCAGCTCCTGGAACGGCATCAATTTGCCCGTCGTCCTGTCTATCGCGACAGCTTCTGCGTCCAACACGAAGGATTTGGTATTCTCCTTGACGCACTATATCACTCCGTGAGAAAGATATCTCCCCACGCAGAGTTTGAGATCTCACATGTGGTAGCTGTTCGACTAAATCCGGATACTTCTTGCTCATATCCTCCGAGTTACGGCTGAACACAGCAACAGTGCCATCAGCGAGCTTGTGCACCTGTGCTCGTTCGCCGTCATATTTGTATTCGCAGGTGAACCGCTTGCCCTCGAAGCGATCTAACACTTCGCCAATGGCCTTTGTGGGCTTGGCAAGCATCGGTTTGAGCGGCACTCCCGGGGTCAGCTTACACTCCTCGCGCAATTTGCTTACGCCAGCGGTGAGAAGTGCTGGGATGACCACATCATAGTTCGGAAGTTCACTGGAAACGTAGGTGTATTGGTAGGGAGATTGCGATCGCAATATATAGACCTTACCTGTAGACTGACTTCACTGTCTTTGCACCTTCTTCCAGACGTGACGCTAACTTCTCTGTGCTCCATTTCTTTCCAGCTGGACAGGAATATGAGCAGATATCGTTTCATGTAAAACCGCTCGTGCCTACATCGTTCTTGCTCTGCCAAGACGACCGCATGGGCAAGAGCCACCAACACGGTCCGTTCAGCATTGCCTATCCGAAGCTTGCCTTCTAAGCTCCGGACGATATACTTTGCCTCCTCGCCCTTACATGCGGCAAGGAGCTTCGTGATGATCGACACCTTCTTGCCTTGAGACTAGAAAGGGTATTACGAACTGCAGGTGGGGGAACGATGGCGCGGCTCACTGAATGGCCAGCAGTGAGAGCGATCTCTTTCAAGTTTGAAAAGACAAAAGGAACGGTGAGAGGCTTGGGCTTGAACAGAGTCTTTTGCATATTCTTAGAGTTCTTCAGGGGCGTCAGCTTAGGTGTCTTGTATTTGACGGCGATGAGTGCCACTTACCATTGCCACTAGCCCAAGATCACCTTCCTTTTTCAACTCTGCTTTGATGAGTTGAAGACTTCGTCCTGTGGACTCGCCTATTGCCTTGATGAGCAGGCTCTCACCGATTCCGAGCTCGATACCCGTGTAATCTGGGCTGAGCTGTAGTAGATATCCGAATCAACCGAAAGAGCGCAACGCATAGCATAAAGGGAGGGAAACGGACACGATTGATGCAAAGGTAGACCGTCCTGAGCAACGAGTCTGTGTCACCAGCTTTGCCTCTCTGTATGACGAGCAGCATTAGGCTGGTGAGGAGTGACGTCTTTTCTATCCGTTTCGTAGTCGCCTCAATCAGCGCGAACGACTTTGCAAGCGCAGCATAGGGTACACTGAGGGCATTGTCAGTAACGCAGCTCTCAACAGCAACACAGGGAAGAAACTTACGGATCGCCGACTTTCCAACCTTCCACATCCATCTCGTCTCTCCGATCCAACGCTACTTGCGCACTATAATCACAGTTCAGCATCGGCACCGGTCGAGAGGCAGGCTGAGGGCATATGCATACACACCTTTTAGAAGCAGCTTTCCGTTCCTCTGCGTCCTCCAACTCGTCCTCACCCGAATCATTATCCTCCTCCGCTGCGGCTGCTCTGTCCCCTTCCTCCATGTCCACGTCCTCTCGATCCCCTTCCGCAGCCACAGCCGCAGCCATCTTGGTCTTGGTCTTGATCTTGGCCTTGGCCTCGCTTTTACCTTTACCCTTTGCCTTGGTCGTAGACTTTGACTCCTTAGACTTGGCCTTGGAAGAGCTGGCCACCTGAGCCTTCTCATGTGGCGGCGGCGATGGCGACATAGGAGTCGCGGCAGGACTCGTGGCACGCGACGATGCTTCTAAGAGAGTGTGAGAGAAGATCCCGATGCAACGCAGGGACAAGAACAAACTCACGCGAGCTCGGCGCCGGTCCTTCATCGTCCTCGTCGTCCTCCAGCACCATTTTCCTTCGTTTCGGCCGTGGGCCCCGGCGCTCAGGCGATGGCGTCCCTGCATATGCACACAATCACCACCACCACAACAACAACAAAAGAAGTCAACGCGCAAAATCACAGAAAGATGGAGAATAGCACGTGGTCACGAACCATCAAGGTCGGCAGCAGTCTCCGGTTTACGCTTCGGTGTCGCGGCTGCAAATATGTATCAAAGATTTGCGTTCTGCGTGATGAGCGAGTGCATCGCGCGGGCCTATTTGACGGCTGTACGCACGTTCCGATGACGTTTTCGATTGAGCGGTGCTCGTATCAGCGGGGGCGTTCTGCTTCTTCCGCCATAACTCGGTAAGACTAGATTGTTGTGGAGGTGCTTTCTTTCCAGGCGGCATGGTGATAAATTTGGCTGTGCAGAGTGTTCAAGTAGATTACCGATGGTGCTCATGAACGGCGTACCAAGCGTCTGTTGCCTCCTCATGTAAACGATAGACGCGAGATTAACGCGTCTTGGACAAGTCACGATGACCGTAAACATGTGAATTGCACACGTGATCTTTGGCACACAAGGTCGCGTTTATTATGACATCCTCACACAAGGTATGTAACTAGAAGAAGCTCCCACACCCTGCAATAATTCCCGCAAACAGAAAACAGCAGACAACGTGAAATGACAAATACCCCTATAAAAACAGGACATAAAAGGGGGCTGGATCGTTATGGCGATGGGCGTGGGGATGAGAATGAGAAATGAGAAATGACGATGAGGATGAGAATGTGTAGGCAGTACTGTAAATACAAGAACATTGTCACAAGCGAGCTTGGGAAAATCGACGATGGGCGACGGTTCTGTAAGGTTGCATGATTAAATGACAATCATGATAGGCAGCCGTACGACTAACCGGCGTTGGGTAGGGCAGGGTCTCGGAGGTCCACAGGGAGATGCCCTTCTGAACCAGGAGAACGAACGCATCGCCACCAAAAACAAATCCGCATCTACTCATGAAAGCACGCCAACAAGTATAATCGTATAATTCATCGCAGGAGAAAATGCATCTGGTATCCGATATCAGGACGCGGTCATCATGCTGTAACCAGTTGTAAGATTCGTGTGATCAAAGTGGGGAAGGTGGTTACCTCTTCCGTTTGGCCTTCGTCATCTCTTTACGAAGGGCCGGCCCGTCGAGAGGTTTCAGCAGTTCGAAAGCGCATAAAAGGTCCTCGGAAACACTAATAAGGTTGAGTCACACGGTCGATACGATCTTCGTTCCAGCTCACCTCATGCAGGCCCCGTAATTGTCAAATTCTTCTCCATTCGTGAGCAGTTAATACGGACGTTGCATGCCGTTCACGTACCTCCGCAGTAGTTCGGTGCACTGAACACAGTGACCAAAGTCCGATCATTCCAGAATTCATATCCATCCTCTACGACCATATGCGCTCGACAGATGAGGTCCATGTCGTACCGCACAAGGAATTCGTTTATAATGGTCTTGCCAAAGCAAAAGCTGACGCCCCGTTCGTTGTCTTCCCAATCTAGCGCGCTGTCAGAGGGGTCCGACCATAACAAGTCGTTGAGCAGGCCGTAGTCAGGGACATCAGTCGGACGTTGGAGTGCCTTGACGTCCTCCATTGATTGTAACGAAGGGGAGAGGCCGCCGTGTACACAAAAGATCTTGGACGCAACAATGGCGGCGATTGGGAGGCAATTGAACACGTCGACGAACGTCTTCCACGTCTTGATGTTACACCGCCGCTTGCACTCGTCATAAAATCCGTACACTGTGTCGATCATGAGCCAAGACGAACGCCAAGCAATACCGAGCAGGAACGCGCTAACCTCGTGTCACATTTGCGCATTCGTGGTTGCCCCGCAGTAGAAAGAAGTTCTCCGGATATTTAATCTTGTAGCAGAGAAGGAGTAAGAATGTCTCTAAGCTTTGCTTGCCTCGGTCGACGTAGTCGCCGAGGAAGAGGTAGTTCGATGCTGGGGGGAATCCACACATTTCGAACAGGCGGATGAGATCCGAAAATTGTCCGTGCACGTCTCCGACTATCTTGACCGGCGGTGAAAGTTCGATAAGGGTGGGTTGCGACAAAAATATCTCCCTCGCGGCTTGGCATATCGCTACAATCTCAGGGTTCTTGAGACATAGCGACTTGTTGACCTTTCCCGTGTAGCCGACGTCCAACAGTCGTTGAATAAAGTCGTCCACGTCGAGCGACCGGGGCTTTTCTTTGCTACCTGTATAAGGGCCCGTCGACGCAGAAGCGTCGCCTCCCGGAGCGGGACCCCCTACTGAGCCGCCCGCGGGTTGGGCAGAACCATTGTGTGTGAGGATGGTCGAGGAAGGGATATCGAGAGGCTGAGGCTTGTTGTTAGATTGTGACGGTGAAGGTGACGGTGAGTGGGATGTATTGGAAGGCGTAGCTGTGACGTGGCTTGGAGACCCATTCAGCACAAGAGACTTGGAAACACCCGACGAAGGACCTGGAGGGCGCTCGCCGCTGCCATTTGGTGGACTCTTTGGATCCTCGGGCGAGGAAACGCTGATAGAGGGTGTGCCGATAGCCGAGGAAGACCCATTACCTGCGGCACGAGACACGGATGGAGGCTGCTTGTCGTTTGGACTCGGATGAGTTGAATCACCTTCACCGACATCCTTTTCCTTATCTTTCCCACCCTTTCTTGATTTTTTTGAAGGTTGCTGGCCCATGGAAAGGCCGCGAGAAGATGACGAGGTAGAGGTTGGATGTGGGCCTGGAGAATGGGATCTAGACTTGGATAGTCTATTAGTGAAGACTGAAAGGAGAGATTGAGCCAGTTTGTGGGACGGTGGAGGAACGAAGATATCGAGTTTGAGGGACAACGTCCGATGTGGACGTGATTGTGATGGGTGACGTTGACGGTGACGGTGACGATGGTGGTACGGTCAGCCGAGAGGGCGGGTGCGGGGGAAGCTCTGACCACGCGCCATTACCTGCCGCGATCTATTTGGCCCTTATTTGGCCACCCACTCAGATACCGACAAATATAAGTCTCGGCACGATCATTTACGTCGCATAGCTTAGAGTAAACATTATCATCGACAGCATAACACACATCCAGTATGCGACATAGCAAGCTACCTATCTCCGTCATCTAAAACTTGCCAAATGTCTTCGTCGCCGCCTTGTTCTTTGCCACCCGCAACACGTTGAAGCGCACCGTTTTCGATAGCGGTCGGCATTGACCTGTGAACGTCCATTACTTTAGTCTCTCACGAATGATTGCCCGTCGTCCGTGACTGACCAACAGTGACCATGTCTCCCAGCTCGACACGGAACGCAGGCGATACGTGTGCTGCTAGGTTTTTGTGCCTCTTCTCGTAACGGTCTGGGCAGAGTGGATGCAGGTGAGCCTTCGATGGTTAGGCGCGCATGCAAATACGATACACACTGTATTTGGGGACGTAATGGAGGTAGTCACGGCGGATAATAATAGTGCGAGTCATCTTGGTGGAGACCACACGCCCGGTGAGGATGCGACCACGGATGGACACCTCGCTGATAAACGGACACTTTTTATCTGTTCTCACTCGCATCGTCTATGGGAGATTCGAAAGAAGTAAAAGGGTGCACACACCGATGTAAGTTCCGTTTATCGCTTCTGCGGGTGTCTTGAATCCAAGTCCTACATCCTTATACCACCGCTTCTCCTTTGTCGACACCTTCTTTCCACCTACCGTCGCATACAATTGGTGGTCAGAGGCGGCCTGGAGTCTCATCCCGGGTGAAAACATAACACACCTCGAGCCTTCGCGTTTTGAAAGAGGGCTTGCTTTTGAAATGCCTTCTCAATCTACAAGAATTCGGTCGGCTGAAAATGTTCGGCAGGAGACAACATTTCAACGAACTTGTTCAGCCATGGCTATTGAAGGTAAGGGGTGGTGGAACAGGAAACGCTGATTATTTTGAAGATTACTTTGGCTGACAACTCCCAATCAGGCAATCTATTTCTCAGCCACAGCCCGAGTAACTATATAGCTGACCGGTATCTCCCGGTAGAGGCATAATCAATTGTAGGTAAGCCAGTGTCCATTTTATGCAGTGTCGTGAAGATAAAACCAGAGCGAGCATGAGAACTGTCCGTTACAATAGCTGCAAATGCAAATTAGAAAAATGGAAGGGGGAAGAAAAGGTGTGTCCCAACAAAATAATGAGCTTCAACTTGTCGTCAACTCATGTCGAACCAAAGACCTAGTATACCTGGCCAGTAATAACTCATCGACCCTCGTTTCTCATGCAATCCTGGATCTGGACGTACGCATCAGACTTCGGAACCATGGGAAGACGGTGACAACAGTACGAGACGGACGTTAGGACGGGTCGCGAATAATCCGTGTCATGTCTTAGCCCCAAGGCCTTTGGTCTCGTCCACCTGCTGTGCGGTATTCCGGCGGAGGAGGTGTGTACGAACCGGACCCGCCCGGGCTTTCATCCAATTGCGCTTCTAACCTCTTAGGGTTTCGGGCTGGCACCGTCGGGGAAGTCAAGGTGAATGGCTCGGGGATCGCCTGAAGTGGGACGGAACCAGAGAGTAGCGGGTCGGCGCTCCCCGTGCCATGTTCCGGAACATGTTTTGAACCCGTACGTCTGCTCACACCGCTGGTATAGCTACCCTCCGCCGCGCGATCTCGGCTATGTTGTGACGGGCTCTCCGAACGTGGTGCGGGAATATAACCCCCACCAGTAAGAGGACGACCATGCTCTGCGTATGGATCATATAAGTTCACAGAAGGGACAGGACCTTCCGCCCCACGTTCTTCATCGGTGATCGGCGTAGTGAGCGATGGATGTGAGCTGAAGGAGCCGAACCGCTGTCGCATTCCAGGACCTGGGCCGAAGTCCTCATCATCAATCGGTGCGCGGTTATAACCAGCGGCGGCGAGTGACGCGGAGACGGCTGTGTCATGGTCGATCCTGCGCCTGCGACGTCTCCTGCGGATGAAGAAGAATATCCACAAACAAATGGTCGCCACTGCTAGGCCAACGATCAAAAAGACACCGGTAACGGCACCCTTATTGTGGAAGAACCTATAGCAATGAGGAATTCGACTTCAAAAGGGGATACTCTACGGCTTCAAGGAGGCTTACTGGGTGCCTGAGTTTGCGCGATCGTTGGCGCTCAGTGTCGGATTCGAAACTACCTCCGTGAAAGTGCGGACGGCACCATTGCTCAAAGTCGAGGTGAAGATTGAAGTGACCTCGAGGGGCGCAAATGATGTCACTTGCCCAAGACTGTTGGTTGTTTGAAGGAACACAGTGCTCTCGAATGTCGAACTAGATTCACGTCACAACTCGAGGTGATGCAAAACAGAAGTTAAATACGCACGCGGCACGAGGAAGAGATGTTGTTGGAGTGGTTGAAGTGGAGGTGGAACTGCTGCTGCTGCTGCTGCTGGTTGGTGTCGGGGAGCTAGTTGAAACTTCTGTGGAAGGTGTAGCGGTGGAAGATGGTGTAGGGGTAGGGGTAGAGACGGACGAAGGAGTACTCGTGGGTGCATCTGAAGTACTCGGTGGTGTGCTGACAGGCGAGCTGATCGGAACAACACTAGATGAGGGCTGAGAAGGAGAAGGTGTCGACACCGGAGTGCTTGCAGAAGTAGGGGGGGGCCTTGGATAGCATTCGAAGTAAGTCCATAAACACGTAGGCCAGAACAATGTGAACTTACGTGGAAACCGGGATCGATGCTGTGGATGGAGGAGGCGCGGATGATGGTGGGTCAGAAGGCAGCAGTGAAGAAGGCGGTACAGATGCCGGAGGAGAAGATGGTGGTACAGATGCCGGAGGGGAAGACGGTGGCACGGATGCCGGGGGGGAAGACGGTGGCACAGATGCAGGTGGGGAAGATGGTGGTACAGATGCCGGAGGGGAAGAGGGTTCCGCAGAGGGTGAAACCGGTGGTGGTGCAGAAGACATCGGTGGTGGCGGTGATGTTATAGGAGGAGCAGAGGATGGGGGCGGAGCAGAATTTTGTAATGAGGGGGGAGAAGACGGAGATGGCGCAGGGTTTTGTGACGCAGAAGGGGGTGAAGACGGAGATGGTTCAGGATTTTGCGACGGAGAGGGAGGAGAAGATGGAGATGGTGCAGGGTTGTCCGATGCAGACGGTGGGGATGGTGGAGGAGCCGGTGGTGCAGATGGTGGTAATGCAGGCGATGGCGGGGGCGTATCAGACATTCGCAAATTGTATCAAAAGCGGGTTCACAGGTGTGCCAAAGTAGCAAGAAAGTCGTGAGATTGCGGAGGGGGAAGGAGGATAGTCAGTACCAGGACAGAAAACACGAGATAGGGGAGGAAAAAGAAGCACCCTTCAGCACAGGAAGGGGGTTTAAGCAAGGAGGGAACAAGCTACGCCCGGGCAAACAGCGATGAGCTGTCTGTGGTGGGCATGGACAGGAAAGAGGGGGTGGGTGTGCGCGCGACAGGGCGTAGACCCTTTCAATACGCATTTGGACACGAGGCCGTGTCAAGGTACCTTGACTCTGGGCCGGGAAATGCAAATTGTCACCTCCCACAGCGCCCAATAAATCGGTTGGGGGCGAGATTCCTGACAAAGACAAAACGGAACCAAAAAGAATAACTCACCCTCCTCCTGAGAGGCCGAAGCGGGAGTATCTGACTGGCGTTTTTTCAGCATAGGAGGGCGAGCGGATGAAGAAAGCGAGAAGACAACAGACAACAGGCAGGCAAAACAGATGCAGGTGCGTGAAGTGAACGTAGTAAAGTACAAGAAGGTTTTGTCGAGCCCGTCAACTGGTCCGAGTCGAAGTGGGCATAAGGATTTTTGTTTTGACGGCCACGTTGGTTGGCTGGCAGTGACCGGCGCCCGCCCAACCACCACAGCCCTGCATGCGCTCATCCCCATCATTTTCGTCACATCTTCGGTGTCCAACTACCGGACGGCTACGATAACAATGCGTCATTCTCTCTTCACCTTCAGGCCGACTTCAGAAAACCTGCTGGCCGCAACCACTTTACAGATCAATAAGGAGCGGAAACTACGGAGGCAACGCGGGCCGCCGAATCCCTTTGTGCCATCCATCAAAATAATGCGGTGCTCGATTATCACAAGGCAGCGCGCGCCGCCTCTGGGACAACTGCGGGGCTAGTACTGTCTTAACTTAACCGTAATAACAGGGACATTTAAGACCTGCAAATTCCCTCCCTCGAAACCCCTTACTCTGGGATACATATCCATAGCACATGGTGCCACGGACAAATGTGGTAAAGACGGCCTTTTCCGTTGACTTCCGCCATCTCTGACAATAAGCTCGTGCTGTGCTGTGCAAGAAACGTGTGCCATTGTCAAGTTGTGAAGCGAAATTCAAATGAATGACTATGGTCACTACAATCTCTATTGTATGTCTGGTATAAGTCCGATGGGTTGGGTGTCGAAAACGCACGATGTGATGAGAGCGAGAGAGAAATGATACAGAAGTACAGTTGTCAGTGGAGAGTGGTAGCGTGGGAGGCGACCAAGAACCGCAACGCAAACATCCTAAAATACTCGGCTAGCTTTCGAGGTGAACATGCCCGATGCGTGCAGCGCGGGTGGTCCGCCTTCAAGCTGAGTTCGGTGGGGTTTAGCAGTGGTTCTTGATAGAACCATCTCCTCTGCGGGTAAGCCCTCTTCACGCAACCGCTGCTGCACCTCGTACTCGGTCTCCTCCTCACCTTCCAGAAGCGCGAGCGTAGTCTCGAAGAACCACATGTGCTTTTTGATGAAATGCACCACGATCGTGCCACCCAACCGCTGATTATTATATCGCCTTTTGCGGCCCTCGCGCAGCCGCCACGCATCTTCTGCAGACCACACACTCCCTGCAATTGCAACGAGGCATCGTCAATAAGGGAAAGGGGGGGGCATATGTTACGGACCTTCGTGTAATTTGGACATGTCGCTTCCCTCGACAAGCGCTTCGATGCTCTGCGAGATGGTCAAATTGGGAAGCGGCAGGCTATACCGTGTGCCGAACGTTGACACGCTCGATCGGGCCCATTCCGCGGGTGCAGCCCAGTCTCTATCGTACCTATCCTGTGCTGACGTGGTGGGGGGATTGTTTGGTTTCGGCTGCCTGTCGAAGAATGCCCTGACGCCCTCCCGAACGCGAGCAGCTTCGGAGGGAAAGAGAAAACCATGGGCATATCTATGATAACGAACACCGTCGTTAGTCAAGCAACGAAGAGTTTACGAAAAAAAAAAACGCACACTGTGCCGCTTCGTGGATGATCGTGGATCCAGCAACGTTCCGCAACCCATCGAATCTCTGGCGCACGAGGGTGCATCCGCATCCACTTAGCCGTCTGCTTATCCTCAGCACCACGCACGGAACCCTTAATACCAGGGTCTCTTGAGACCCAATCAACAAGGCTCCAGCTCAGCGCGTATAATTCGCCGGCCATGAAATGCCGCTTCACCAGATAGCCCCAGTATATTAGTGGATCCTCGACCAGCAACGAACTCGACCGTAAATGAGGTTGCACCTCGCCGGACGGAGGTATTGTCCCATCAGGCATTGGTGCTGGCGATTCGGCAACTGATTCGGCGCCCTGCCTGGCCGACAAGACAGATAGACCATTGTGATCCAGTTGTTCGTTGCCGACATGCATCGTGCGATTCTCGTGTAGCGCGACACGTAGTCGCGCCTCGAGCTCCGCAAGCATGACAAACGAATCATCGTCTACCTTGACGATAAAATCCGGGCGTACCCACTCTTGCGCAGCTGATGACCCCAACGCTCGGTCCTGCCGTGCATAGAGTGGGTCATGTGAGGCGAGGGGGTGAACAGGACTCGAAGCGTTAGAGTACGAAAAGTTGGGAAGCGGTATGTCGGTATCAAAGTACAGTGGTGGAACCCAGGCCATCGAGGCCGCCCAAGTAAAGAACGAATGTGTCTTGCCAGAGTTCATGTTTTCCGGAATTGGGAGAATAACAATGTCTTTAAACTCTGTACGCCACACATGACAATGTCATTAGATTGGGGGTAAAGCAGGGTGCAAGCGTCATTGGAGGCGCACCTTCCATTTCCACTCGAACTCGCCGCTCCCATGATTTGCGGGGTTGGCCCATGACGAAGCGAACGATGGTCCGAGATGTCCCAGCGCCACCGTCGCCATTCCCTGCACCGTTGCGACTTCGGGGGTGGCTCGCCCAAGTCGATCGAATAAGCATGCGGCGCTCCGAGGACGAATCCATAGAGAAGACCCCGACGAAGACACCCGCCGGGGGTAACGCTTCAAAATTAGTTGGAGGGAAGGGAAGCATTGGAGGTGCCGATTCCACTGTGGAAATGTTAAGAAACGTAGGGTGGGCATTGAGCGGCGGAGGGTCGGTCGACACTTCTGGCATCGTGCAATATGCCCGCCACGGTAGTGGTTCCTTGTCAGGATTTAATAAGTGAATCAATAGGAAAGTTATCGATAGTGCCAGGACGGTGAAGAAAAGGAGAGAGAGCAGCTATTGATAGACACTTTAGTCGAAAACGGGCACAAGGAAGGGAATGATAGATGAGAGACGCACGATAGTGGAAGGGTGCTTTGGAAAGAAAGGGTGTCGGAAGACTCTCCGCATGACGCGAACCATTGACCTGTATCCCCACCTTGAAGACCGTCGCGGCCCTCGACGTGAGCGTTTGCGTAAGTTCCACCAACGAGGCCGGCCTTCACGCAAGTGCGGGGTAGAGTAGGTATCGAGGAGTAAGGGGGACGCGGGCTCATCGCTATCCGTATCTGACGCAGATGACGGTGCGGATGAGTAGAACGGGAGGAATGGCGAAGGGGAGCGCGAAGGAAGCGGCGAATTCATCGCAGACGAGCTGGGTGAGAGCTCGCCTGTCGCTGGTTCTGGAAAGAGGAACTCGGGGCGAGGGGAGGTCGTGCGTTGCGCAGCGGGGGTGAGATGAGTATTTGAGGATAACGGTGCACCCGACTGGGACAGTGGGCGCGGCCCTAGGGCTCCAGATAATACGGGGACATCTTCAAAGGGATCATGGGACACGGAGCGGGAGGATTGTGAGACAGAGTAGGTTGTGTTTGCCCTGCCTAGAGGCAGAGGCATGATAGTTGAAAGGAACGACAGGTCGATGTTGGGAGCTTTTGATTGCCCCTTGGAGATCAATATACGAATCAAAGAAACGAGTGGAGGATTAATGCCAACGGGGCTGTGTAAACAGACGACAAAAAGTCGGGTTCGGCCAACGGCGCGCGGAGCCCAACGAGCCGAGGATAATCTATTGCATCACCGAAATTGATACGGCACATCGAAAACTTCCTATTCCTCAAAATACTCTAAACACTGAACACCCTTTGCCAGCTCGTCCTTGCAGCGAACGCATCCCACAACACTGCCAGCTTTGGTTTCGGTACCGTTGCGGTAGGCGCAGGCTCTGATCCGTCATAACTTGTTGTTCGCAGCGCAGAAACCGGCACAACATCTTTCGGTAGTGAAAAGCCTCCTCCGACGTGTTCTTCGAGCCGAGCAATTGCTGCTGTTCCGTCGTCTCGAACACTGCCTCCAGATAGGATGACCAACTCGTGCAGCCATGCTACGAGGTGCACATCTGCGATTGAAATTTGTTCCCCTGTGCGCGACAAGCGAGGAGCGATGAGAGGTTAATGCGGTTTCCATTTGGTATGACGTGGCGCACCAAGAGCAAACGGCCCTACCAGATCCTTGCTAAGGTTGTTCAGAACGACCGCCAGTCCGACTTCCCACGCTGCCTTTGTCTTCTCGAAGTACTCCACACGAGCTTTCCTTCCAGATTCGCTCAGCTCCGACTCGTTCTTATCGGCTTCATCCAAAGCAATCAGTAGATCCTCTGTCGCGCTCTCCCTCTCCAACCAAAATGCCTTGGTTTTCTCAGAGACGCGGACCTCTTTGGCTTCATTCTCCGCCAGGTAACGGCCCAACGCTTCCTTGCGTCCCTTGAGGAAGTTAGAGACACTCGGCGCCACCGCCCTAAGGGCGGGAAGGTCTTTTGCATTCAAGTAGAAGAGCAACTCGGGAGAAGCGGGGGATGAGTGGAGCAAAGTGATGATGGACTTTGCCGTAGAAGAGAGAGCCACTGTTGCTGGGGACAATGCGGGGGCAGGAGCGGCGGATGTCGTATGAGTGCGCGACATAACCGATCGCGACTTGTCAAGGAAGGCAATCAGGGCCTGCGATGCAACGCGATTCAGCCCAGAGCTCTGATGCGTAGCGTGGCGGACTTGCTTCAATGTCAGTGATAGCCTTGTAACGACTCTCCATGTCAGGGGTCAAAGTATTCTCGAATGGAACAACCAGCGTGGGTACTGTGCCTAAGCGCACATGTGGGTAAGAAATCGCGAGTAGATGTGATATGAAGGCTACCTTTGGGGTTGAGACGTAAAAAAGAAGGGGAAAAGTTTTCGCCCTTGGCTAACGACGTTTGGGTCAACGGATGTCGTCCCCCAACTCGAACTAGACCCACAAAGGTCCACAAGCTTGAGATCTAGTTCATCTTTGCCATAACCCTTTTCTTCTCTAAGTAGCCGATATCTGGTCAGGTGGTATTCGATGAAGAAAGAGCGTACGAACGTACAGAGCCAGGTGGACTAGAACAATAATGGTTGGTCAGGGATTGATCGATCTATCGAGGGGAAGCACACCTGCGAGAGACCAGGCTGAGCGGGCATCGTAGTACAAGACGGCCTTTGGGATGTGATCTGGTGCAGACATGATGGTGATAGGATGGTGAGTCTTGTTTAAGCGATGCTCGATAACGGGGACCGGCGCTTCATAGCACGTGAGCGAACTTTCTAGATTCTATAGTTGTCTCCGTCCTCATCCCTCCTAAGTTCCCTTCCATAATGACTACCACCCTGAGGTGCGCTTCGAAACGAAATACGCGTCGTTTTCTCACCGTCTCTTCCGTTCTAGACACGAATTTTACGAGACTGATGAGAGACTCACCCTCACCGTCTTCGATCGTGGCGCAGACCCCGCTCATGTCAACGTAGAATTCCAACCACGCTGCGTTCGTTCCTCCGCATTGCTTTTACAAATAGACAATGCTGACTATTTTTATGGCAGATACTGTACGAAAACGGCGACAAAAAGCTAGATTTACGGCCACTGAAGGGTCAAATCGACCCTGCAAAATCTAGTTTCGTCGTGGGCAAAGTCAAAGTCGAGATTCGACTTCTCAAGGCCATGCATGGGCGTTGGGGCGGCCTCATAGGGGATGCTCCTGATCGTACGTCTATGCGCAGCCGAGGTTTACATAGTCTTGGCTCATGTCATTCCCCCAGCTCTCGCCAACTCAGCTTCATCCCCAACCACGGCCACACAGGCGGGGTCGACCCTTCCACAGGCGCGGAAGGATTGGGACAGCGTCACAAAGACCATTCTCGAATCAGAAAAGTCCAAAACGAGCGCAGATGACCCTAACGTGAGCGGTGACAGCACGCTAAACGAGTTTTTCCAGAATCTATTCACAAATGCCGACGACGACACCAAACGGGCGATGATGAAAAGTTTCCAAGAGAGTGGTGGCACTGCGCTTAGCACAAATTGGGAAGACGTCCAGAAAGCTCCAGTACCAATCAAGGCGCCAGCGGGTAGCGAGGCTAGAAAGTGGGAACAGTGACACAGGTCAAAAAAGAGTGGATTCTACTTTTTCTGTATCATATGGGTTCGACTATTCCTGTATATCAGTTGCGTACGTAGCGGCCTACGGAGCAGACAAATGACACCACATATATGCGCGTTACCCTCATGACGCCACTGATAAGAACTGGACGGTAGGTGCATTTGAGTGCTGCAGAGATGGAACCATCACAATGCCACAAGGGACATACCCTCGCAAGGACGTCAACCTTGACGCTTTTTGGTTGTCAGCATATGCGGCCAAACCCCTACGAATAATAGTCCACTGACCTGCTTGTGGCGGGGATTCTTCGCGCACAGAATGTATACGCGACCTTTCCTTCGAACTACGCTGCAGCCGTCGCACATGACTTTGACCGAAGACCGGACTTTCATACTTCGGGCGAGGGAAGGTGCGGTTGCAGGGAATAGCGGATTGCTGATGACATGGTGATGTGGATGAATCGATTGGAACTGGGCAAGTCTTGCCCTTGAAAGTAGAGGTCTGCTGGAGGAGAGCAACGCCCTGAGCATGACTGTGACCGTACAAGGCAAACTGAGGTGAAGGTGAGACAGACGCCGAGGTCTGCCCCTGCCACTCTGATGTAGCCCTTCCTGCCCCTCTTCGACATGTCACTCTCCTTACCGCGTCTAGGCGGAAATTTTGCCGTCATTCTCTTTGTCCTGACCCTCATTGCCTTTGTCATAGAGAGCCAGCTCACCCAAGTTCGTGCCCTATTCCGTTCCATCGATTCTTGCATCTCACCTCCTCATCTATACAGCATGTGCAAAGTACCCTTCACTTTCGACAACCGTTTTTACTTTTGTGCGTCTCTAATCAACAAACCTATCCCTCTCTCACCGATTTTCGCTCGCAGCTACATAGTCCATTCGTCACTTGTCTTCGCCTTCCCGGTGCATCTGCTATTTCTCGTCCTCACCACGTCTGCATCTTTGGAGTCTCTCCTAACAGGTCTGTCTCTCGCCCTCAAGATTCAGTTCGCCCCCAGCGACCAGAGCCATCTCGTTACCCTCCGGTCGCCATTCCCATATTCCCGCTTTCTTCGTCTGACGGCCTTCCTGACATTTGGCGCTACGTTGCCCGCCTTGCTCTGGTTCATCAGCGTATCGTTGTCCCCGTAAGCGTCGATCTGTAACTTTCCAGGGTGAGATGGGCTCACGTTCTACGTGATGACAGACTCAGCGATATCACTGCGATCTGGAACACGAATGCCTTTTTCGCATATATCATCACGGTGCGGTTATTCAAGCTCAACTGGGAGATTCGCAAGCTCCTCGCTGTGCTCGTCGCGACCTTTGGCGTTATGGCAGTCGTGTATGGCGACGCTGGGCTATCAAATTCGCGTCCCGTAGATCATGGAAAGGCACTCGAGTCTGCGAGCGAGAGCGTAAAGCCTACAGCGCCGATTGTCGGGGATCTTCTCACTCTCTGTGCTTCCATTGGGTACGGCCTGTATCAGGTATTGTATAAACGCCACGCCGCGTTGCCTCTGGATCAGGAATTCGAGTTGGGTGGCGCATATGTCCCAATCCCGGAATCCGATGGCACCCCTGCTAGTGAGCTCAGTGAAGGCGACAAGGAGGTCGACGATCTGGCGTACCCGTCACCATTCGGTCTTCACTCTAACCTCCTTGCTTGTGGGATTGGTTTGATGACCCTCTTCTTGTTGTGGATCATGTTGCCCTTCCTCCACTATTCTGGATATGAGCGATTTCGCCTTCCTGATAACCCCACCATCGTCTTCTCAATTGCTGGTATAGCAGCATCCGGCGTAGTCTTTAATGTGGGACTACTGGTAACGACTCTCCCTTGTTGCTCAACGCCTGATTTGATCTGATGGTCCTTTTGCACCCTCAGATTTTGTTGGGCGTCTGGGGCCCCATCGTTGTCTCTGTAGGCAACCTCCTGACAATCGTTCTCGTCCTCCTCTCCGATATCTCGGTAGGGCAAGGCATGGACGTAATCACGCCCTGGAACCTGGCCGGCTCTGGTGCGATTGTTGTAGCATTCGGCATCTTGGTCTACGATATGGTACAGAATCCGCAAACTCATAATTGATGCTAGTACATGCATACGATTTCAGACTACATATATATCCTACGCAATACCTGTGTACAAACCTAGACAGAGACAGACAGACACGAGAATGAAAGAATAAGAAGTCCTATCGCCCTCACCGACAGACTTTTCAGAAGCGATTAAAGTTCCAGTCGACTAGATGAGTGGGGCCCACAGTGCTATGCAGGTTGTTGGTCGGATTCATGCTTGACCTCTGGGGTTGCCCCTTCCCCGACAGTCTTTGTTCGTCTCAGCACAGCCTCGCTGATTTACCTTCTCAGATCGTCAAGTCTATGCCAGAGTCACGAAAAAACACTCCCCATAGATGCATTTGTGGGTGCAATCATCTAGTGACCCGATGGACGATGCGGCGTCACACTGGCATGAAATTCCCTTCCTCTGCTGTTCCCAAGCGGCGACGCATCCTCTAGTGTTCAACGTTCATCCCCAATTGCACGCACACTCCTTCGAGTTCAATCCCTCGCCGCCATTGCTCGATGTACCAGCAGCGTCGAATTTACTTCAACCGCCAGGGGATGCACGTACTAAAGTGTCCAGTCACCTCGTCAATGACGTTCTTCTGAATCTTCATGCTTGGACACATCGGGCTACCGATCAAAGTGATAATGAGGACTCTCAAGACGCCATCGAGGGAGATGCAGTTGACGCTGCCGACTCTATCGACCCCGAAACTGATGACTTCTGAAATGGAGAGGACGTTGACATGGAAGGCGATGTGGATCCGCGTGAGGGAATTGTTTCGGATTGGGATCTTTTGGCTGAAAAATTCATTGTGGAGGCCGAGAAACTTGGTGAGTTTGAGCATTCTTTATTGCATACTCCATGACTCACTTGCGTTTTTTGTGCTCAGGCGAGTCATCTATCTCGGACGACCATGATCTGGATATCCTGCGCCCGTTCGCGATGAAGATCAGAAACAACCTAACCGCCTCGACCTTCGATGAAATGTCGTACAACTTTTCCGAGGCCAGCATGGAGAATCTCGCCAAGACGTGATCCCATGTGAGTTGCTCTCGCCCGAGCCTGTGGAATTTGCATGCTGCATCAACTCGTGTATATGCTATACTGGTCCGTACGCCAACCTTGACGAATGGCCGTGCGAAACGTCGCATCTGAACAAGTCTGGCCGAGCAAGGCAAACGTTCTCATACATGCCCCTTATCCCTCGTCTCTGTGCGTTAATGTCGAACCGCACCTACGCCACTCGTCTCCAGTATCGTGCCGAGGAACACGCAAAGACCCACATGACCGGAACGACAACAGATATCTTTGATGGGCTCCATTATCGCTCGCTTTTCGGAGAGCGTGTTGTTGTTGGAGACCAAAGGTTACCCCACAATTACTTCTCGGATCATCGTGATATTGCACTCGGCTTTGCCACCGATGGCTTCGCTCCATTCAAAAGAAACATACCGCGTGGATTTTCAATTACAATGTCCCTCCAGAACAACGCTTCCAAAGGGACATAATTCTTTGTGTTGGGATCATACCCGGTCCAAAAAAGGAATGGAACACAGATTCCTTCGTCTATCCGCTCGTGCGAGAACTGCTTGAGCTTGCGATCGGTGTGTCTACATATGATGCTCTCTCGAGCAGCTTCTTCGCTCTCCATGCCTATGTCATCACTGCCTTCGGTGACATTCCCACCGTTTCCATGCTCATGCACATGAAAGGACACAATTCCCTGTGTCCCTGTCGAATGTGCGGGATTCTCGATATTCGCATCTCAGACAGACTCGCGAAACAAGACGCTCTACGTGCCGCTGTCCCGCCACAATCGTCCCGCAACAACCGATGTTGTCGAGTATCGTCCAGAGGAGTTGCCGTTATGCTCGCACGATTGCTTTATGGTGCAGGCCAAAGCAGTGGAGTCCGCGACCACCGAAATACAGCGAGAGGAGCTTGCAGAGGCGTATGGCATCACAGGGTCTGGGAAAATCTCATCCCGACCCTCGTCCTCTTCTGGTCTGGCCGCTACAAGGACTCGGAATGGATGAGGGCCAAAAATATGTCCTGAATCGGCAGGTCATTGGTGCTGCCTCCGCAGAAGCTACCGAGACGATATCTTCGTCGCTTGGTACGTCCATTCCCAACCCAGCAAAAGATTGTTCATCTTCCACATCTTCAACGTGGTCCGCGTGGTCTCTGTTCATCGCCCCCACCATCCTTCCGAGTCGACGCCGCTTTCCCAAAGAGCGCTACTACACTCACTTTTGCTCCCTCATTAGAATACTCAAAGCTTCGAGGTTGGCGTGAAAACGAGAACATTCCGCACTGTGAGAAGGGAAAAAAATCTGGTAACGTCACGGCAACAAGCACAGGGACTGGCCAGAAATCGTACATGCTGTGCCTACCGATACCAGATATTACGTTTCTGTGTAAGCCTACATGGGAAAGATAGAATGCAGTGACATGGATGAAAGAACAGCATGCAAAAAATCCAAAGCACAGCAACAGCTACGGAGCCATTACGAATACTAGGAAAACGTAGGTAGTAAATGCAAACAATACAATGTCGAAGATATAAGCACATGGAGATACGTTGTGGTGGCTTGCTGTAGCGTTACGGGTGTGGTGCAGCGTTCCCAAGCGGTTATCGGATACAGTCCTATATATAGCGAGAAAAAACGTCTGGCACATCAAGCACTCGAGGCGTATAATGCCTCATGCGAATGCACGCGGCTGGCGGTAACCCTTAGAAACGATGGGAAATCGAGGCGCAACACACGCCTGATCCTGATTTTCCATCACCAACCAACCGTGCATCCTCGAGGCGGCGCATTTTAATTGAAGTGGCTTCTCGTCGAGAATCGAAATTCATGCAGTGCCCGTGTCTCAGGCTCTAGTAGAATCTCTAGCGTTGGAGGGTGCGCTTCCAAGACGACGATGCACCATCAAAGTCGACGCCACTGAGAACGGTGGATTTGTTGTTTTTGCCCGCTTTATCCTTCTTCTGCTCCATGCCGGAATGGTTGCCGGATGAAGGGCCCTTCGTTGACGAATCGGAGGTGTCCCGGCTCTGAAAAATGCCAACCTCCTTTTGATAGAGAGAGTCTACATCCGCATCCGAGGGGTATAACGAGGGCGTGTAAATTGACAGCGAAGATGTCCCCGATAATCGCTGGGCATTTTCCTGAGGTGTTGTTTTTGGATCGTTCTTGGTTGCCAATAACCTCAAAGGTGAGCGCTTTGGGAGTTGCGGCGGCACGGTCGGAGTGGTATGTTTTTGAATCGCTTGCACAGGATGGTAGTCGCTAAAGGGTCCCATGTATTGTCGATCTGCGGCCTGCGAATTGCTTCCATGTGCAGCTAAACCAGCGTATGGAACAGGAACGCGGTAGGACAATCTATTCTTTGCGCGCTGCTGCTGCAGTGGCGGTGGAGAGGGGAGGGGAGGAATAACAGCCTGGGTGGCTGGCACGCTGTCCTCGCCACGATTGAGCACGATGCTGGACGAGCTTCGCATTGGGGTGTGTTGGTCGCCTGAACGTATGAACCCATCCCAGCGTCCATGGGGACTGACGTGCTCGCGCATCGTGAAACGAGTTTGGGGAACAGGGGCGGATATGTCCTGGAGTTTTTCTCCGTCATGCTGGTCTTCTCTCTGTCGTCGACGACAGTAATGAAGAGCAAGTACTACAATCAAAGCGACGACCATGCCGGATACGAGGAAGACGCTGATGACAACCGGGTGATTCCCAAAAAAGCTATCATAGATATGACGCTAAGTTATGTGCTTGGGAAGAGAAGGTGTACGACTTACGCGTGACGGGGCGATGAACCAGAGGCGTCCTGCGCCGAATTGGCCACCGCTTGGGTCATAGGTACTACAGTCCCGTCTGCCAGCGTGGTCAGTCCTGTGCTGGTGATAGAGGGAGGCGCAGATGTGGAGCGTGTGCCCTGAAATGCTCCGGGAGTCCCAGAACTTATCGAAGTACCTGTTCCCTGGGTAAAGGGAGTAGTGGTGATTGGTGATAGACCAGTTGATGCACAGTTAACCTGGCTAGGAAGGCCATACCCGGTAGGGGGAGGTGAACCATAGAATTTGGATACATGGGAGTTTGAAGTTGGAGGCCAGGTCTCTGTATTGGCCGGGGCAGAGACTGCAGGGCATCTAAGGGTTGACCTCACGGAGATCACTGGCACAGATGACACGAAGTGACTCGAGATGGTGGATGCGCCACTTTTCGGAGGGAGACACTCGGTGGATACTGTCGTCGAGTTCTCTGGAAGGGAAGCACAGGACCCGGCCGCCGAAGTGCCAGATATATGCGTACTAGTAGCTATATTCGCAATATCCGTCAGGTCACGGGCCACTGGTGGCAGCGAAGCATTCGTCTTGTTGACAGGGGGCGAGGTCCTGGACAAAGTTGGGCCCGAAGCCAATGATACTACAGCAGCCCTGGTTTCTTTACCAGAGGGCGCGGGTCCGCCAGAAGGTGCTGCAAGAGTTTCGAGAAAGGGACAAAACTAAGGTCGTTGCATGGGGTAAATAGATGAACGCAGCTCACCTTGACCGCTGGTAAGCGTCACGACAGTCGCAGACATGTCCATGAAGATAGCAAGACGCCCTCGGTGCACTTCGCAGTCAGGAGGGGTTGTGCTGTGGGGAAGTGGGGCAACCTGGGAGAAAATTCACATCGTTACTCATGGGCATATAACGTGGCCACGCGAATGGGAAGATAAAGATAAGTGGGAAACCGGCCATAGCAGGTTGTCAACGTTGGTATGAGGTTTCCCACAGGGCATCGCGGATTCTCGAATGGTGGAT